>Ga0214923_10001853_pt1 | contig 29218 bp, 32 predicted proteins | sample LL1510_MetaG_FD_177993 | JGI IMG/M metagenome (GOLD analysis project Ga0214923, IMG submission 177993) | Freshwater microbial communities from Lake Lanier, Atlanta, Georgia, United States - LL-1510 | ecosystem: Environmental > Aquatic > Freshwater > Lake | place: USA: Georgia | collected...
AGTCTTTAAATTCGTTTGGTCTAAATTGTCTTGTGTTTTTTTTATTTCAGAAGTCATATTTCTATTTTTATATCTATTTAGCATAGATTCCAGTAATAAAGATGCTTTATTATTAGAATACCAATTAGTTAAAAGAACATTTAAATCTGGTGTAGGATCAAATTTCTCAAGTATCGGTAGAGAATATGTATTTTTTAATTTAGAATAATCACTTGGACACGACATTTTTTATTAAAAAAAAAATAAAAAAAATTACTTAAAACAACATTTTTTTTTTGTAACAACATCAATTTCAAAAAAGCAAATGTTATTTTTTTCAACATTTTTTTCACTATCTTTTTGTTTTTTTTCAAAGTCATTACATAATTCTTGTGTTAAATGATTAAAACATTCATCAATATTTATATTTTTCATAGCTGAGACTTCATAATATATGATATTTAAATTATCAGCTAATTCCTTTGCAGTTTCATAAGAAATAGTTCTTTTGTAATCTAAGTCTTTTTTATTTCCAAGAATCATAATAATAGGTTCTAAATTATTATTTCTTTCAATTTCAGATATCCATTCTTTAATTCTATCAAAAGAGTTTTTATTAGTAATATCATAAGTAATAATAATAGCATTAGCACCTCTATAATATGTTCTTGTAATACTTCTAAATCGTTCTTGTCCAGCAGTGTCCCATATTTGAAGTTTAATTTTGTTATTATTAATTTGAACAGATTTTGTAAATAAATCAACTCCGATAGTAGTGTTGTAATAATCATCAGGAATAGTTTTTTCACAAAACATAGTCAAAATTGATGATTTACCAACACCAGAGTCACCAATAATAATAACTTTAAATAATTGCGAAATATTCATTTGTTTATTTAAAAATATTTATTTTAAAATTAGATTAGATAATGAAAACAAAAAAACCAAATAATCATTATATAGATACTCTTCAGAATAATTTAATTTTTGAAGAAAATTTGAATAAAGAATTAACAAAGAAAATTGCAAATATACAAGAAGAATATAACAAATTAAAAGAATATATAAATGAAATAGAAAAAAATAAGTTGGTGTTATTGAATTGTTCTCAAACAGATGAGGATGAAATTCTTGTTAGTAATATGAAAACGGAATTAGAGAATCTTAATAAGAAATATAAAGATGAAATGAATCATTTAAATGAACAATTATCTGAAAATGAAAGTATAATTGAGTATATGAAAAGTGAGAATAAAGAACTACATCAAATAATTCATGAAAGTAAATTGAATGATTCAGAAACTTTAAAACATTCAATGAAAATAAAAATTGAAAATAATGTCTTGAAAAATGAAGTTATTAACTTGAATGTTGAAAATGATAAATTAAAAAAAATTATTCTAAAAATGAATCATCATAATGATTGTTGTATTTGTACAATTTTATGAATTTCAATGTAAAAAATATATAGAAAAATAGATGATAAACAAAATTTAATTTTTGAAGATTAAAAAAAAATAATTATTTCTCTAATATAATAAAAAAATAAAGTATGTCTGGAATAATGAACTTAGAAAGTGCTTTAAGAACCTGTAAAGTTGATACAGCTTATCAACAAAAAATACAATCAGATAGATTTTTGAATCCTAGAAATGCTGTATGTCCTGTTTGGAATGGATTAGATACAGCTGGTCGTGTTGCATGTAAAGATTCTTTTTATACGAAAAGAGAAGGATGTAATAGTGCCTTGGATCGAGTTGGTGTCGAGAATGTGTTGAGACCACAATATATGCAGTACATTAGTTCTACTTTGGAAGCATCATATAATCAAAATAGTACAGTTGCACCACCAGCAACTTCAAGTATTGGGGTTGAAGGATTTATGGATTTCGAAACTCCTCCAAAGATATATAGTAGTATTGGAGGAAATTTTAGTAATCAAATGATAAAGAATGTTTATCCTAGAACATGTTCTGCTCGTAGATATGATGAATATTCTGATAGTGTAATGATGTAAATTAATGAATAAATCTTTTTTTGTAATTAATAAAAAACAATGAATGATTACAAAAAATTAAAAAATGCGTATGATGATAATACAAAACAATTAAAAGAAAAATATCGATCTTTTGTTGCAACTGGATGTTCTGCTGGAGCATATTGTCCTAATTCTATAGAACAACAACGATTCTTTGATGATGATTGTCCAGCAGGATATTATTGTCCTGTTGTTATAGATAAAGCAAAAGTAGTTCTGAGACCATTACCAGTTGGTTGTCCAAAAGATTTTTATTGTCCTAAAAATAGCACGATTCCAATAGTATGTCCTGAAAATATGCCTAGAAGTGGAATGTATTCTCAAAGAGTTGAACAATGTTTTTGAAAAAATGACTTAAAAACAATTCTTTTAAATTAAGATTTAAAGACATATATTGTTTAAATAGTTTTAAAAATGACAGATTTTTCACTTTTCGAAGAGGCATTAACGAAATATAATGAAAATCATGATAAAGAGGATGATATTTCTCATATTATTGATAAAGAAGATTGCAAACATAATAATATTATTGAAGAAACTGGAATTGTTTGTTGTGCTGATTGCGGAATTGAAATGGAAAAAAGTATATTTCATGAAAAAGAATGGAGATATTACGGTCAATCTGATAATAAAAGAACATCAGATCCAAACAGAGTTCATCTAAGAAAAATTGAAGAAAGAAATATTTACAAAGATGTTGAAACAATGGGTTTCAGTGAAAAAATTGTTTCTCTTGCAAACCAAATTTATATACAAGTAACGAAGGGACAAATCTTTCGCGGAAATAGTAGAAAGGCAATTATTTTTGCTTGTATCTTTCATTCGTTTAAATTGGCAGGTATGGTTCAATCTCATGAAAGTTTAATTAAGATTTTTAAGCTAGATCGTAAAAATGCTCTTAAAGGATTAAAGTATGTTAATTTAAATGTACCTAAAGATTCACTTATTCACACGACTTATATAACTCCAGCCAATCTGGTTGATGAAATGATGGATAAATTTAACGCAACTCCAGAACAAAAACAAGAAGTCAAAGATATTTATGAAAAAATTAAAAACAAATCTAGCAAGATAAATCGATCTCGTCCGCAGTCAATTTGTAGTGGTATTCTATTCTTTTTCATATGTTCCAAAGGAATCGATGTTTCTTTAAAAGAATTTGCCAGCAAAACCGAGCTCTCTGAACTCACTATTTCAAAAATGGCAAAAGAAGTATCAGAAGTACTTAAAACTCCCATATATTTTTAGAATTTTTTAATCAAATCTGATTACAAAATAACCTCAATATTTGATTATTTGGTAAATAACCTGAAATTTTGATTGAAAATAAGTAAACGTATTTTAAAATAAAATCTATTCTAAATAGATTTAAAAAATCAAATCTATTTAGGTTTAAAGAAATAGATTTATGAATAAAAATGGAAGAAATAAAAATAGAAAGTACTGATTCTGAAAAAAACAAAGAATTAACTACATATAATGATTCATATTTTAAATACTTCATAGGACATGAAATAGCATCACTTTTAGGGTATGCAAATACAACACAAGCTATTTTAAATAAAGTATCCAAAAATAACCAACTTGTATTTAAGAATTATTCAGGTATTAAAGAACCTGAATTAAATTCAAAAACAATTTTAATTACAGATGGAGGAGTTGCAGAATTACTTTCAAAAACAAAAAAAGATATATCTCAAAATGTTTTAGATATTCTAAAAAAGTTTAATATTGATACAACAGATATAAAATTTTCTACAAAAGAAAAACAAAACTTAAATGTTATAACAGAAACAGAAATCATTAGTTATTATGAAGATGAAAGCAGAGAATTAACTACTTATTTTTATATAAGTAATTACTTACATTTTGAATACTTTGTAGGATATGAAATAGCATCACTTTTAGGATATAAAAATCCAGCTGAAGTTATAAAAAACAATGTATCAAAATGTAATCAGCTTGTTTTTAAAGATTTTCCAGGTGTAAAAATACCTGATTTAGATCCAAGGACAATATTGATTACAGCTGAAGGTGCTATTGAAATACTTATCAAAACAAGAAAACGTATATCTCCAGATGTTTTACATATTCTAAAAAAATTTAATATTGATACAACAAATAAGAAATGTTTGACAAAAGAACAGCAGACATTATCAGCGATAGCGAATGCTTTTAAAAGTGAAAAAATAGAGGATCAATATAAGATAGGAAATTATTTTTTGGATATGTATTTTCCAGAATATAAAATAGTTATAGAATGTGATGAGAACGGACACAGTGATAGAAGACCATCAGATGAAAGAGAACGAATGGATTATGTAAATGAAACGTTAAAAATAGATGATTCACATTGGATAAGATTTAATCCAGATGAGTATGATTTTGATTTATCTAAAGTAATAGGAAAAATTTATCGAAAAATAAATGATATAAAAGAAACTGAAAGTAGAAGACATCAAATATGTGTTGCTGATATAGCAAAAATTTTTGAAAGAGAAAATCCTGTTTTAGATTATGAAATTGGAGAATATAAAGTTGATTTGTTTTTTCCTAATCATAAAGTTATATTCGATTTTGATAAGTATGATACAACAAGAATTAATTATATTAATACATTCTTAGAAATTGACTTATCTCATTGGATCATTTTTAATGATAAAAGTGAAACTTTTGATATTGCTAAAGCTATAGGAAAATTATATATTTTGATGAAAGAAAAAGAGATTTTTTTGAAAATGTGTTGTACATGTAGAAAAGAAAAACCATCATCAGATTTTTATAAAAGTAAAAATACAACTGATGGTTTAGGTTTAAGATGTAAAGAATGTAGATCACAACTCAAAGTTAATAAAAATGAACCTAAACCAAAAATAGAAACACCTGAATCAAAAATATGTCCTGAATGTGATGAAGAAAAATTATCTTTAAAATATTGGAAAAATCCTACAAGAAAAGATGGGTTAGATTCTGTATGTATTGATTGTAGAAAAAAACAAGAACAAAAAATCATAGATGCTCCGAAAATAGTATCAGAGATGAAAAAATGCTCTACATGTAAAGAAACTAAAAAAACTACAACTGATTTTTTTAGACGTAAGAAGTCGTTTGATGGATATAATGGAGTTTGTAAAGTATGCACTAACAATAGAATAGGTGTTAAGAGAGCAAAAGAGAAAGCAAAAAGCGGAGAATACAAAAAAATTGTAGTAGCTGTAAAATATTGATGGACATCGTGGTGTATGTAAAGAATGTATTAATGATAAAAAATAGGAACAGAAAACCAAAAGATAATGAGAAAAAAGTTTTAATATAAATAATAAATGAATATATATCCGAAAAGAATTCTTGTTATTTTAATAATGTTTATTATATATATTTCAGTGTTTTGTCATATGTATAGTCAATATTTGAAACCTATAGACTCTTTATATTGTGCATTAACATTAACAACGATGGCAGGAAATCAATTAGTAGACAAACATAAAGAATTAAAAACTATTGCAAATATTCAATTATTTTTAAGTTATTTTGTATTTATAATTTTTGTTTCATCAATCTATCATGACTGAAAATAAAATGGTATTTTATTATTTTATAATAATAAAATAATATGGCAATTGGCATAAAGATGAAACTAAATTAATATTTTTTTATTACTTCTTTGTGTGCCTCTAAGGAAATATTTTTCTTTATATTGAAGACGATTTTTCAGTTCATCCCATGTTATTTCTTCAATAATTGAAGATAAATATAAAACATTTCTCCTTTTATGTTCGGGAATATCCCAATAATTAGGTCTTGTATTTGCCAATGCAATATTTTCAATTATATGTATTTCTACCCTATTATCTCCTTGGTGAACAAAACCAAAATAATCTCCTATGTTAGAATTATTGTATCTAGAATCATCCCATTTTATAATATCCATACTTTGTTTTTCACGATTATAATCATTTTTTGCTTTTTTTCCGTTAAGTGTAGTTGGTGATTTTAAGTTAATAGGTGTTATAGTAATATTAGCACAATTTTCCATGATAGAAACTTTTAAAGTATATTTGTTTTTAAAAAATTAACAAAAAAAATCAATTTTTTATCAGGCAATTGTCTATTACTTCTTTTCAAGTTTTTCTTTATAATCTAAATATAAATGTTTTGAATTATTAATCTTAAGAACAGGTGCTAATCTATTCCATGGTTTTACCTTTTCAGTTTCCTGATCTAGTAATTTTTGAATCCTTCTACTTAAAAATCGTTTATGTATTACAATTTCACCAACATATTCTTTAAACCATTCATTACTCATTGTTAAAAATCCATCCATACCTGGTTCTTCATTATCAAAATACCCCCACGAATTCTCAACTTCCCAAGAAATCGCAGAATTGTTACGTTCAATATTTACTCCTGTTATCGTCATTGCATGACACGTTGATTGATTCTTAAACAAAAATCTTTCTTCCTTTGTCATTTCTTTTGCTGGTTTTCCGAAAATCAAATCTTTATTCATAAGTTTATTATTTAAACTTGAATAATAAGGATGAAATGATTTCTTAACATCAGCTCCAAACCATACTGGAATTCCATTAATTACTGATTTAACTGCATACTTTTCTAATTCATTAATAGGTAAATTTAAGGTAATACAATTAGTTCCTTCTATTACATTTCTACAATATTCAATTTCATATTTCTTATTGTATTGAAAGCATTGACTTGGAAAATTACTTAACAAAACAAAATCATCTAAAACTTCTGGTCGTGGAATAACCATTTCAAGAAAGTCTTTTGGTGTTATATTTGTAAGTATATTAGACACTCCTTCTTCATTTGTATAGCTCCAATCAAATTTTTGACATGGTTCTCCAAGAAATTTAACAACTGTATTATATATTTGTTTTTTAGTGTCTTCAATTATTTTATCTACTCTATTATCCTTTTTTTCATTTAATATTTTACATGCTGAAGATTGTAATAAATCAATTAAAATTTCATTCATTTCATCAGAGTATTCCGATTGAAATGTTTCAGGCATAGCTGTTTTAGGAACTAATCCATATTTTTTCACAAGATTTACAAAGAAATTCCAAAATCCACCATCTGACATATACTTTTCAGGATCTATTAAATAATCAAATAATTTATCATCATATATATTTGTTTTATTTCTACATTCATCTTTAATCCATTGTAAAAAACAATTACTTCTTTCAATCTTGTCATAAAAAAACAAATATGTTTCTGAAAACTCAAAATTTTCTAACTTCAGAGCTTCAATTACATTATGTCTAAACACATTTAATCCTGAAAATAACCAACATCTACCACTTGCACCTTGATTTGTTGCTTTTAAATTTTTCTTTTTCAATGAATTTAAAAAAACATGAGAAACTTTACTTGCTTCAGAATGTTCTGTTACAGAATTTAAACAACCAACTAATGTTATTGAATTTTTAGCTATTCTTTCCTTTTCTGAATCATTAAACTCTTGTCTACATTTTTTTAAGAAAGTTTCATCAATTTCGTTACATTTTTCGGATGTAACAATTTCTTCCTCAAATGTATTTCGTCTTCTTTTCATTTTATAAATTAATTTATCTGTTTAAATAGAAACAAAATGTTAATTCTATTGTTTTGTTTTCTTTTTTCTAAGATAAAATATTATGACTCCAATAATACAAATTAATAAAATAATACCAATAGCAATTAAGATATATTTTAATGTATCTGACTTTTCTGGAGGATTTTCAGTATCTGACTTTTTTTCTGAAGGATTTTTAGTATCTGACTTTTTTTCTGAAGGATTTTCAGTATCTGACTTTTTTTCTGGAGGCTTTTCAGGATCTGATGTTTTTTCTGGAGGCTTTTCAGGATCTGATGTTTTTTCTGGAGGATTTTCAGGATCTGATGTTTTTTCTGGAGGCTTTTCAGGATCTGATGTTTTTTCTGGAGGATTTTCAGGATCTGACTTTTTTTCTGGAGGCTTGTATGGACATAAATTTTGAGTTTTTAAATTTTGTATAGAAGGTATGTCTATGGGATGTAATATTAATACGTCAGCCGAATTTTTTGTCCATCCGTTTACGATTGATTTTTTTGGGCATTTTTTTTCGAAATTCTCAGCGTCACAAATCCATTTAGCAGATGAATCGATACTATTGCAGTATTCGTCATTTTCAACTTCAACTTCTAAAGATGTATCTGGTATTATTTTAGAAGAGCATACTAATATATCTCTATTCCATGTTGCTTTCGAACCAACAGAATCACCTTCAAATACTATTTCACTACCACCAATATCTGTTAAAAAAAAAGTATTATTTGTACCATCTTTCAAAATAATTCCTCCAGAACTTCCCCATGATCCTCCTACTACTTTTCCTAATCCATTTTCAGTTGAAGAAAACATTAAAATGTATTCAATTCCAACCCATACACCTTTAACGTCAAGTATTTTTTGCCCTTCTAAAGGTTTGGGTTGTAAATCTGCTTTTATGTAAGAACATAAGTTTTGACTTTGTCTGAATACTACAGATAAAGGCATCACTACGGGGTGTGATATTAGTATATCAGCCGAATTTTTTGTCCATCCGTTTACGATTGATTTTTTTGGGCATTTTTTTTCGAAATTCTCAGCGTCACAAATCCATTTCGTATTATTATTGATACTATTGCAGTATTCGTCATTTTCAACTGCTAAAGATATTGGTATTATTTTAGATGAACATACAAATATAATATTTCTATTCCATGTTGCTTTAGAACCAACTGTATCTCCGTCAAATACTATTTGACCACCAATACCTTTTAAAATAAAAGTATTATTTGTACCATCTTTCAAAATAATCTCTCCAGAACTTCCCCATGATCCTCCTACTACTCTTCCTTTTCCATTTTCAGTTGAAGAAAACATTAAAATGTATTCAGTTCCAACCCATATACCTTGAACATTTAAATTTGTGCTCATTTATTATTTGTAGAAAAAAATTAATAAAAATAAAATCTTTGAAAAAACATCTGAATTTATTTCTATTTTCCTTTGAAATAATGCACAGAATTGAAAACACTTTTTTCCAATATATATTTGAAGTTATAAAAATTGACATAATGTTTATAACTTAGTCTCAATAAAAATTTGTTCTGAATCGTATTAAAAAAATGATTTTTATGGCATTTATGTTACAATATTAACATAACCAAATGCGGATGTATACAGAATATCAGTTTGAAAGTAAAAAGAAGTATTTATCGAAGAGAATTAGAGAAGAATATGATTTCTTAAAAAAGTGCTCTATTCGCAATTACAACTTGCAACATATTATAAGTTTATGCTCGGAGAGTTTTTTCTATTCAGCTCCAGAAGTTGTTGATTGGTGTTTTGATTTTTTAAGAAATTATATACATCTTGATGAAGATTTTGAATGCAAATATAAAAATGGTGTAAATATTTACGGTGATCCAATTAGATGTTTTCATTGTCACAGTTTTGATCATATATTAAAAGATTGTGACAAGATAGTCACAGAATTACCTCATTGATATATACAATACAAATATATTAGATTTCTAAAAGTAAACGATTTTTTTGTTCTTGTGATAATTTAGTCTGGGTTTGACAACTAGGATATCCTAAAATTTTTTTCATTACATCATGACTTATATTTATTCGTTCAGGAGTATTTAGATAAAATACTTTTGTCCATGGTTTTCCTGACGGACTTTTAAAAGTCCATTCATCTGTATTTTCAGGTATTTCAATTTTTGATTTTACTGAAGCCACATACCCCCATCCCATATCAGCATTACCAAAAATACATCTATCCCCAACTTTTAAACTTTCAAAAGTTGGTTTTCGTCTATTATTTAACGCCCATAAATAACCTGATTCATACATGAAACTAAATTGAGCTGGATTTATAATTGTTCTATTTAAATTTTCTTTTGATCCTGGACAAACATATACATTAACATTATCCAAATCTGCTATTGATAAAAGTGTCATTAAATCTGTTTTAATATGTAAATCATATTAAAACAATGATAATAAAATCAATTTTTTAATTACATTTTAGTCTCAATAAAAATTTGTTCTGAATCTTTTTGAATAACAATAAAACTATTCTTTTCTTTCTCTAAAAATTGATGTAATGTTGTTTGATTACTTCTATTATTTATAAATCCAAATATACCTCCCTTTTTCAATACATTTTTTGAATATGATAATAAAACATTAAAAATATTGTCATCAATATTATCTACAAATAAAATCATATCATAAACATTTGTATCCGTCAAAATAAACTTTAAAAAATCATCTATTAATTGATAATTTATACTTTGATATTTTTCAATAAAAATATTCATTGGATTCTTTTCCTCATCTTTAAAATTATTTTTTTCACAAATTGATGATATACTAACATTTTCTAAACCATCAATCAGAGATTTAAGAATTATTTCTTTTGAAAATGCATTATTTCCTATTTCTAAAACTTTTGATGGTTTCTTATTAACTTTAAAATTAAAATAATCTAATATTTTTGATGGTATTACAAATGAATTTCCTGACAACATATTCGTCTTATCTACATCTTGTTTTTTAATAAATACAAAATCTTCATCATCATTATTTTGTTGAGGATACACTATATTCAAAAGTTCATCACATCTCTTTTTCCAAGTCATACTTTTAGCCCATTGATAATTCTTTTCAATTAAACTATTTTTTAATCTACTATCTTCTATTACTGAAAATAAAGCACTTATTGCTTTTTGTTTCCAATTCAACGTTTGTGGTTCTCCTGGAATCATTATTCCTCTTTCACCAACAGTTTCTTGTAAGGCTCCCAAACTTGATGTAATAACAAGATTTTTAGTAATTGCTGCTTCTAATGCTGTTAAACAAAATGTTTCAAGAAAAGTACAAGGATAAAACCAAACTTCCGATCTCATAAATGTATCATATAAGTCTTTTTTTGATGTCCATCCTCTATAATGAACACGATAATAATCAGGTTTTTCATTATATTTATTTAAAAGACTTTTGATTTCTTGTAAATGTTCTTTTTGAACTGTATTAACCCATTCATTATTTACATCACAATGAATTTGTAAATTTGCGATAGGATATCTTTTAACAATATCAGGCCACATTTGAAGCAATTCAAGTAAACCTCTATGAGGGAATGAAGAATAAACAAATTGATATGGATTTTTTTTAATTTGACTGTTTTGAAAATCAGATATGTTGATTCCATAATTTAATACTTTTGATTTACTAATCATTTCAGGAAATAATGAAAGAAATTGTTGTCTATGCCATTCAGTCAAACAAAATATATTTTTTAACTTTTCATTTTTAATTATTACTTCTCCGGTTGGAATTAAATCATGTAATATTAAATGGACATTCTCAACATTATTTTTATACATCATTGGTAAATATTCAGGATATCTACTAATCATACATGTATGAATTTTATTATTTTTTACAAACGATGGTAAATTAACTAGACTTTGGTAATTTACACCATCAAAGATTTCATCATGTGAACATTTACAAAAAACATAAATATCAAAAATATTTTTTTTTTGTAATTGTCTTGTAATTTCAATGATAAATGTTTCAGAACCACCAACTCCTATTTCATTGATATCACTTCCTTTCCATAAATTAAATCCTCCATCTGCAACAAATATAAATAATGGTTTAGAATTTAATGGAACAGTGTTAATTGTAGCTGAATTATTTTGCAAACTCATCATTTTGTCACAAATTTTATTCCAACATTTAACTGTTTGATATTCAGGAGAAAAATTATCATCATTATTATTTTTTAAAAAGAATTTACTTACTTCAAAACCTAAACAATAATCTTCTACTATAAAACATACTTCTGATAAAAATTTAGGTAAATAGAAAAAAGATAAGGTTGGTTTTAAAGCGTATTGACAATGAATAGGATATCCAATTTCAAATCCTTTTTTCAAATATTCATATGCTTTAGTATAATTTTGTTCTAAATAATAATGAATTCCTAAGAAATACATTGGTTCAGGTCTTGAATTATCTAACTCAAAAGTTCTTTTATATAATGCTTCACATTCTTCCCATGGTCTATTTAAACGAAAATTACACAATCTTGCTGATTCAAAACAAGCATCTAATTTTTCTTGAATAAACCCTTCATCTGGATGATTTACTCTTTCTAGAAAATATTTCAACGCATTTTCATAATCTTCAATTAAATTATATGTTTGACCTAAATAATATAATGGTCTTGAATCATTTGGGTCTTCTTCATAGCTTTCTTTTAATAATTCCAAATCATATTTCTTTCTATCCATTGTTCTTTTTTCCATATAATCTGAACGGTAATCAAAAATATAAGCGCATTGTTGTGGAATAATTACATTTATATTATTTTTTGGATCTAAGACTTCATGTATTTTATATTTATATCTTATTTCTGAATTCGATTTTAAAATTCTATTAGAACCGTATTCTGTATCATTGCTTTCAATAAATAAACTATATGTATCAGCAAATTGGTCTCCTCTAATTTCACTTAAAAATAAACGCAAATCTTTTTTTAAGATATAAGTATCATCTAGAACAACAATAAATTTACAATCGGTTCCACATAAATCTAATGATCTATTTCTTGAATCTCTAAAGTTAATAAATGGTTCTTCATATAACTTTCCTTTTTTTCTTTCTGAAAGAATTTTTTTGATTACATTTTGTGTTCCATCAGTGCTTCCTGTGTCTAAAATTGTCCATCTATCAAAGAATGAAAAGTTTTCAATTAAAATATCTTCAAATTTATCACCAGCATTCTTAACAATCATACATAGATGTATTAAATTATCAAAATTTAAGTAATATTTATGTATATTTTCACTTTCAGAATATTCTGTTAGAATATAATAATTAAATTCTTTTAGAAACTTTTCATGAATATCTTTTCTAATGTAAATAAAATATTCTGTATTTGTTAATTGATACTTAATGTAATCATCATTATATTTTGATGAATTAGTTTTCATAATACAAACTGAAATATTTTTAGAAGCATCAAATTCTATTTTATCATTATTTATGAATTCAATGTGTTCTTCTTTGTAATTCTTCATAATTTTTTCATAATCCTTAAAATAAAAAAATTCTGTATTTTCTTGTTCTGAATTATACATTATGTTGTAAATATTTTGCTCTTCATTATTGTGAATGTAAATATTTTTGTATTTATTATGTATTTGTAATGGAATAAACCCACCATGGTAAATATCAAAACAAAAGATATCTAATTTCTTATCAAAAACAGATGATAATTCATTTAAAAGTCCAGATACTCTTTCAAGTATACCTAAAGAATCAAGTATATTTAAATTAACAAAATTTGATTCCAATTTATTGAATTCAGTATCAAAAACTTTATATAGTTTCTTATTAACATCTACTAATTTTGTTGTCTTCATTTTTAAAATATTTATAGACGTTTTTAAATAAAATATCTTATTTAAAATTCAATTTAATGTTTCTTTGATTTCTTCATTGTTTTTCTTGAAAGATGTCTTTTACACATTGGAAATTTCTTTAGAGTTTCACTATAACTGACAGCAATCGCTTGAGCTGGGCTTACAAATCTTCCTTTTTTATATTCTCCCATATTGATAGCAATTTTTTTCTGTAAATATTTTCTACATTTTCCAATACTTTTTCTTTTAGATTTTGACCTTTTTCGTTTTGATGACTTTCTTAAAGATTTTTTATATACCATTTTATTTTATAAAAATATTTTATAAAAAAATTAAATTTTTGCCCATTCTTCGTCGGTATTTGAAGATTGTGATGAACATTCAGATTTGAAATAAGTTTCTAACGGATTTATAGTTTCAATATTATGAGGACTTATATTTTCAGGTGTTTTTACAATATTTTCAGGTGTAGTAGTATGAATTACAATTTCTTGTAATTCTTTATGTTTTTCCTCACGTTTTTTAAGTTTATATTTTTCTAATGTTTGAATAGCTAATGATCGAATTTCGAAATCATTAAATCGTTTTTTAGAAGGTAATGATGAAAATTTGACTAAATCATCATTACCATCAAATTTTATTTTGATATTATTGAAAGATATTTTAAAAATTTCAGTTCTATAGAACAAATAGTGTGATTTATATTGATTAATTTTTTCAAAATCAGTGAAAAATGAAGCAAAAATTTCTTTTTCGACAACAAAATCACCAGTAATGTATGTTTCAAGAACCATGTTCTCATCACAATTAATTGAATTATATAATTTTTCATATAAGTTTTGAAGTTGTGTTATTTCTTTTGTTTTAATTTCAATATCTGATGATTTAGAAATATTAATATTTATTATAAGTATACCCTTTTTATTATTTTTATAAAAACTCCACATAAAACCTTCATTGATATAATTGTTGATTTGATTATCTAATGGTTCAAATCCTGACAATTCAGGTTTTTTATTTGATAAAATACATAGACCGCTGTCAAAAATAGGTTTCAATAAAATGTTTGATTTCATATTGAACATACTAGTTATAGAATGATTAGTATTAATATGTTTAAGAAAATCAGTCTTCATATTATTTTTATAATCCCAAAAGCCGTAATTTAATAGAGGTATACTTCTATTAAGAAGTGAAATAAATCCAACAATCATTTCTAAATCTGATGATTTAAAATGAGATTTAAAATAATAATTCAAAATTATGCTGATAAATGATGTAGAAACGTTAAATCCATATGAAAACATTGTAAGAATATAACCGATTATTCCAGTTCTCATACTAAAAAGATTTTGAATACAAACAACAACTAAATCATTATCATTGATTTCTTCTGCAGTAGGAAGAGAAGAAATCAATGTTTCTTTCCATACGTTTTGTTTTTTATGTAAGTTTTTAGTGAAAAACGGCGCTCCATCTAAATTCCAGTTTAAAATACATTTTAAATTTAAAGACATTTTTTTATTTTTAAATTAAACCTTTAAATTTGAATAGAATAATTTTGATTTAAAAAAAAAGAATTCTGTAAAAAATGACAAGCACTATTTCATACAAAAAAGATAAGAATTTTCTTTTTGTCTGTTGTAACTGGGAAAAATATCAAGATTTATTTTTACCTTTAGAACCTGTTAAAAAAATCATAAATGGAAAAGAATACTTTATTTTTCCAGCAGAAAAGGAAACTAAATTAGTCAAAATCATTAATTATTTGAATACAATACAGGAAACGCACACACAAAAAGTGTGTGCCGATAGTGATGACGAAGAAGATAGAAATGAAGATGATAGAATGGCTTATTTTAAAAGTTTTGCTAGTAAAAATTTTGTTAAACAAAAAAGGAAATCACATGATTCTGATGATACATCAACAACTATTTCTAAAAGTTCAAATAATGAAGAATATTCATCTTCATCATATGGTTCAAGTTCATCAGATGATTTTCCAAGTCCTAGAACTCCAAAAAAAAAAATTACTTTTTCTAACGAAAATCTTTATATGATGATTGAAGAAATTAAAAAACGATTAACTTCTATCGAACAAGTAATTAAAAAAATCAAATAATTATCATTTAAGAAAATATAATTCTCAAAATAAAATGGACAAATTACCTGACACTTTAAACACAGATAATAAACATAATTTTAAAAGTATCTATAAAGAATATATATCAAATTTACTTAGAAAAGATATTTTTTTATTAATTGTTTCAAGAAAATCAGAAAATGAATACTTCGATTTGGATAAATTTGCATCTTCACATCTCGATAGAAAAACAGATTCATTAAAAACAATATTAGATTCTTTGATACCAAGTTTAGAGCTACTTGGATGGAAATGTAAGTATTCTTTTGCAGATACTGGTCTCTTTATTTATTCTACTGATAATCCACCACCAAGTTGTTGGTAGTAAATAATATAATTTTATATTTAAAAATATATAAAATTTATACAAAAAATGAAAATAATTGATTGTTTTATTATTGACAATGAAATTGAAATGCTTTATTATAGATTAAATTTACTTTATTCAGTTATTGATTATTTTATAATTATTGAAGCTAGACAAAACTTTTTCGGTAAATCAAAACCTACTTTTGTTCAAGACAATATGAATTTATTCGAGAAATTCAGAGATAAAATTATTCATTTAATTGTTGATTTACCATATGAAGAATCAAACATTGATTTAAAAAATAATAAAAGCTTTCAACAAGATTTTTACAACGAAAACGGAGATCAATGGATAAATAAAGCATTTCAAACTGAAGTTATTCGTAATCAAGCTTTAAAATACATTCCTGAACTAAATGATGATGATTTAATTATTGTTTCAGAAATTGAGGAAATTCCTAATCCCGAAACTATTTCTTCAATCAAACAAAATAATGAAAAAGTTATGTTTACAAAACTTGTGCAAGATGTTTACTTTTATAATTTAAATGGTAAACAACCAGTTCTATGGCGTAATCCTTACATTGTTTCAATTTTTTTTCTTAATAAATACTCTCAATTTTTTGATTTAAATAGAAAACATAAATTTATTTACTTTCATCAAAAATACAAGCATATTTTTAATAACGATGATAGATTATTATTAACTGAATTAAGATTCACATTTGATTGTGAATTAAAACAAAAAGGAGGATGGTATTTAAAACATTTTGGAGACGTTAATTTCATTAAAGAAAAATTAAACATTGACAAAGATGAAGACATTCATAAAATTCTTAATGACGTTTCAATTACATCTATTAAAACTATATCTAATTTACCTCCTCTTTATGACACATTTCTAAAACGTTATTTTTCATTCTAAAATTTAACATCCTGAACATACAGCTTTCCATTCATCTGGAATCACTATATTCAAATTTTCGAATTCTTTTTTCTCTCGAAACATATTATACAAATTTAATTTTGGAATTACTTTATTACATGATAGACATTTGCTATAATCTTCATTACTTTTTAACATAAATCCAGATGTAAATAATAAATCAGAAAATAAAATTTTCTTATCTGTATCAAACTTATTTACAATAATTATTTTTTGCGGTTCTAAATTTATCTTTTTAACTAAAAAATTCCAATTCGCTGTTAAATGTGGATAATCTTCACTAAAATTATCACAAATATCAGTTATCCAATCTTTTTCTTCTGAATTTATATACAAGAAAACATCTTCAAGAGTTTTCAAGTTTTTTAAATTATTTTTTATTTCATTTATTTTAGACATTTTAGTTTCTTTTATTTTTCTTTTTAAATAGATCACAACTGATAATGTGATTTGCATTTACGAAGTTGTCTCAGGTGTTGTTTCAACAGATGTTGCCATCATATTTATATTGACAGGAGGATTTATAAGATCATTTAATCCATCTGCAAATTTTTGTAAATCTTCTAACTTTCGTCCACCTGAATAAACAATTTTCTGTCCTTTATAACATACTAAATAACTTGGAAATCCCGTCAAACTTGGATAAATTTTTTTAATCTTTGATTTCAAAAGACCAACTTCAGGAATTTCACTATCTGCTTGAATTGTTGCTACGAAAATTTTATCCTGATTTCTAACTGCAAACTCTTGAAAAGCAGGTTTAGCTAATTTACAATATCCACAAAAATTTGCTTGAAACATTATAAAAACAGGTAAATCAGGAATTTGAGGGTTAATTAAATTACCTTCATCATCAAAATCAGTTCCATCTAAATACGCTACAGGTCGTGTTAAGTAATCCATTTTATTTCTATTTATTAATAAATAAACTTATTTATAAATTTTAATTTTTTTATTTAAAGAAAATAAAAAAAAACCAATGTCCTTTATGTCGCACTAACTTTAATGATGTTAAATAAAATAAAAATTAATAGAATAAATGAAAAAAGTTTCAAATTGGATTTTCTTATTATCAATATTTTTGGCATCACTTGTAGAATATGGAGGTGATGCAAGTTTTAAACTTTATGCTACAACAAATTCTTATGGTTGGCTGTCCTTAGGAATTTTCTTTTATATACTATTAGTAGGTTTCATTATAGCGATTCTAAAATATTCAAATGTCATGCAAATGAATATTCAATGGGATGCAATGTCAGTAATTTTAGAAACTTTATTAGCTTATATATTATTAAAAGAAACTTTAAGTGGATATAATCAATATATAGGTTTTGGTTTTATTATATTAGGAATGATATTAATGAATATAGGCGAAAGTTCTTACAATTAAAAATATGTAATTTAAAAATTATAATATATTATAATATAAATGAGTGCTGTCGATATTATTTCAACGAATCCGGTAAGTGAATTCTATAAAAGTTATGAATTCAACAAAAATTTACCTATTATTTCTTGTAGTAACTATGAAGATGTTTTAAACAAAGCTAAATCCGTTAATTCAAGTTGTATTTTGTATAATAAAACTAAAAATACAGTAAGTGATAAGAATATTACAATAAATTGTTCATTTGATAAAAGTTTAGAAGTAATTCTTTTATTAAATGTTGATTTGACTGGAAAATCTTCAGTAAAGATTCAGGGTAAAAATTATTCGGTATCTAATATAAGTTTATTAGATGGAGATAAATCTTATGCTGCACCTGAACACATTGTTGATATATCAGCTGAAAGTGTAAAAGTAATCAATTTAAGTATGATTAATTTTAAATGCAAAGATTCTGATAAAGATTATATCAGAGTGAGAGAATCCGCTAAAAACTTTCATCTATATAATTCAATGTTGGATGGAAAAAGTTGTAATGGTGTATTTTTAAGACTTGATCTTCCATTAAATAACTATATTAAATGTTGTGTTGTAAGAAATATTCAAAAAGGAAATACAGATAATGGTGGAGAAGGAATTAGATTAGCAACAAGTTCTTATGAATCAAAAGATGCTTTTTGTGTGATAGATCAATGTTATTTTAATAATTGTAGAAATGATCCTGAAGTCGTTTCAATTAAATGTTCGTCTAATACTGTAAAAAATTGCATTTTCGAAAATAACGGAACCAGTAAATTAGTTTTAAGACATTCACATAAAGATATAATTGATACATGTTATTTTTCAGGTTCAGGAATGCGTTGTTATGGTACAAAACATAATATGAAAAATATTCAATTAGTAAATGACGCAAATATTCTGTTAGATGACAAAAAAGGAGGTGGTTATGTTGTAGCAGAGGATATTACGGTTGATACTGTTTATCATGATAATGTAAAGACACCTGTAACAAACGATGGGAAAAACTGTAAAGTTACAAACGTTACTAAAGGTTTAAAAATTACAAAAGATATGTTACTAAGTAATAATGTAATACCACCACCACCTCCTCCTTCACCTGTCTCTGATGTAGAAATTATACCAAGTGTTGTTGATGTGAATAAAAAATATGTTTTGAATAAAGATTTGACAGAGCAACAATTAAAAGATTTGATGAGTTAAATAATTATAATTTTTATATTAATTTTGATATAAAAATCATAAGTGTAAATATTTTCCAATAACGTGAGGATAAGTACTAACTGGAAGACTGTAAATTTCCTTTACGTGATTATCTCTAACATATCCATCCCATAAAAATTTCATTGGATATAAATTGATATCATCAAAAATAATAATACTATCTCTTTTTGTCATATATAATGTATTATAAAAATCACAATTTGCATCATTAAATTCATGACTTCCATCTATATGAATAACATCATAAATATTATTTTGATTTTCATTTTTGAATTTAGGTAATGTTGATTTTGAATTTCCTTCAATTAATCTAATTCTATTTGGAAATGTATAATTCAAATACTCAAAACACTTTTTTGTATATTCATGTTCACAAATATCAAAGCAATCAATCGTATTTTCAGGATTTGCTAATAAAAACAATAAACATGAATGACCTGCATTAAATCCAATCTCTAAAATTTTCTTTCCTTTCTTTCCTATACTAAACAAGTTAATTTGTTTATTATTTTCTTCAATTTTATTAAATGTCTTATGTAAAAAAAAGCAATTACCTTCTAATTCTTCACCTGTGCTTTTAGCTATATTCAACAAAGCATTAAATAAATAAGAATATCGTTCAATCATATCTAAATACTCATTTTCAGAAACATAAGAAATTACATTTTCTAAAACTCCTTTACGTTCATTTTCCTTATCTTCTTTTAATTTTTCATCTAAATGTTCTCTTACTGGACCAGATAACCATTTCATTCTTTCCTTATAACTTTGGTCTGTATCAGAATCCATTCTATCTGGACAGTAATCTCTTGATAAATAACTTAACAATTCACCTCTAACACCCGCAAAATGTAAAACAAAGTGTCCTGGATAATAATTAAACCAATAAGAATTCATTTCAATAGGATCAGTAATCATAATCTTGTTTCTACAATTTATTTCATTTCTATCCCATAAATTTATAAAACTTCCTTGTTCCCAATTTAAATATCGATCATTTGGATCTCCATTAGGATCATATTCATTATCATATATTAGTTTTAAAAATGTATTTGAAAATTCACTATTTTTAATAAAAAAGACACCTGTATTAATCATTTTCCAATCACTTCCACAAATAATATCAAATTCACTATATTTCTGAATGAAATTCTCTAATTTTAAATTAGAATTCATTATATATATATCAGCATCTACCCAAACTAAATAGTCATATGTTGATATATATTTTTGTAATTGTAAAATTTTACTCCAAGGAATCGGTTTAGTATTATCATATATACTTTCATCTTCAATAAAATCATATCCATGCTTTTTACAATATAAAATTTTATTTTCTCTTGTATATTTTGTATATTGCTTATATTGTTCTCCAATACTTAAACTACAAAGTCCTATTTTTAGTTGCTTTTCCATAATTTTTAATAAATTAATTTATTCCTATAAATTAATTTATTTGTAATCACATATAGTTACAATCAATTTATTATCTTTGGTAATTATTTCAAATGGTTTACAACATCCATATACTTTATCATTTTCTACAAGTGAATCACATTCTTTTTTTGATAAATGTGGATTTACTTGTTTGTAATCATGTTTGTAAATTCCATGTCTGAATATTCTACAATTAAGTTCTTTCTTATTAACTATAATGTCATCATTACAATGTGGACATAAAAAATAATAAAAATTATCCAAAAGTTTTACCTCCATTTTTATTTTATATTTTTAATTTTAAATTAAACTTTATTATAATACACCAATATAAAGTGATTTTTCTTTAAATTCCTTTGGATCTGGTCTTAAATTTATATATTCATAATCATAATTTTCTTTTTTTTCTGATGATTCTGATTCTGGTTTAGATGTTGTTTGTGTAGGTAGTGGTATTGGTTGATTTTTCATAAACAGATTTATATCGAATTTACAAACTCCACTACTTTCATCTGTGTTATCACATTTGAAAAATTTCCCGCAATCTGTATCACTACTACATACATCAGATTTTGGTTCTTTTATTATTGAATTATAACATGGATTATAACATTGATTTATATTTTCAGCAACTAAAGATGTTGACGAACATTTTGACATTCCTAAATTATCATATTTACCAATACATTTTCCATCACAGAAAGTTTTTTTCTCGCCATAAAATCCATATCCGGATACACAATCTATGCATTTACTGGTTAAAATATTTGAATTCCAGCTACCAGTCATTTCACAAGGTTTATCTGGATATATATAATATCTAGGAACTATTTTATTTGAATTATGTTCATCAGTAATACCGTAATTTTGATAATCTGTATAATTATAATCTCCAGTATCTAACTTTTTATTTCCATAAACATATGAAGAATACATTTTATTATTCTAAATAAAAAAATCATTTAAAAAACTATTATTAAAAAAAAAAGAATTAATCATTATGGCAAATTATGGAGAATTACTTGAAGATTTTAATCCTGAAAAAGATGAAATATATTTACATTTCGTTAAATACTTTAATAATCCTACTATGACTAAAGTTAAAGATATTGACAAACAATTCTCAATGTACGCCGCAAAAGTTTATAGCATGTTAGCAAATGAAAATAGATATCTTATTTGCATAACTTATAAAAATAACATGAATATTGGAACTGTTGAAGAACTAAGAACTATCAATTGGATCTCTTTTCAAACAAGAAGATTAACTGATAATTATAAATGTATTACTCATTCTTATATTCCAAAATTAGAAGGTGAATTAGATACTTTAATTATTAGAGAGCACTTTGATAAAATAAGTTCAACTTATAAATGTGAAAAATTTCCGTCTTTAATCATTACTTTATTACATACAGATAAAAGACCTCAAGAAAGTTATCAGAATAGAGGAAAAATTATAAATTCATTAGAAACATATGAAACAATCATAACATTCAAAGAATAATGATAAAAAAAAGATTAATTTAATACTAAACAGTATTAAATTTTTATACTTGTTGCAAGGAATAAGATATCTCAATATTATTTGTCATCCAAACATTAATTATAAAATTCTGTTATAACATATGTTGGATCGTTTGCTAATTCAGAAATTTTTTCTTTTGTTGAATTGATACTATTATGTGAAACAATATTATCATAATATTTTTGAGTTTTATCTAATAATTCTTTTGTTTGTTTTTGTAAAATCATATATAAATTTCCTGTATCTGAATCAGTAACTCCCATACTTTGAGTTTCTGCATTAGCCAAAGTATATTCATAAGTATTTATATCTCGTTTTATCAACACCAATAATTTCAATATAGCATCGTTATAAGACTTTTGTCTAACTTCAGGAGTTAAAGAAGTTATTCGTGAATCTTCTAATAATGTTACTCGATCTTTAATTTTTGATTGTAATTCAACTTTATTAGCTCTTGAACTGTTCAACATCAAATAATCATTTTTCATTATATCTAAATATATTTTAGTTAAGCTTTCAGGATCAAACATTGTTTTATTTTTATTTATTGTTGATTGAACTGATAAAATCAATTCTGATACTTTATCATTTGTATAATACGATGGATAATTTTGAATTTGTACTGAAATAATATTTGTTAAAAGATTATATTGTGTATCTGTTTTGTAATTCGATGGATTATTCAATGTTATTTGTATTCTTTCAGAAATTATTTTTTTAAAGTCATCATCAGATAATTTATATAAAAAAGGTTTTACATATATATTATTAAAATTTGATGGATAGTTCGTTATTTGATAATACAATATATTAGTATAGATTTTATAATCTTCACGATTCATCCATTCTAAAGGAAATTTACTTCGTATACTTAACATATCTCCTAAAATTTCTTTTAATTCATCTGATGATAATTCATTAATCAATCCTTTAGTCTTTAATTGTGTTAAAATAGACATTTATTATAAAAAAATTTATTTTGAAAAAAAGGTAAAAAAATGATTTTTATATTTTTTTACCTAATTTACTTAAACAATGCTCTCAAACATAACAAACGAAGATGATTATTTACTCGGTTATGACTGTTCTGGATCTACAGGAGTTAATAAAGGAATTTATAATACCAACATTGAATTAGTTTCTTTTTATCATACAAAAACTCAGAATATTGAGAGAACTTTACTTGATGGTAAAAATGTTATCAGAACGAGATGGGATGATAACATTGTTCAAATTACACAAAAAGAATTAGAAATTATAAATAATTCAAAAAAAGGATATGGTGGTACTAATCCTGAAGTATTGGTTGATTATATTATCAATAAGAATTTTCATGGTAATCTTGTATTGATTACTGATGGGCAAATAGGACTAAATGATATCAAAAGATGTTCTGATAAATTAAAAGAATGGAAATTCAAAAAAGTTTTCATTTATCTTATTCAAACTAATAGTTATAATAATATTGAGGAAAGTGTATCATGTGCATTTGTAAGAAATAGTCCACATACCATTGAGATATATAACACAAATGGAACGTTAAAACAAGATGTTATAAATATCACTCATCAAACTTTTTCTATTTTGAATAATATTGAGTCTATTACGAATGAAGATGAATTCATGTCTAGTGTTCCAATACTTGATAATTTACTAATGTCAGTCAATATGGGAACTCTTGGTGACTCTAAGTTAAAAAACGACTTGGTAAAACTCAAGAATAGAATAATAAAAAACAAAAGTAACAATACTGATGAAGTTTCAGAAATATCAGATCTTATTTCAAATCCAAATCTTAATAATCTTGAACGTGTTTGGAAACTTTACTATTATGGTAATGTGAGTGAATGGGAAAAAAAGATAAATAAATATATATCATGGTGTTCAGGATCTCTATTGAATAGTTTTAATCGTTCTCAAATTAATAGAGAAATTAATACACCTATTGTTCAACCTGAACCACCTCAAAACATAGAACTTTTGGAGACAAATGAGAATAGTATTGTATCTGAATGTCCTATTTTACTTGATAGTTCTTGTAATTTGATGATTTTGATTAGAAAAAAAGATTCTTTATTCAGTCATTTACATGACAAAGATATAAAAGATTTACTTACAAATTGTCCACTCAATGCTTTTAATATTCCGAATGTTCTTATTTACATAAAGGAATTATTGGATAATGTAATCAGTATTGAAGCATACAAAGAACTTATAGAATATGGAATGTCAGAAAAGAGTCCTTTAACAAAGGAGGAAATTATTGGAGGAATTTGTCTTGGTTCACATGAAAGTCATGTGAAATTTAGTAATTCCGTAATGAGAAAAGCTTTTACAAATGACAAGTGTCTTGGAAATATAGATCTTTGGTTTGCTCTCATTTATCTCATGATAAAGAAAACCTTTATAACACATTTGAATGATTATCTACCGAACATATATGAACATATGATTTATAGACTGAACAATAGTACAACTTATATGTGTTTATCAGGATTACCAACATATCCAACATATAGAGTTCCTTTGAAAATCGCTCTTTGGTCTATATTATCAGCTTCTAAAATTACTGATAATCCTAAACAAGAACCAGTTAGACTTCATCTTTCATATACATCTGAAATTCTTCACCTACTACATATTGTCAGATTATATGTACCTGAAGGAGTAGAGGAGTATATAAATCGATTACATTGTTTAAGATTTTTACTCAATAAAAAAAAGAAAGGTGATAAAGAGGAAATTGAAAATACAGTTGAAGCTCTTAAGTACAATTTCATTCAAATATCTAATGGAAAATTTATTTTCATTGATGGAATACCTACTAAAGAACAAAGAAGACTTGCTCTAATAAAGCTACCTGATATATATAATTATCTTTCAAGTGAAGATATTATTTATTTGAATAATATTTGTGATAAGAATAAGTCTGAATGTGATATTAATTATAATATAAAAACAAAATCAGATGGGATTACATTTGGAGCGAAAATTTGGGAATATGAAGCTAAAATGCCATATAATAAAGTGAATATATGTGAAGCAACTTGTAGACCTTACTATTATGTTGATGGAGGTAAAAAATGGATTGAAAAAGCAAAAGAAGTTTATGGTGATGGAAATTTAATTCCAATGAACCAGATTTTTGGTTCTTATATTTGTAAGAATAAAAAGTATCCAACTGAAGAAGAGTTTTTGATTTATCTATCAGAATATTTTCAAAGACGAAATAAGAAGACTCTGCCAATTTGTATTAATCAGTTTTTGAATGAATTATATGAAGAATACAAGGAAATTATGGAAAAAGTGAAGGTAGACGAATTTATAACAAGATGGACAAATAGTTCAGAAATTAAAAATAGAATAGAAATCGAAAGAAGATAAAATATATTTTTTTAGTAATATATTGTTATTTATAAATAATGAAGAAGTCAAGAAGTAGAAGTAAAAAAATTATTGAACCTTTATTTGATTTAAATTACATTAATAAAATTACAAAACCTTTTAAAAAGAATTTAAAGACAATCTTGAAAAAAGTTCCTAAAAAAGGAATCGCTGTTTTTGCAAATAAAAATATTTTAAAAGATGAAGTTGTGTGTTACTATCTAGTTAAAGCATTCGATTGGAAACATTTTGATAGTAAATACAATAATGTTTATACTATGGAACTATACACAAAAAGTGATAAAGTTAATCAAAAAATGATTGGTGATATCTGTCCTGAAAGTTTACAAATGCCTGATGATAACGGTATTGCTTACTGGGGTTATTTCGCTAATGAACCTTCAAAAAATCAACAAAGTAATACTTATATTGACATTAATCTGGAGGAAAATTATTCTTTTAGAAACACTTTAAAAGATGGAGATTTAGTTTTATATAAACTTGTAGCATCTAAAGATATTAAAAAAGGCGAAGAAATTACTTGGTGTTATGGTTCGTTATATAAGAGAAAATATGATACTTCATGCAAAAATTAAATTTTATTATATTTTTTAATAATAAAATTATGGATACAAAAAATACAATTTGTGATAAAGGGTATCATTATCATCCTAATCATCCAAATTCTGATAAAAATGGATGTATGAAAGATACTGATATGAAAGATATGAAGGAAAGTTATGGTAGTACATCAATTTATAATGCTGTAAGATGTTTTGAAGATCGTAGATTAAATAATACAAATAATTATACTATAGGTGTTTAATGATTTTTATATTTTATAAAAAAATATAAAAATTCAATACCTTTTTACAAAGGGCTACTCTTGGCTTTCATATAGTACGGGTAGCAAACATACTATGTATAGTATAACCACGTCCATATTTAGTCCGGACAGGGACCGCTCCATAGGCAGATACATTTTTTTAAATCGCGATCAAACGATGTGGCATACCGCCAAATATTACCATTGAATTTAATAAATATATTCAATTTTTTATTTATTAATTTAAAGAGATAATCTATTTAAATAGAAGTATGCCCTCAAAAAGTTTCTTAAAAAATGCTATTGTTTATTCAAGAATCTCTAAAATGAATAATACATTAAATAAACCAACGCTTTCTTTAGAAAGTCAAGAAAATGAAATTAATAACTATCTTATTTCAAAAAATATACCAATCTATAAATCTTTTAAAGATATTGGATCTGCTTATAAACAAAGACGTGATGACCTAATCAGTATTCTAAAACATTGTGATAATAAATTACTTGTTGTTTATGAAGCTTCCAGACTTTGTAGGAATGTTAAGTTTTTTACAGAAATTCATAATATTTGTAAAAAACATAATCATGATATTTTCATTGTCAATATTAATAAAAAGTTCTTTATTCATGACAAAAAAGATTCTGAATATTTATTCGATTTAATTAAAGATGCTGAAAAAGAATCTAGATTAATTGGAGAAAGAATTTCTAGAACTTTAAAAATGAAGAAAGAACAACAAAACCAATATTATAAATCTCTTGGTCATTATGGAAGTCAAGATATCACAGAAAAAAAAATTTATAAATTAATTCATCTTTTAGCAACTAAAGGATCGTATATAGCAGAAATACGTGATTTAGTTAGAGATGTTACTATTAATTATGAAAATTTTGAACCTTTTCAAATAATTGAATATGATGATGACGGAAACGAAAATTATCTTCAAACAACTGTTTTACCTTATGAAATGTCAAATAGAAATATTCTTGATACATTAAATGCTTACAAGATAAAAATTAGAGGTGAAAATTTCAAACTTGCAGATATTTCATTAATTCTTTCACAAAATTTAAATATGGATATAGATATGGATCTTAATAATGATGAATATATTTCTGAAATAGAAAATATGCAACTAGATTCTACAAATACGCCTAATTCTGAAACAAGTATTTCACAATACAAGTGGATGACATTTCTTTATAATCCTTCTATTGGTCTACCTCCAAATATTGAAATACCAAAAGGTGTTGAACTTCCTAATACATCAATGATGATTTGTATACCTTATAAAGAAAAACTTTATATTTTTGAAACACCAACAAATCAAATGACTAAACCCATATCACATTTTTAATTTATTACTACTCAATAATTAGTAATAAATTCTTATTCTGTTACCAATTGACGTTCTGGTTGCAACATTTTTTTTAATTTAAATGTTTTTTCCCACCATCTTTCATCTGATGCAATATTACAAACATTTGAACTGTCAAATGTGTTAATAAAATCATCATTTTCAAAATTGATTTTATTTAATAATAATTTGAAGGGTTGGTTTGGTCTTGGTTGTTTTAACATAATTTCCGCTATTTCACGTAATGATTTATCATTTATCAAAGAAGAAACATAAGCAATTTCACCACCTTTGAATCGTTCATCATTTTTCATTTTTTCTAACTGATTAACTTTAAATTTACTATTCTCATAAGTTAAAAATTCATCGCTCCAATCCAATTTGTTACTAATATATAATTGAAATGGTATCATTATTATTTGAATTGCCAAAATAGGTGCAAATACATCCATAAATTTGTCTTCTGGTGGATCTGGTGGTAAAATTGAGGTCATATAATCTATCAATACCATGAATAAATGAACATAATTAGTTTTCTTTCCGAATCTTTTGTCCAAAGTTTTCATTAATTTACGAATTCTTGACAATTCTGAAATTAAAAAGTCTTTTTTATCTTTTTCTTCTTTCATATCCATTATAATTTTATCACCATCTCTTACAATTATATTTTTCGCTTTTGAAAATGACAACATTTCAATATTTTTTTCTGTTAATGTATCTAGAAAAAGAAGAATTGCTTCTTTATAATTTTCATTTCTTGAATTTGAACATATAATTATACCATCATCAAAATTTTCTTTTACAGTCGGTAAATTCACTATTCCAGATATTTTCTCATCTAAGGTTTTTTCTGGAACTACTGTTGTTGTTTCAGTTGTTGGTTCAGTTGTTGTTTCAGTTGTTGGTTCAGTTGTTGTTTCAGTTGTTGTTTCAGTTGTTTTTTCAGTTGTTGTTTCAGTTGTTGGTTCAGCTGTTTTTGTTTCAGTTGTTGTTTCAGTTGTTTTTGGTTTCAAACCAATTATTAAACCAACTATTAAAGAAATAAATAAAATAATTACAATTGCTACAATTACCCAGAACGTTTTAGGATTTTTTTTTTTAAATTCATCAAACATGGAGTTATTTATTATATTATATTATATATTTATTAATTTTTTTTT
>Ga0214923_10001854_pt1 | contig 29212 bp, 35 predicted proteins | sample LL1510_MetaG_FD_177993 | JGI IMG/M metagenome (GOLD analysis project Ga0214923, IMG submission 177993) | Freshwater microbial communities from Lake Lanier, Atlanta, Georgia, United States - LL-1510 | ecosystem: Environmental > Aquatic > Freshwater > Lake | place: USA: Georgia | collected...
ATCACACAACAACACTTTCACTATCACACACCACCTTTTCACACACAATCACACACACACACCACTCCACACTCACAACCAACTTTTTTACCACCACTCCACACTACCTCTCATCTCCTCTCACTTCAGTTAAATTTAATATTTCTTATGTGTAAATAAAAAATTAAAGAAATTTAAGCCTAAAATGCTTTCACATTAGGCTTAAATTTCTTTTTAAATTAATTTTTCTTCATTCTCTTTATTGTAAACATCCTGTCTGAACCATTTCGAAATCTTCATCGTCAAAAATCCAATCATTTTTAAATCCATCAAACCATTCTATAACACTATAAAAAGTTGTAATATAACCATCTTTACTTCCACCATATCCTACAATTGATTTATAAGGTCTATTCAATTTATTAGGATCCTTTATTTCATCTTCTGTAATAATATCATTACAGTAAGCATCTTTTTCAGCTTTTGAAAAAGCATACTTTCTTGCTTCTTCAAAATCATCAAATACACCTAAAAATTCTGCTGATAATTGTTTTCTATAATTATACCAATGAATTACTGCAAATTTGAACATGTTTATGTAATTCTTCTTTTTCATCTAAAATTCAATTTTTTATGTTGTAATTTCAAAACAAGTATGTTGTAATTTCCATAACACTTTCAAAAACAAATATATGTTGTAATTTCCATAACACTTTCAAAAACAAATATATGTTGTAATTTCCATAACACTTTCAAAAACAAATATATGTTGTAATTTCCATAACACTTTCAAAAACAAATATATGTTGTAATTTCTATAACACTTTCAAAAACAAATATATAATTTTGAACGCGGCGCCCTGGAAATCGAACGCAGTGAGATGAGCGAACTTGAACAGTTGTAAATATTTCAAAAATAATATCTTTACACATCATAAATAATGTTTATATTTTTCATTAGGAAATTTATATATGTATTACCTGATACCCTCCTTACACAGTTAATATATATATTACCAGATAGTTTACTTTCAAATATATTATCTTTATTACCAGATGATTTACTTCGTACAATTTTATTACGCTTATCTCAAACAACACTCTCACAATTAATATCTATTCTACCACCCACTACACTTGTAAAATGTATATATATATTACAACCATCGACATTCTTTAAACTCATTTCCTTATTACCAGAAGATACTCTCTCAAAAATGATAAATTCCTTTTTTCAATCACTTAATATCGACATCTCAAAATACCTTTAATATTTATATCTACAAATAAATCAACCCATTAATTTACTTATTAGCAAATTAATAGGTTAAATTATTTTTTTATTCTTTTTTATACTATAACATTCCACTTAATAACATGTACTGAACTAACAACACTTAATAACAAAATTGATATATAATACAAATTATTCATTTTTACAAATAATAATTATATTAACATTATTCGAATTTTATTTTTACCTTAAATAATTTAACCCATTAACTTATTGAATAAGTTAATGAGTTAAATTATTTTTTATTTATTTATCAAATTTCTCAAATTATCAATAGTTTTTTGTGCATTTTCTTAAATTTATTTGTAAATAAATTATATCCATACAGTACCATATGTAGGAAATCCAGGTGTAAGTGGACCATCAAATGCATCACACTTTATAGATGCAACAATTCCATTAACAGGCGCATTTAAATAAGATAATGTTGTTGTATATGCAGTTAATGGTGAAATTCTTAAAGATCCTGTAAATAAAAACTGAGTATCAGATGATATCGTATCACTCATACGGCAACTACCACCGCCTGGTATAGTTGTAGTTGGTGGACCTCCCACAGTCAATACTGGAATAGCAAGTGGTGAAAGCATTCTCCAAAATACCTGAGTCTCATCCAAACAAATGTTAGTTGCGTACAATTTACAAAACCATACACCATCTTCCCATCCATAAGAACCATATTTGCAACCAGCAACTCCAGAACATGAAGTCTTACAAAATGTTGCTGCACTATTTATTGCTTCTACATCCGCCTGTGTTACATCCAGTTTATAAGAAAATCCACCATTCAAATTACCATCAATATCAAGATCTGCAAGTGGAATATTTCCAATCCAACTAGGAGTCGCTGATGTAGGAGCTACTGATCCCAAAAAATATATCGATTTTTGAGCACCAGAACAAAAACGTCCATATTTTACACGAGAAACACCAGCACCTGTCGTCGTAGTTAAACCATCACCATTTACAATGTTGCCTGACCAAGCAACTGATGATAAAGATAAAATATCAGGAACATGATACGCATTTCCAATCGGATTTGATGCTAACATGTCACTATCACAATAAGATGTTCCACAAATTCTTGGTGGTTTTGGTGGTTTTGGAAGCTTTACACCTCCACCTACCTTACCCTTATTATTCCCAGGTTGTACATTACCTGCACCTACACCATTGCCACCACCTTTACCTTTACCACTGTTTTTAGCACCACGACGGTCTAAATGATTAGAAACATTGTCACTCGTTTTACATTTACAACTTGCTAGTAATAACATACAGTTAAACAAAAATAAAATTCTCATTTTTACAATTGATTTTGAAATCTGTGTTATTTGTTATTATATTTTTATTATTCAATTTTATTTTATTAATCATATATTAATCATTATGAATTTAGATTTTAAAACACATTCTTTAGATAATACACCCTATTTTTCATTAAATAATTTTAATACTTTTGCCAGATTAGTAGATTTACATGACGGAGATACACTCACATGTATTCTTCCTTTATTTAATAATTATTATAAATTTAAAATAAGATTAAATGGTATTGATACTTGCGAAATAACAAGTGAAAATAATGAATTAAAACATAAAGCACTCCTCGCAAGACTAAAAGTATTACAACTCTTATGTAGTAAATGCAATTTAGATCTAAATTGTTCAAAAAAAGATATTCAACAATTTCTATCACAAAATGTATATCTTGTGTGGCTTAAATGTTATGATTTTGATAAATATGGTAGACTTTTAGCTGATATTTACACATCACCAAATGATACATATTCCATTTCAACCATACTAATAGAATCTCATCTTGCATATTCCTACACTGGTAAAACTAAATTAAATGATGATGAACAACTCAACATATAAATATAAAATAAACAAATTCATTTTAACATCAAATAACATTATCAGTTAAAATAAATAATATATATTATTTTAATCATATTAACCAGAAACTACTGTAGTTTCTGGTTAAACTTTTTTTTTTGTTTTTTTACTATTCTAGATTTTTGATCTTAAATTTTAGATAATTAATATTTTTTCTATCTCAGTTCTTGTCTTATAATGTCCGAATTAAATTGGATTCATTACAACATCATAAAACTCAACTGTATTATTAAAAGATGTAGTACATTTACAACTCGCTGGGCAATTATATGTTTTTGTCCGTCTTGCAATTTCATCACATTTTAAACAACTCTCTTTTGCAGATGACACGTATCCACTCTTACATTCGTCACCTGTTATTGCAAAACCATTCTTTATTGCCCAATTAACACCTGTATTCATCATTTTCTTATAAGCTCTCACATATACTGTATCCCACGATGAAGTACTAGTCTTAAATTTATTCATACTATTACCTATACTTATATTATCAGCTGTTTTTTCTAATTTACCTTGGCATGCTTGACCCAAATAAGCATCATTTATGCTATAATTCCATTGTTTTGACATAAATTTATCGTCATACCATGTGACATCTTCTGTAGGTAATCCTAAATCAGTTATTAATGCAAGAGGATCTAGTACTCCACCAATAGGTATAACCTCTGAAATAAATATTTCATCTGCATGTTTCCTCAATTGTTTACTAGTAAATTTACACATCTCCTGTAAACGTGTAAATTCAACTGTATCGAATTGTAATCTAGTACTTTTCACAGGTGGAATATTTATTCTAACAGTCGGTGTACACACATCCTTATAATATTTATTCGACCATTTATACATTAACAAATCTTTACAAGGCTCTACACGAGGGTCACAATTTTTACCATTCGTCTTTAAACATCCTGTTGTATCAAGCAAAGAATGAGAACCTAATAATGCTGTCATTTCCTCAATTGTTAAATTTCTTTTTCTAGCAAAATTTGCAAAACCTACTGTATCCAAATTAGCTGCAGCCAAAGACTTTCCAGGATTTGGAATTATATTATCTAATCTTCCAACTCTGAAAGGTAATTCCTTATCTTCCTTTATAATTGTCGGCCCACCATGAAATTCCGTTGCCACTGCACCACAAACAGCCAATATATCTGCAACAGAACTATCATACAATTGCGCTAATGCCAACACATTCTTTGATAATAAATAAGAAAAACTATCGTAATTATTTTCTGGTCTACGTAATTCATCTTGCGTTAAAATTAATGATCCGTCTGCACCACCATAACCTTCTGAAATACTTAAAGAATCATGTGCCGCCGCCCTTATATAAAAATTACAAAGTCTCTTATCAAATCTACATGTAGCCCTACAACCCATAATCACACTCTGCCAATCTACCTTTGATGGATTGTAATCAGATACTTTTGGTTTCCATTTCGGAAGTTTTACAATAATCGTCGCTTCACCTTTTATTTTTATTGCATATTTTAATTTTTTTACTTTTGCATTCACATTCACTTTAAATTTATCAAACCCATCTTGACCAACAACATAATCTAACATATATGTATAAATAATAATCGCAATTAATTTATTAAAAATCATTTTTGATTGTTTCTTTCTTCTCTTTTATATTGTTTTTCTTTTATTTTTCAATTTTTATATTTAATTCATATTTATCTATTAAAATAAATATAAAATAAATAATTTAACTAATGTAATCACGATTTATGTAATAGCTTAATGACTTAACGACTTATGTTAATTATTATTTAATAGGACACCACTTTGATTGCCATGGATTTGAAACGCCACCCATTAAGACAATATCAGCTGGAAGAGGATAAAAAATTCTATAAAGATTTAATCCTAATGTCTTATTAAGCAATACTCTATCAAATTTTTCTGCATTTTTTATCGGTTTTGCAGCTGTATCACCTAACATAGGATTACTGTATTTCCAATTATTATATATAATACCATTTAATTTATTCACAATAAATGGTTGAGCTGTTGCCGCATTTCTACCTTTCCCACTATCAATTACACTAAATGCCCTCATCATATCATTATCTTCATGAATTAAATTATGACAATGAAACATATAATCACCCTTATGAGGACCATATCTTGCAATTACATAAACCGTGTCACCAGGACCAAGATAAAACACATCTTTTGATGATAAAAATTCATTCGTACGTAAACCATTACTGTTTATAGCAAATGGACTATTCGGATTAACTCTTCTTACCATATAAAAATCTACTAAATGAATATGTATTGGATGAAACCAACCACACCAGTTGAAATTCTCCATAATTCCCACGTATTTTGACCAACATCTGAAGCTGCAATTTTATTTGTATCCCAAGTCTCACCATTAATTGTCCAATGACCATTACTCCTTCCAAATACAAATTCACGATGAGCTTGACCATTATTTGCCATCGCAATAGCCGTTTGAATATTTGATGCTGATAATGTTTTATCAATTCCTCTAATAAGACCTGGGTTATCTTGTAAGTCATTAAAAACAGCATTCATACCAGTAATTACATTACCTATGTTTATTTTAGCAATAAGATGCGAATTACAGAAATAGGGCGTATCTCTCATCGTATTATCATCTTGATCATTCCAAAAATATAAAGTATTTGATTTATACCCCGTAAAATCACATACAAATTCATAACGTTCAGCTACACCTATTAATAAACCTTCTATAGGATATTGTACAGGTGAAGTTCTATATCCTCCATCTGTTGCAATGATTTTACAAATTTTTTGAGAAATATCATTCAAATTACTGTCTTTTATCTTTATTAACCATGGTCTCGATACAGCCGAATTAACTATACGAAATCTATTCCATTTGGGTTGTAAACTCATAACTGGAAACGGTACTCCATTTACAACATTTACATCACCATATAAACTTTTTTCATGAACACCCAATGGATCTGCATATAATTGACATTTATTATCTAATACTTTATCAGCTAACATCATATACTGTTCAGGTATATCCTCCAAATTCCAAGGTTCACCACAACCACCATGTTTCCTTTTTACAGAAGGAATATAAAATCCTGCCAAACCAAGATATGCATTATCCATTGTAATATGTAAAGCATGATCATGATACCATCCCGTGTTTGCTCTATTATTCGGATACACATAATCTTTTACCTCATTAAAACATGTTTCATCTTCTGCCCATCCATCGTATGGTGATAAACTTGCTGAACCATGATTATGAATACTTATAGGTCTTCCTGATCTACCATTATTTGGTAAACATGGATCAAATGACCCCTTAAAAAAACCATTTACAGTGTCCATTGAATTTTTAAATCTTACAATTGCTTCATGTCCAACTGGGATAGTAATTGTAGGTCCAGGAATACTTCCATTATAACTTAAAAACCACGTCGCAGGTAAATTTTTACAACCAGGAATTGTTTTATCAAACACACGTTTTTGAATAGGTTTCACATCAATTTGAAATGATCTAATACAATGTCCATCACTACGACATGTAGTATCCTTTACCTGTGCAGAAGGTGGATTTACAAAAGGCTCCGAAAATGGATTTATAGTAAATGGTGAACTTGGCCATCCATTCACTAATACTGACTTACCATTTGTATTACAAATATCACCTTTTACTAATTTTGATATAGGTGCAAAAGGAATGGGAATGGTCTCTGGATTATTACTTCCAGCACCTGCATAAATAGTATTCACTTTTAACAGAACAATAAATAACACGTTTAACATTTACTATTTACTAATATATATGCTTACAATTAAAATCTAATCTAAACGAAATTTCAATTTTTTATTATTAAATTATTAAAATAAGATAACCATTTTTATTATTAAATTATTAAATAATATAATCAAAAAAATTATGCAATTTATTAAATCAACAATAATAGATTGATTTAATAAATTGCATAAAATAATAACTTCTTTAATATAATAATAACTCTTTTAATACAATACTACAAAAGACATTTATTTTGTGGATTTATAGGCATTGTACATAATCCACCCAAACATACTTCCCCATCCGTAAAAATACCATTTGTATCACATACTGTACCATTAGCTGCAAGCGTACACCCAGTATTGAATCCTAATTCATCGAAAGCCTCCACATAAGGAGTACATACACCTGAAATACATACTGATGAAAATATGGCTCCTAATGTTGAACAATCTAAACCATTAATATTATTTACTACTTTTATAGGATTTTTTGTTATATCATACGTTTTACATGTAGCTAACTTTGTTTTTGGAACTTTTAAAGTTGTATTACAATTTCCATAATAACATACACCAGCCTTCCCAGCCTTGTTTTTACATCCACCAAAATTCGCATATTGACAACCCATAAATGGATTACATACAGTACATGGAGGACACACTGTACACGCTGGTTCGTGTACTCCACGTCTTGCATTACTTACACTTCCGAATAACAAAGTTACAGTCAATAATAACAAATAAAACATTTTCATTCTCTTCTTTCTTGTTTCTTCTTTCTTTTTAATATCTTTATTACTAATCGAATTAGTAATAAAATAAATAAAATTCAATTTATAAATTTAACTCGGGTCCGGATAAATCATGATACTTATAGTTTATTGCTTATTAAATCACCAAACTAATTTTGTCTTTGCTTTTTATTTCGACGTTTTTCATTTTTTTCTAAAGTATCTTCCTGCTCATCATTGTCTTGTGTTTTTATTAAAAACATAATTTTATATTTTTCTTTCTTACTACTTGTTTCTTTCGGACTTTCAGACTCTGTTTTACTTTCAATATCATGTTCTGTCTCAGTTTCAAATCCGTGTACATGGCTTGTCCATGCCCGAACGGAGTAGGAATCCGTATGTGTCTCTGTCTCATTATGATGCTTTGAACGAATTATTCTTTTCACATCATTCTTTACATTTCCTCTTCTACAATCCACTTGGCTAAATAACATCGTAGCTAACACAGCTAATAATATATTCTTAATAATCTTCATTTTTCTTAATTGTTGTTTTTACTTTAAATAATATTTTCAATTATTTTTATTTACTAACGTGTTTCATAAATTTAACCTGAATTAACAATTACGATAATTCAGGTTAAATTTAATTCATTTACTTTATTCATTTATTTTCTTTACAATTCATCTAATAAATTAACATTTATAATTTCTGAAAATACATTTTCATTTTTCTTGTCACACCAATTACTCATTATCAATTTTGACATGTTGCTTTTACTATATACTCTCTTTTCAAGTTTTTCTTCAATACTATTTCTAATTTTTAATTTGTATATATTTACAGGTCTCGTTTGACCTATTCTATTCACCCTTTCACTCACTTGTAACATTTTACTATTGTTATACCAACTATCAACAAGTATTACATGATTCGCTGCTGTTAAATTAATCCCCTCTGCACTTGCCATCAAACTAATATAACAAATATTACATTCTGATTGTTCTTGAAAACGAATAATACTTTCATGTCTTTTTGTAATACTTATATCACCTGTCAATGTTATATAATTATCCTTATAACATAGTCGGGATCTCTTTATCAAATTTAACATTGTCACCCATTGACTTACTATTATCACCTTTTCATTCTTTTTTAATATACTATCTATTAATTCATTCACTTTTTTTATCTTTGACGATTGAAATACATTCATTTCATTATCATTATCATCAGAATCATTCTTTTTTTCTGAATGAATATTTATATTATTAATACTATTTATTTCTCTTCTACATATAGGACATGTCTCCTTATTTAATAATTTCCAACACTTTTTACAACATTTATGTCCACATGGATCCGCGATTTCATCAGCACTTTCATCATAACATATAGGACACTCTTCTTCTATCACTTTTTGAGTATTGTAAAATTTAAGCAATTGCACTGCTTCTTCCAATGATTTTGTATTTTTTATTCTTTCCATTTTTATATTTTGAAATGAATCACAACATTGACGAAGTCTTAATAATAATGTTAATATATTACTATTCATTAATGATTTTAATTTATTCCCATCCACTTTCATTCTTAATTTCATTTCTATTAGTTTCTTAATACGTATTTCAGAATATGTTCTTAAACCCTCATAAAATTCCCTTTCTATTTCTGAAAAATCGAGCATAATTTCTATATAGTCTTTTTTTGGAAGTTCAGACAATACATCTTTTTTTTTATACTGAATTGAATGCTTTTTTATTAATTCGTTTAGTTTTTTAACTGATTGAAAATCTTTATTATATTCCTTTTTCCATTCAGTTAAACTATCAAAATTTCCAAACATGAATTTAAAATAACTAAAATAATCACTACTATTATTGAAAAATGGTGTCGCTGTCAATATCCATTTGCATTTTGCTTGCAAATTCATTACTGCTTTACTTATTTTTGTTTTTGTATTTCTAATATAATGCGCCTCATCCAATATCACCGTATTATACTTCTTTCTTTGTAATATTATATCCTTCTCTAATATATTATAAGACGTTATTATTATATCAGCTTCACTCTTTTCTAATATATCATTCCTATTATTACCATGATACTCCATTATTTTTTCTTCTTTTATATCTGTATGAATTTTAAACTCCTTACTCCAATTTTTAATTAAACTTGCCGGACATACAATCAATACACTACTCTTCTTCATATTATCATCTTGTGATAACTTCTTTATCATTGTTAACGTCTTACCAACTCCTGCATCCGATAATACCATTCCTCCTCCATACTTTTCTTCATTCTTAATCAACCACTCCACTGTCTCTTTTTGATAATCTTTCAACTCCGTTTTAATATGAAACATCTTAAAACATTAATATTATCGTTTATTTTTAAAAAATATTTTCAATTTTTTTAAATTTCAAACCATAATACTTTTGTAAAATGAAATTGAATTAATTCTACTTATTATAGAATAAATTATAATAAATAATGAACACACAAGTTCGTGGTATTTTAAAACATTCAAATTTAAATTCAAATACTAATATTAATACTAATAATACTAACAGTTCAAATAATCAAAAAAAAGTAAATTTTACAAATGAAACGTTAAAATATATAGCAAGACTTGACGCAAAAACTCGACTTGCTAAATACAAACTCAATTTATATTAAAAGTATTTCTTGTAAAATAGATTTTTCGCCAAATAATTTTTTAATTAAATTTCATATAAATAATAGATACTTAAATGTATTTTATTTCCTATTAAATCACATGCAAAGTTACCGGCGCCCGGGAAGTCGAACGAAGTGAGACAAGCGCCACTAAAATTCAAATTTTTCTTTGTTTAACCATTTCTTCATACATTTAACCTGAATTAATATCATTATTAATTCAGGTTAAATTGTTTATATACATTTGATTTTAATTTTAAATGCTCTTTTTATTTATAATTAAAATTCAACTTTACTAGATTTTCTCAAAGACATGGTTATATCACTTTTAGATATATTTTTTACCAATATATTACTATTAAATTTTTTTATAATTTCTATACCATGTATACTTTCCCATATTAATTTTTCACCAACTAGTTTTTCTAAAAAAGTTGTATTCATATTTTTAAAACTTTGTGTTGCTTTTACAACACAAAAATTATCAATGCATTTTTTATTTTCATAATTAAAACAATACCATGATTTTATCATAAAATGATAGTTTTGTTTATTATCAAATACTATAATTTCAAAAAATACATCTTCACCATATTCAGTCACTATTTCATCAAACAAAAATTTTACTTGGTACTCTTTCTTATTAAATTCTATTGTTCTCTCTTTTATTACTGATAGATGTTTTTCTTTTTTCTCAACATATTTTGTTTTTATTTTTGTTCTCTTGTCTTTTAATGTTTTTATATCTAAAATTTTAATATCTATGTTCCCGACTGTACAAGAAATCTTGTCATCAGTAGAATTTTCAGAGTTCTTTATTGATATATTATTAAACAATAATGATAACTCTTTTTCAGTTTCTTGATAGTCATTGTCAATCATTTATACTATTAAATAAAAAATTACATTTTCATGTAAAATTCAATTTTTCCTTTGGATATCATATCACTTTTTTCGCTAAACCTCAATCATTTCTGCAAAACTTTATATCAAATCTTATAAAATATGCTGTTTAAAACATGTTTTATAAAATAAAATATATAATTGGCGCACACAATGAATTTAATTTAAAATTAATTTTATTTAATAATATAAGTACACAACTCAACAATGAATAATAATCATGTTTTTGATAATATGATTAAAATAGGTATTGTTTTCCCAAAAACAAATGTTAAATTACCTAAAAATTGGACTAAAATTACTCAATCTATTTATAATAATGAAGACAATTTTGCTATTTTAACAGGAAAAATAAATGATATTATTGTAATTGATTTAGACAAAAAAGAAGATGACTTTATCGCTTTAAAATGGATTGAAGAACATTTAGATACTCTACAAAACATTAATACACTTGTTACAAAAACAATCAATAACGGATATCATCTTTTTTTTAAATATACTAGTAAATTAAAAAATACTATTAATGCTGGTCAAAAAAATATTGATATATTAAGTACTAAAAAATGCTGTTATCAAGGTGTTGGTTACGATATTGTTTTTAACAAAGAAATAAGAGCATTAACAGGCAATGAAATTAAGTTATTATTACAATTAATTAAAAGTAAAAATATTAAAGAAAAAACACAAATAATTCATACACTATCTGATGATATTTTAATAAATAATAAATCATATGAAAAAGCCAATAAAATATTGAATCTACCCATTGATACAAATTGGACAATTATTAAAAATGATAATGGACATAAAGCTGTACCTAAATGTTTAGAATGTCTTATTAATCCATGTAAAAAACATTCACAAGAACAGCATTCTAGTTTATTTATAAACAGCGATTCTAGCGTCATAAAAAGCTGTTTTAGTTGTGGAAGCATTGTCATGGATAAAAGAAATTCTAAAAAAATTAATAATGTATTTAATATTATCCTTAATACACAAGAAAATACAGTCTACCAAGAATTAGTAAATGAATTCCTTATTGAATGTAAATTACACAATTATAAACGAGAAAAACACACTGGTATTATTTACAAAAAAGTAAAACCATACGCTTATGTTAAATATTTAGAACCCATGGATTTCTTAAATAGTATTCTTAGTGACGATCCTGCTTTTCATAGTAATGTCAATAATATGGATAATCTTATAAAATATATGAAACAATATGACCATATGGACTGCCCCTTTTTAGAATATGATAAACATTATTTAGGGTTTAGCAATGGTATATTTAATACGGTTACATGCGAATTTACTGATATTTCACCACATAATATCGTTGTTCGGAAATATTTTGATAAAGAATTTACTTATAGTTTAGATACACCACTTATGGATCAAGTTTTAAATTATCAATTTGATAATGATGTAAGAGATTTTATTTATGCATGTTTAGGAAGATTGTTTGAAATCCGTGATAATTATGGATTCATGTTATATTTATTAGGTGAAGCAGGCTGTGGAAAAAGCTTAATTATAGATATTTTATCTGAATGTTTTAATAATATAGGTTGTATTAATGAATCTTATGAAGTTAAATACGGTCTTGCATCGTTATATGATAAAGATATTATCGTCTGTGATGATTTACCTAAAAATATTTCAACAATCTTTCCACAACAAACTTTTCAAAGTTGCATCACCGGTGGTAAAGTATCAACCGCTGTTAAAAATAAAGATGCTATCACAATGGATTGGAAAGTTCCCATGTTATGGGCTGGTAATTGGTTACCAGATTATCTAGATAAAGGTCAAGTATCACGACGATTATTAACAGCAAATTTTGAAAAAATTGTCAATAAACCAGATCCATCATTGAAAAAACAGATATTGGAAAATGAATTACCAGCGTTCATTTATAAATGTCTTTTATTTTATAAGAGAATGATTGAAAAAAATGATTTAGATATTTGGAACATTTGCCCAGAGTATTTCCTCGAACAAAAGGAAGAATTACGAATTGAAAGAAACCCTTTATATAAATTCTTATTAGAAAATACAAGATATAAAAAAGATAATGTTGTTTTGTTAAATGATATAAAATCACAGTTTAGTGATTGGATTGGTAAAAAGATACATAAATTAGATTCTGGAACTTTTTATCAAGTAAATTCAGAATATATTCTTGAAAAACGGAATATATGTAAACATTGTCATAATCAATTTAAAAAAGGTTGTTGTGAAAATTACAATAATAAACAAAATACATCATCATATATAATAAGAAATTTAGAATTTATACATTAATTGTTTTTATGTTTAGTTTTTTAGTTTTTTAGTTTTTTAGTTTTTAGAAAACTATCAGAAAAAATAAAAAAAAAATTTAAAAATTCTTTGATAGTTTTCTAAAAACTAAAAAACTAAAAAACTAAAAAACTAAAATTAATAATATTCAAATACTGACAAACTGACAAACTCTTCCTCGAACAAAAAGAAGAATTACGAATTGAAAGAAATCCTCTTTATAAATTCTTATTGGAAAATACAAGATATAAAAAAGATAACATTATTACAATGGAAGAAATAAGAAGTTCTTTTGGTGAATGCATTGGAAAAAAGATACATAAATTGGATTCAGGAACGATTAAACAAGTTAATTCTGAATATGATATTGAAAGTAAAATGATTTGTAAAAATTGTAGCAATTAGCATAAATAAAATTAAATGGTTTTATTTTAATATTAATACGCTGGAATGTAATAAAATAAGTATCATAATGAATCAAATTAATTGCATAATAACTTAGAACTTAATATTATTCAAAAAATTTTCATTTAGAAAAACATACTAAAATAAATTTAAACGCAATATTGCGTTTAAATTGTAATAAAAAAGTACTTTTGCATAAAAATGAATAGAAAAATAAACATAAACATTAACATTTCATTTTTACTTTTTATTTACTAAATATAATGTTTATTACTTATTATGTTATCATCTAATTTAATACCTATTAATTGTAATTTACTACGCAAATTAAAAAGTATACAATCATATGGATTTCTATTAATAGTCTTAAAAGATACATTAGATATCATTGGATTTTCTGATAACATTAAATATATATTACAAGTTTCATCAAATGAAGAAATATATAATATAAAAAATGTATTAAATATTATACAATCAAAACAATCATTTATACAAAGTTTATCAACGTTGAATGAAGTAAAAGTTACAAATATTATACTTCAAATACAAAATAATGATTTTTATTCAACCATGTATACAAGTAATAATTATATTATTATACAATTAGAACCAAAAATGAATCTCGTTCATGACCCCGACTTAATTCGGGCTTCTACAAGACAGGATCAGGCCCAGGAGCATCTTATACAAAATTATCAATACTCTATTGATATTTTATCAGAAATGTATTCTCGTAATACAATAGACTACTATAACGATTTATTAAAACATATTGCAAAATTAACAGATTATGACAGAATTATATTATACCAATTTAGAGATGACTGGACAGGTAAAGTTATTTCAGAAACAAAAAAAAATGAAGAAATTTCCTCATTTTTAAATTATCATTTTCCGGAATCGGATATTCCTCAATATGTAAGAGGAGTTTTTCTTAAAAACAATAAACGTTATATTCAAAATATTAATGATAAAGGAAGTGTTATTATTTTTAATAATGAACATGATAGTGATATAATAATTGATGTTTCTATGTTAGATTTAAATAGTATCAGTGATACTCATAAAATGTACATGAGTTATTTAAATATAAATAGTTCATATAGTTGTGCATTAATTGTAAATAATAAATTATGGGGATTAGTAATATGTCATAATTTAAATGTTAAACCTATTTCAAAAATTAAACGATTAACATGTATAAAATTAGTAGAATCATTTAGTCATAAGTTAGAGTTGCAAATACAAAAAAAACAACAAAACTTTCATCAATATATATCTAATTTACATACCATGTCAAACTATTTTCATAATACTAATATATATGATTTAAAACAGAAATATAAATATATGATTTTATCATTACAACAATGTTTAGAAGCTGATTTTGTTATATCTAATTACAACACATCATACACTACTTTTAAAAATGATTCACTTTTATTACCAGAATCAAATATTACATATATATGTAAATTAATAAATGAAACAAAATTAAAACAAATGTTTATATCAAATCATTTAAAAAATGATTTATTTACATTTCAAAATTTTGATGATTGTTTTTTTCATAGTTTAATTTATATACAACTAAAAGAAAATATTTGGATTGCTTTTTTCAAAATTAAAAAGATTGAAAATATAATATGGGCCGGAAATCCAAAGGAACTTGTTATTAAAAACAATTTATTTTATCCACGAACTGAATTTACAACATTTAAATGTGAAACAAATACAACAGAAAAATGGAATATAGATTATGAAGATTTATCTAATATTTATGAATTATTACAAAATATCATGTACCGTATTAATGGCGATGATAATAAAAAATTTATATTAAAACATAATAATATTGAGGAAATACGCCAAAATTCATTAATTAATTTAGTACATGATTTAAGAGCACCTATATTTTCATTTATGGGTTTATTTGATATGTTAAATAATAATTTAATTGAAGATGATTTAAATAAAGATGAATTAAAATTATTAATACATGATGGTATAAAATTAACTCATAATCTTCGAGATTTAACAACAAATATGATAGAATTAACAAAAAACAATGTCGGATTTTCTACAATAAAATATAAACAATTTAATATAAGCGAACTATTATATGATATATATGACATATATAAATATACATTAAAATCAGATGTACAATTAACCATAAATATTGATCCATCTATACAAACAAATTTAATAGGTGATGATTTTAAAATAAAACAAATTGTAAGTAATTTAATTAGCAATGCATGTAAATATACCTATAAAGGTGAAATATCTATTATAGCTAATCAGTTGAATAAAATTGATAATACATATTGGATTGAACTTGTAATTAAAGACACAGGTATTGGTATATCAAAAGAAAAACAATGTCATATCTTTAAACAATTTCAACAATTAAATAATATCCAATATTACAGTAGTGGTTTAGGACTTTCTATTTGTTACAAACTTATAAATATTATCAATGGAACCATATCATTCGAATCTTTTATTAATAAAGGAACAACATTTACATGTATATTCCCATTACTATCTAATGAAAACATTTAACCCTGAAAATGTTCACAACATTTCAGGGTTAAATACATTTATTTAAACTTTTTCATTCGTATATTTAAACTTTCATTCGTATATTTTTATCTTTCACTTAATCCATTCATTTATAATTATAATGTGTATTTAAACAAAAATGTTATTTTTCATTTTAATCTTATTATAGTAAAATCAAAATTAACATAAAAAAAGCAACAAAAGATCCGAATCTAGAATTAGAAAACGTAGCATTTGACATTGATGTTAATGTTTTTTTGTCAGTATCGGTATTAGCAGTTAATGCAGTATAGATATTATCTGAATTAACTGATGCATTATTTGTAAATTCTTGAACAACTTGAACAATAATCATTTGACTCATAATTTGAGAAACTTTTAAACTACCACTCTTAATAATATATTTTAAATTAAATTTGATATTTATAGTACCTATGGCATTAGAAGTTTTAGAAGCATAACAATTTTCAGGTATTGAAAGCTGTGGAATACAGTCATTATTATAATTAACATTCAAATTAGAGCAATCAGTAATTGGATTACCAGTTTCATCAAGCATATCGACATTAATAGTAATGTCAATATATTGAACTTGGTCAGAAAAAGTAATTAAGAAAAAATCACTTGAATCAACTTTTTGGAAACTACCTATCATATTACTTGAGGCAGGCATAAGAGAAATCAAGTCACTAATATTATTAACAGTCTTACTTAATCCACATGATGAAGTTCCTAAAGGACTTCCATTAACTAGAACTCCAGAAAAAATAGTAAACATAAACAAAGTAATCATTACTTTCTTATAACTTTTGTTATTTACAATATTTTTAAAAAAAATTCAATTTTAAATTTGAATCTATCTATCTATCATCTAAATAAATTTAACCTGATTATAAAGATATTATCTTATAATCAGGTTAAATTTATTTTAAATTATTTTTATCTATTACTTACTCCATCCAGGATTCAACTTTACAATAAGTATATCATTTTCATCATCTTGTTGTTCAATTTTTTTAGTAAAGTATTTTATGTATTTTGTAAAAAAACTACTTTTTTTTTCATACGGAATTTTTATTTTTGATTTTACCTTAGAATCATATTTAATTGTATTAAAGTTTATAGAATTATAAATATAATGCATAGTTGTACGTCAAGTTAATTAAAATCATTTATAATTTATATTCAATTTTTATTGAATTCTTTTAGTTTTAAAAATATTATTACCATCATAATTAATATTATTGAATTGATTCTTATTAAATAAATTAATAAGATAAATACAAAAATCATTTACACAATAACTTAAAAATTTATTACTATCAACATTATTATCCTGATTATCATACAATATTAAAATTTCATATATAAAGTCATAATCTGATTCGTTATACATTTATTTATTAATAAATTAATTATCCAATATAAATTCAATTTAAATAATTTAATCAGATTAACAAGAGCATTTTCAAGTTAATCTGATTAAACTAATAAAAAAATAAAAACTAATTAAATAAAAATTTTTTTAATATTAATCACTACGACTAATTTTAACAAAAATATCTAAACGCTTACAATGACTTTCAGGAATAAATTCAATTGGAAATTTACATAATTCAACTACATATCTATCTACTAATTTAGAAAAAATATCATCCATAAATAATGGAAGAACTGAAAAATCCATTTCTTCAAAATCATCACACCATCTTATAGTTGAAAGTTGCATTTTTATAAAAAAATATATATTTCAAAAAAATTTCAATTTTTAAATACAAATACTAATATTATTTATTTATTATAATACAAAAAACTACATTATGCAAAAACAAATATCACAAATATTAATTGAAGCAATTGTTACTGGACAATTTGTTTTATATACTTATTTGATTCTTACTATACTTGTATTACCAAGTTTAAAAAATATAATTGATTTAACACATAGTAATCTAACTATTTTATTCCTTACAGGATTTTTTGTACATATTATATTTGAAATGGCAGGTATTAATGTATGGTATGTAAAAAATTATACTCGTATCTTACAAACAATCGAAAGTGATATTAAAAAATAAGTATATATGTTATGTGTCTAAAAAATAAAAAAAAAATCATTTAAATTACTAATATTAATAATAATATGTATCTTATTAAGATTTTTATATATTTTAGTTTATCCGTTTCTCATATATTAGGACATATCTTTATGAATTTTCCACCATCTCGTAAAAATAAATATAGTGATTATTATATTATCAATAATCTTGTAGATTATAATATAATGGCACCATTAAATACAAATGGATACACATTTCCGTGTAAAGGATTCCCTGTTGGTCCACCTACTCAAACATTTAATTCAAATATTATAACAGTTACTTTAGAAGGTTCTGCTATTCACGGGGGAGGACATTGTCAATTTGGTATTTCATATGATGATACACATTTTCTTGTTTTAAAAACTGTGATTAGAAATTGTTTACTCGATACAATGACTTATCAATTTACACTTCCTTTAAATACACCATCAGGAAATTTGACTTTATTTTGGACATGGGTCAATGCTATCGGTAATAGAGAATATTATATGGAATGCGCTGATATACAAGTTAATAACAATAACGACGATGCAAATAACGTTCGTCTCTATGGAAAAGAACTTATTATTGTAGATTTACCAGGATACACTTATCTTCCTGAATTTCCAAATATTGATATGTACGATGGACGTGAATTATTTATAAATGCAAAATCATATTATATTACTCTATCTAATATACCACCTTCACATTCTGATAGTGATCCATCACCTTCTTCTTCACAATCTGACACTAATCAACAGCCTTCACAATCTTCTTCACAATCTGATACAGATCCATTATCTGACACTAATCCACCACCTGTTATGTCTATTCAACAAAAATGTAATATAACAGGTTATATGCGTTGTAATGGAAAAAATTTTGATACATGTGTTTATGGTTCATGGTTAATAAGAGAATGTGCACCTGGAACTAAATGTAAAGAAATAATAAATGGAAAAATTATTTGTGACTTTGTTTAAAAATTTAAATTAATAACGTATTCAATATTAAAATAATTATTCAATATTATTCATCTAATATAATAATTTAATCATAATTATCAACTATATTTAATATATAATTATCGATTGCTTTCATAAGTTGAAATTCAGGATATTCAATATACATTGTTATCATATCTACTAATTTTTCATTTAATTTTAAACAACTTAAATAACGTTTATATCTATAAATTGTTTTATTTTCACATTCTTTACTATAATCAAAATAATCCATTTTTGCACCAGATACTAATAATTTATATTCATCTTCACCATTATATGTATTAACACTCGTTGTAAATGATTCAATTAATTCATCAAATAATTCATCATCTGATGTTTGTGATGAATCAGCAGAATTTTCTAAATTTAAATTATTAAATTCTTTAATAAAATTATTCGTATTTATATCCATTTAATTATATTTAAGGTCTTTCATTTTTCTTAAATATAATTTATATTTCAATTTATTTTTCATTATTTTACTCCAATGTACTGGTAACCTAAATATTATTTTCCAAGACTTTGGTACCTAAATACTTATTTTAGGTATAGGTCCTAAATTCGATCTTGTTTTAGGAATAGGTCCTAAATTCGATCTTGTTTTAGACATAGGTCCTAAATTTGATCTTGTTTTAGGCCTTTCTAGGCGTAGGATTATTTTTTTGTATATACTTTGGTCTTATTTACCTCGTGTAACCATGTATAATAATCTTACTTGTGCCTCAGCCTTTTTTTTACTTGTACATTTTGCATAAATGTGTCCAGTATCAGCATTTTTTACTTGCCAACAATTTATATTTCTAACTTTTCTTATAACAAATGGCATTACTTTAATATAAGAAAATGAATATAATTTTAAAAAATAAATAATATTTAACAACAACAAATTCAACTTTTTTTTGGTTTTTTATATTTTTATATTATGTCTAGATTGATCCAAGGGAATTTATTAATGCTTTAATTTCACGCTCCAAAATTAATCTACTTTTATTTGCTTTTAAATCTTTTAATATAACATATAATGCTGATAACACATGAACTTTATCACAATCACAAATGGCAGGAGGTGTTGGCGGTGTTGTTGGCGTAGGTACAACTACAACAGGTATTGTAGAAGAAGGAGTATCAGGTGTTGTCCCTGAAATTGTAGGTAACACATTTTGTACAAATTTACCTAGAATATTTCCAGGCGGAGATGTATTAAATACTACATCTACTGTTTGTGTATTAGCATCAAATGAAAATCCCATACCAAATGTTGTACTTGCCAACCATACTAAACATGTAAAATGTCCAGTACCTGAAGAAAATCCTGGATTTTTAAAATCATATAAGGAAATTTCATTATACCATAAATCAACTGCCTTCTTTAATAATGTCAACATATCTACACCATATCCCTGAAAATATGCTAAATTCTCTCCATATAATTGTGTACCACTATGTTGAAATAAATTGTTTTTTAATAAATAATTTGCCCAATTCTGAGAAAAAGTTGCGATCGTTCCATCCCATTTTAATGGTGGAGCCTGATTTAATTGTCTATAATTATTTATATAACTTGTTATTTCCGTAATAATTGTATTATCCGTTATTACTGGCTGAGATACTGTCGCCGCTCTTAACAAAACTGTTTTACTCATAGTTACGTTTTTTTCTTAACGTACTACATATTCTTTTTATTTTTTATTTAAAAATCAACCGAAATTAATTATTAATTCCTTGGGCCTTTAAGATTAACTTTTTTATTTGTTCTATAATTACATCCTTTGGTTTATCCATCATAACATCACCCAATAACATATACAAACTTTGTATATTATTTATTTTCTCAATTTCATTAGGTACACACGGATACTGCGGTTGTTGAAACCCATTTTGCGTTCGTAAACTAATATTTTCTAATTTATTGAATAAAGAATCTAATTTAGTTTCTCAATGTTTATCAACTGTTTGTAAAATAAAATTTTTAGTTTGTTCAGCTGTTAATTGTTGTCTTACACTAGCTAATTCACTTGCTTTAATAGCATCTTGTGTTGCACCAGCCGTAGTAAGAACTGTTTCTTTAATTTCACAGCAACATTCTGCTAATTTATTAGCAATATCAGCAGCATTCGTTGAAGCTTGGAGTTGACTAGCAGCAAAGTTTTGAGCAGCTTGAAGAGCAAGAGCATCTTTTGTTTTTAATAATTCAATTTGAGAGTTGGCATAATTTTGAGCAGCTTGCATTCCTAATGCTTCCTTATTCTTAGCAGCTTCAATTTGAATGTTAGCATAGTTTTGAGCAGCTTGAACTTCAATTTGATTTTTTGCACGTTGAACCTCGTTTTCTACACGACTAATATCATGAGTTAAATATCTGGTTTGTAATGCAACTTGTTCAAAATAATCTCTTTTAAAATCACCCATACGACGTTCTGCATGTAAATGATGATGATCAATTTCTCTTTGTAAAAATGATGTATTGTTTGCAGCTTGTTTTTCAATGCTACCAACACCCATAGCAATTTCACGTTGAGTATCCTTACCAATCAAAGCATCTGCATAAAAACCAGCATTTATTGATCCTTTAAGATCACTACTTGATCTCTCAATACGATCTGCATTATTGAAAAATTGTGCATCAGTTGATGCTTTTAAATTTGCAACATCACCAGCTAAATGATTTCCAACATTTAATACCCTATCAGTTAAAATATTTTCTACACCCCCAAGTTCTTTAATATTTTGATATCCAGTAGCTTTAACGTTTTCATTTATTAATGCACTTGTTGTATAAACATCCTTGTCAATGGCTGCTAAATTATTCTTTAAATCATTTGTTTGCAAATATTGAGAATTTAAAATATCACCTTTTGTAGTGGAAAAACGATCTTCCATATTATTTTGTAAAGCTCCTATTTTATCTTTAATAGTAATAGTTGTATCAAATTGACCTTTTAATAATTCACCTTGAACATCACTCACCATATTATTTGTAAATCTAGATGTATCATTTACAGTTCCTTTAAGTTCACCTGTCATTGTAGCATGACCAGTTAAGACATCTCTATTAACCGTTGTAATAGCTGAATCTGTAAAACGAGCTGTATCATTAATAGATTTCTTTAATGAATCTGTCTGCCCTGCGAGTGATTGTTGTTGTAATAACTGAGATGATAAAACATCTCTATCAGTAGTATTAATTGCGTTTAATAAATTACTAGTATCGAATGGTGTTGCCATATTAAGTTAAGTACTTATGTACTAATATACATAAACAAAAAAAAATTTGAAATTAATTAAATTAATTAAATCGTTAATAATGTTTAATTAAATTAATTAATTTAATTTTGTTGACACAGATTAGTACTTTAGTACTTATGTCATCAATGTCTGTTCAAGAAATTATTGCCCAATTTCAAAGTATTATAAATCCATCAACTGATGATATACGAATAATGGCAAAAAAATTACAAGATCTTAAAAATATTAATAATAATGAAAATACAAAAATAATTATGGACGTTATAAAACCAACTATTAATACAAAACCACAACAAGAAAACTTACTAGAATTTACAACAAGTAATTCTATTCCTTTTACGGAAACATCTCAACAGAATCCTGATCTAGAAATCTGTTGTAATTCAATAACCACTGGTGATTTTGAAATTAATTTTACATCCGGTAATTCTATTACAAATGGTGATTTAGAAATTAATTTTACATCTGGTAATTGTATCACAAATGGTGATTTAGAAATTAATTTTACTTCTGGTAATATAGGAAATACAACGTGTAATTATATCACAACAGGTGATCTTGAAATTCTTTTTACATCCGGAAATATAGGAATCACATCACACCATTCATCAGATAATAGTTCAGATAGTAGTTCAGATAGTAGTTCTGATAGTGGTTCTGATAGTGGTAGTTGCAAACGAAAATCACCTTATTTTAAAAATAAACACTTTTTAATCTAATAACTTTAATTAATTAATAATAAGAATTTGTTTCATTTAAATTTATTATTAATTACTTTACAAAACGTTGCATTTTAGAGTTTATAAATTTTGAAATAGTATCCATATCAGATGAAAATCCAATTGGATTATGTTTATTTTTATAAATTAAATATAAAAGTCCAGATACATAAACAAAATAAATGGTTGTTAAGGTCCAAGCCCAAACATCACACTTACCTAGTTCAACACAATTAATTTCATATGCGGCGATAATAAATGATATGACAATTAATAGAGCCATATAATAGCTATTTGGCATATATATTACTGTGAAAACTGCTAATATAAATCCTAATAAAAGAGTAATACACGCAGTTAAAGAAATATTATAATTTCCGAATTTAATCATATAGATTGAATCATTGTTTTTATAAATAGATATAAATGACATTTGTTATTTATTATTGTAGTTCAATAAAATTAAATTTAGAATTAATTAATTAATTAGTAATTTCATATGCAGGTGGTAATGTACAATTAATTTCATCATCATTTAATTCTTCTGTTGATTGGTATTTTGGTAATAGTATAATATCATTTTCATTTATACCGTTTGGATTTGTATTATTGTCTTCTTCAATTGTAATATTACTTTCATAACTACAAAACTTTATGATTTTACTCAATCCAATAAAAATATATGGTGATACATACATAAATAATGATAAATATAGAAAAACAAAAAAACCTGAGGTATTATTAACATTACAATAATCAGGCGGATTTACATTAGAACAATTATCACTCTCATCAGATTGGTCAATTATCATTTATTTACAGTCTTGAAATTAAATAATTATTTTTAACTATGTTTATTTTAATACTATTTTATTTATACAACATTAATTCAATTTTCATTATTAATTTTATGTGTTATTAGGTATTATTATTTTGTGTTTTTTGTTATATTTTACAAAAACAGCCTTTTTTTTATCCAAACATGTAACACAATATACATACATACCATTATTAGGATTTTCACATTCTGCGCAATGTCCAACACAATCAGAACAAAAAATTCCATCATCTGTACAAAAAAAAGAGCCAGGATTATTTTTTAAAAACTCATCAATATCTGTTTTTTCAACATCTCTAGAATACAGTGTATCACAACAATTTTCACAATGAATAGTTTCTATAATAAACATTTTAAATTAAAAAAATATTTTAAAATTCAACTTTTTTAATTTATTTTAATTATTAAGATAAATTAATTAAGAATTATGTCTACAAAATCAGTTCCTAATGATAAAAAGTTATACAACTATGTAAAATCACTTGCTAATAAAAAATTTAAATCACCGACAGGGGTTTACAGATCGAGTTGGATTGTTAGAAAATATAAAAGTTTAGGTGGTAAATACAAATCTAATAATAAAAAATATTCTAGTGGATTGAAAAGATGGTATAAAGAAAAATGGATTGATTTAAATAGACCTATTAAAAAAAATGGAAAAATAATAGGATATCATCCTTGTGGTAGATCAGAAATTCGAAGTAACTCACGATCCAGACTCCGTTCGGGCCTGGGCAAGCCAGGATCACCATCAAAATATCCATTATGTCGTCCCAGTAAACACATTTCATCAAAAACACCAAAAACCTATCATGAAATTTCAAAAAAATCACTAAATAAAGCAAAACATGATAAAAAGAATTACCATCGTATTCAATTTGGGAAAGGTCAGCATTTTTCACAATATTACGGTAAACGTAGTAAAGTCATGGTAAAAGTTCCTGAAAATGTTAAAAAAGTAGCATTGTACTCTTTTAAATTAAAAAAAATGGGTTTTAAAGGTGGTATAGAAACAGGATGGAAAAGGGCAAAACAATTATCTACTCAATCTGAAATTTCTATTCAAGATTTAAAATATATGAGATCATGGTTTGCAAGACATATATATGCAAGTTATCCAAGTTATAAATTATGGAAAAAAGCAGGACGCCCAAAAACTCATGAATGGCATAATAGACATGGAATTATATCGTGGATGATCTGGGGTAGTACACCTGCATTTAAATGGGTAAATTCTAAAAAAAATATAGCTTTATTAAACAAGTATTATCCTGGTAAAAATTACAAACCTATAAAACTTCCAAATAAATAAACGCAATATTGCGTTTAATATCCATAAATACCTCTTTTTTCAATATCATCTGCAAAAATGAAAATATTACCTACAAAGGCAGTGGGTTGCATATTATTATGCGCTTGACTATCACCTGTAGTATTTAAAGTAATTCCTGTAGTGGATGTACCTGTTGTTTGATTAAGATCAGCATTATCAGCTGCAGTGTCTTGTGTTGTTACAGTATGAACACTTTGATCGTTGGTATTATTTACATAACTATGTGAGTGTCCAGGATCATTTATTGTATGTGTATGGGATGGCATTTCGGCAATTGTCAATGTGTGTGTTTCAGAACCTATTAAAGTTCCTGCTGTTCTATTTGATAATCCACTTCCTTGACCAATACCACCTAATACTCTACTTCTACAATCTGGTATATTAAAATGTGTACTATTGGCACTACCATAAGTCGTACCAATAATACTAAATAATTCACTATAATCAGCTCTTAATAAACTTCTACCATCACAAACTAACCATCCTTGATGATCAGATAGCATATTTCATATCTCCAATTTGTGTAGGGTATAAACGTGTCCACGTATTAGTGGAATCATTGTATCATCTTAAAGATCCATAGCATTTTTCAACACGCTTTGATTTTGGCATAATGTAATATTACTTTATGTTATAGTTATACACAAGAAATAAATAAACGCGATTTCGCGTTTAATTTATAAAAATATCGCGCAACATAATGAACGCAATTTCGCGTTTTTTCTAGCACATTCCCCGTTTAATTTTTATTAAAATTCCTAAAGAATTCAATACATTCTAAGAAATAACTATAATAACTATTATCTTTTAATGTTAAAACAAATCTCGGTTCAGATTTTACATCTGAGTAAATAAAATCATATAAATCATATTTTTGATTATATTTTATGTCAAAAAGACTATATACTTTTAATGTATTTGTATTTATATCTACAATCCACATAGATGTATAATCATCTATGTTATTATATATATTAAATGGGTTTTTCCCCCAATTAAATTTAAAATCTTGAGAATATAATTTATATATTAATTTCTCAACTAATGTTGATAACTCTTCACGTTCCCAGCAAATTAATGTATTTATATCTTTGTATTTTAATAAATCTTTAACAATATCATTTAATTCATCTTTCTTATAACTACAAATCTTTATATTTAATGTTGTTGCTAAACGTTCAACTGTTTGATACGAATGATCTGATGTATCATTATTATAAGGATGCATTGCAATTATTTTTTCTGGAATATTTAAATTAGGAATCTTTTTATCTATAAAAAATTTAGGTAAATGATTACGTCTTACAACCCCCACATCTGATAAATTTATATTATTATATTTTGATTTTTCACCATGTCTTATAAATATAAACATTTTTTCTATTATCTATATTATATTATGTTATTAAAATAATTGATTTTTAATCTTTTTTTATTAATCAAAAATGCCTTATATAAAAAAAGACAGACGTAAAGAATTAAATGAAAAAATGAAAGAATTATTATTTGATGCACCTAATTTATCAGAAGGTGAACTTAATTACATTATATCAAATTTATTAAATATTTGGACTTGTCATAACTCACAACTTAATTATTCTAAATGTAATTCAGCTATCGGTATACTTGAATGCGCAAAATTAGAATTTTATAATAAATTGGTAACACCTTATGAAAATCTCAAGATCGCAGAAAATGGACCTTTATATAATACTGAACTCCCAAAAAAAATCTCAAATTAACATTTTACTTCTCCAAATCATATGTAATACACGTGTTTCTAAATTAGATTTATAATATAAAACATATTATAAATCTAAATAATGCAAATGTTATTAAATTCGTATAGGTTTATAAAAATCTTTATTTGAAAATACTAATGAACTTATCCATTTTTGTAAAGATGTTTTTTCTTCTACAAATGATGATTTAATAGAATCATTAAATGTATCCATAAAAATAGGAACATGTTTTGTGAATCCTGTTTCTATATTTTTTAAAAATTGTGATTTATTGTTTGGTCTATTAATTAATACGTAATAATTTAATAAATGTGGTAGTTTTTCTATATCCTCTTTATGAATTATTTTAAATTGTATACAATGTCTCTTTGTATCTACATCAATCGCACTCCCAGCATGTAACATATCCGCATCAAATAATATCGCACTACCCTTATTCACATTCAATCTTACAGATTTATCTTTTAAATAAATACTACCATTATCATTATGACTTCCAGGAATAATATTTAATCCTGAATTATTATCATCCAAATATAAAATCATTGTATATGATGGATATTTCAAATTGTTATATACCCTTGACGATGTATAATCACGATGGTATGTATGAATCGCTGAATTTTCAATAATATATACATAATCTATTAACTCATAATCATTTGATAAAATATCCTTCATTTTTTTATTAATAAAATGATTCCTTAAAAAATACGTTTTAATATCATGATAATTTTTATTTTCCCATAACTCTAAAATATACATGACATCTTTTTCATTTATTAAATCTTCTATAATCATATAACCATGAGAATTTGGATTTCTTGTTTTTAATAATCCAAATACTACAAAAAATAATAATACAATACTTATCATAATGAACACATTATACAAAGATGTAAACAACATTATATATTGTACTTATTATTATGTACTAATAATAAAATTAATTTTATAATATTGTCGTTTACATTTATTAATTTATTTGCCGTTTTAAAATAAGGTGATAAATTTATCAATTATGAATAAAAATGATAATATAGATATTCAATTAACTCATTTATTAACATACAAATCAAATCTTAACAATACAGAAAAAACAAATAATTTAATTAATTATAAAGGTCTCTTATTAAAAGCTGATAACCACGTTGTTCAATTTTTAAATACACAAAATCCCATTTATTTAATATATGCAATTAAAGAATATGAATCTGTTTTAAATTGTGTAGAAATGACAGATTATTTGTTAATAAATGGAGATAACAAATATATTTCAAAATCTGCTTATGTTGAATCTTATTATAAATTAGGTACTTTTTATAAAACATTAGCCGAAAAACTCATTCTTGATAAAAAACGACTCTTAAATGAATATAAATTAGAACATAATCATGAAGAAGTATTTAAACGAGCCATTTTCTGTTTTATAACTATAAGACGCATTCATTTTGAACATCCTGAATCTATTATACAATTAGTTAGTGTTTATAGCCAACTTTGTTTTCATGTCCAACATGATTTAGTAAAGGCACTTAGTTATTTAAATGAAGCTATGGTATTCTCACCTGAAAATACAAATATAAACTATAATTTAGGATTTATTTATCAAAAAATGAATCGTCTTGAACTTAGTTTAACACATTATAAATTATCTATTTTTACTAATCAATTTACAACAGATGAAAA
>Ga0214923_10001855_pt1 | contig 29207 bp, 26 predicted proteins | sample LL1510_MetaG_FD_177993 | JGI IMG/M metagenome (GOLD analysis project Ga0214923, IMG submission 177993) | Freshwater microbial communities from Lake Lanier, Atlanta, Georgia, United States - LL-1510 | ecosystem: Environmental > Aquatic > Freshwater > Lake | place: USA: Georgia | collected...
TCTGTAGATCTTTTTAATATTTCATCTAAAATATCTATTTCTACTTTTTCTATATCATAATCTTGATTTTTAATAATATAGTCATTTTGTTTAATAATTATTTTATAATCAGAATTAGTTTCATACAAAATACTGATTGAATAATCATCAGTAACATTTTTATAGAAATAAAAATTTTTATAATCCAAAGTATATTTTAAATCAAAATAACCTTCTTCTTCTACACTGTATAATGTAAAGATAATTTCTTTTGATGGTTTTACAACAAATATATTAGTTTTAATATAATTATTAATAATACTTTTCAATTTAGATAAATCTAAATTCAAACTTTGATTTATTAATTCTGTATTACTATCTGAATTTGTTATTGTATCATAAATTTCAGTATCTTCTAAATTAACTTGAAATTTCCATAAAGTATTTTTTAAAAATTCTTCAAATTGTTTATCATCATATTCTTCTTTATAATCATGATATTTTTTAAAGAAATTACGAAACATATTGTATAGTTTTATATATATCTTGTATTTTTCATCAAATAAAGCTATTTCTTCATTATTAATTGTTCTTTTTGATAAATCTACAAAACCTTTAACAGTGTCTACGTTTATTACTATTAAATGAACTTCTTTTCCAACTGTTAATATCTTATTAATATTAAATTTTTTTTTCCTTGATACTTCTAAATATGATATATATCCTTTAATATTATCATAATGTATTAAACTTACATTAATTCCTAATTCATTTATGTTATCTATCTTAGCTATGACAACCTCGTCAACAACTGGAAACTTTTTATTATATATGAATACCATATTTATATGTATATAAAGTAATATATATATAAATCAATTTTTTGTTATTTATGAATTAGTGATATTATTATTTATGAATTAGTGATATTATTATTTATGAATTCGTGATATTATTATTGATTTTGATTACAAGTTATATATTCTTCATATTTTTTTCTTCTAAGTAGCGATTTTTCTTTATTTGAAAGGTTACTATTTATATGTATTTCTTTTTTATTATCACTATTAATGCCAGTTGTTATCGTACTAATAATATCTGAATTTTTTATAGAATCTGATAATTCAGAATTTGTATTTTTTTGATGTAATTTGAAGATATAATTAACATATAATTCTAATTTTTCATAAGTTTCATCAGCTAGATTATGAAAAAAAATAAAAACTCCATTATTATTTTCAGAAAAATCTTTATTATCTTTTAAGATTATTTTAAATATATTTATTAAATAATCTTTTTTTTTTATTTTATTTATTTTTCTTACTAATTGTAATTTTTTTGAATAATCATATTTTGATTCTTTATTTTTTGAATCAATAATAATTTCATCTATAATTTCGTTAATACAATTATTCTCTAATAATTGATTATGTGTTTGTTCTGTAGTAATAGAAAAATCTTTTTTCATTATAACAATGATGATGATTATAATATATTATAATATTATAATTATTTCTAAAATATTACACACTCTTAATTTAAATTATAATAAAAAATTGATTTATAATTAATTAGATTATATATATAATAAATAATTATAAAATGAGTAAAAATATTTATTTAGATAATCTTGTTAGTTTCTCCTCAACTACTTATTCAAATTGCTATGATAAATTTATTAATCTAGCTAAAATTGATATCAATAATGAAATTAATAAGTTGAAGAGCAATAATTCAATTAATGAAAAAGGTGTATTTATTCAATATAATTATATTGAATTATCAACATTGATGGATTTTAAATATAATGAATTAGTTTTAGTTTATCCTATTTCATTTAATATAGAAAATGAAAATGTAAGTTGGTATAATTTTCTAAATTCTTTATTATTAGTATTAAATAACGATTATTTTAATGAATCAAATAATATAAAAAAGAAATATTTAGATACATTAAATGAACAATTAGAAAAAAAGATTAAATTTGTTAATAATAATTTTAATGATAAGCTATTTGAAAATGTAATTAATACAATAAATATTAATTTAATTATTTTAAATTATTCGAATGATACTAAAATAAAAATTTATAAAAATAATAATTTAGTAAACAAATATATTATTGTTTATAGAATTGAAAATGATTATTTACCTATCTATAATTTTAATACAAAATATTATACTGATTCATCTAGTTTTGTAAAATATTTACAAGAAGAATTTAATAAATTAAAACAAAATATTAATCTACAAATAAATCAAGAACCTGAAGAACTTGAAATACAAAAAATAAATAAAAATGATTATTATAATGAATTTCAGACAGTTGAAGATTATACTTTACATGTTTCTGAAGCAGTTGATAATAAACAAAATAAAGAATTTAATTCAGACAATAAAAAGAAAAAGAAAAATGATAAGAATATTTTTATTACTAATAAAGTAGATAAAAAGAAAGAAGAGGTAGATAAAGATAATAACAAAGTAGAAGATGAATCAGTATTCAATAAAACTGAAATTATATCAAAAGAAGAGATAATTAAAATTAATAATTCATTTAAAAATACTACAAAATTAGAAGAAATTCAAAACTTATGTTTGAAGATTAATATTCCCATATTTGCTGGTTCAACAAAAGAAGGAAAACCCAAAAATAAAACAAAAACAGAACTTTTGGATGAAATTAAAAAATATATAGCTTAATTTGAATTTTTTATAAATAGGTTAATAAAAAACAAATGAAAAAAGATAAATAAGTTAATTGAAATAAATATAAATAAATATATTATAAATAAAAGATAAATATATTAGAAAAATGGAGAAAAAAATATTAATTTATAAAAATGATTTAAAATTCAATGATGATATAACAGAAGATTCTGATTTTGACACTGACAACATAAAAGATATGTATAATCAATACAAAAAGAAGTCAAAAATAGAATTAAGAATTAAGGACAGTGAATTAGAGAATTACAATTATTTAGATTTATCAAATTTAGGTTTAGATGATAAATTATTATCAAAATTATTAAAATTGGATAAAATAATTTTTATATTAAAAAAGATAGAATATTTAGATTTATCAAGTAATAAGTTAACTAAAACTATTAATTTGGATTGTTATAAAAACATAATTTATTTCAACATATCAAGAAATGAGATATGTGGTACATTTGAAGATCAAAATATAGTAGAATTAAACTGTGAATATAACAATATAACATCAGTTGTATCAAATAGTATTCAAAAATTAAATGCTTGTTCCAACAACATAACTTTTATTGATGTGCCAAGAGTAAAGATATTATTAATAAATGACAATAAATTAAGTAAATTAGATACATTAGAGCATGTTGAATATATGGAGTGTATCAGTAACAATATTAAAACGGTTGGTAAATTTAATAAATTGAAGGAAATTTTTATAGCAAATAATTTAATTGAAGATGTTGATGAAATGAATGAGTTAGCTATACTAAATTGTGTTAATAATCCAATTAAAAGAATTAAACATATTGGTAAATTAAATATTATATTATGTTCTACACCGAATATATCATCAAAATATAAAATAAAAAATATATCAAAAATTAATAGTAATTATTTAATAAATTTAGTTTAATTAATTTTTTTTTAAAATAGGTTAAATATATTATTATATATATAATATTATATGACAGAATTAAACCAAGAAAGCATTTTAAGTATATCCGATCACATTATTAATGTTATGGGTACTTGTTTACAACACAAAAAAGTATTTGATACTGATAAAAAACAAATGATGCAAATTGTAGAAGCTACTAATAAATATTTTTATGATAATTATCAAAGAATTTGTCGTATTATCGTCCAAGGTCACGATATTAGACCTCTTCTTAGTATGTTAGAAAAATTTGGTAAAGTTCAAACAGGACAGCTGTCTTTTCAACAAGCAAATGATACGATTGTTGATGAATTAAATTCTAAATATGTTGATGGTGTATTAAATTCAGATAAATTGGTTAAAGAAAGAGAAGCTAAGATTAAAGAGAAGGAAAATGAAAGTAAGATTGTAGAGATTGATTAATATAGGTATGGTGTTAAATAATCTAAATTAAATAATGTTGAATATTGATAATAAAAATCATTAATATTAAACGAAGAGTTCAAAAAGAATAATATAAGATTATAAATAAATTTAAATTGGTTTTCAGTATTAAATCCTAAATTTATAAAAATTAAGTATGTATAAGATAAAAATCCACGATTATCTTCATTAATTTGAAATTTGATATATTTTTGTATTTCATCAAAATTAACTAGACTATATAATTTTGATTCTATTTTTTCTATTATTGGTATAAAATAATTATGTCTTTTTAATATAATATAAGAATTTCTATTAAATGATATTATACTAAAAAAACATAATAAATTAGTAAGTGTATTAAAATTATAATGAAGACTTTCTAATATCATATTATATAAATTAAAAATTAATATTCCTCTTTTTCGTTGTATAAATAAAATATCTAAAACAATATTTAGAAATCCAACTATATCTGTGCTTATAGCATACTGTTTTAATTGTTCTAAAGTATTATAACAATTATTAATTTTAGAAATATCAATACCATAATTAGATAATAACCATTCTATTACACCTCTCATGCATAATGATTGTATAGACGCTTTGTTAGATTGAGTAAATGTAATAAGTCCAAAATCAATTAATGATAAATTTTTAAATTCATCTATAACGCAATTATCTAATTTAACATCATTATGAAATTGAAAATGTCTATTTAATATATATATTTCATAAAATAAATACCAAAATTTTTCAAATAAAAAATTTATTGAATATATATTTTTATTAAAAAATTCATTTGCGTTCTCACCTAAATATTTATAAATAGCAAAATCAATATCTGTTTTACCTTGATATAATGCTTTTTTTTTGGGATCAATTGGCAATCTATCAATACTTATACCTTCACTGCTAGATGTACCAGGTATTTTACTTAATTTAATTATCATATTTTCTTTTTTTACTAAATGTAATAATTTGAATACACAACCATAAGATCCTTCTGCTATAAAATTTAATATAGAAAATATTTCTGTTTCACCATTATCTTTAGTTATTATTATTGTTATTATTCCTTTTTTTAGATTTCCTCCAAGTATTTCTATAAATTTATTTTTATCATCATTATTAACTTGAAGTATTATAGATTCTTTTCCATATTCTAAAAATCGAAATTGTATTTTACCATTTTCACCTGCTCCTATTAGATTATTTTTTATTTCTAAATATTTATTTTTATATTTATTATATTTTTTATAATAATTGATACTATTCATCTTTATTATATATTTAATATATCATAATAAAAAATATTAACTTAAATTATTTATAATCTGTTGTTTATAATCAATCAATTTTTCTTTTAATTTTTTTACAGCCTTAGTTCTACTCTGTTTTTTACTTGATTTTTTAGTATCTGGTTCAGTTTCTTGAGCTTCTTGTTTTTCTTCTAATTTTTGTTCTTTATTATGAAGAGAGAGAAATTTATGAATATTATTATAATTTTTTGGATCTAGAAAAGTATTGTTCCAATAGATAGAAGCAGCAATTTGTTTATCAAGAAAATTATGATATTCAACACCATTATAATTATCAAGATTAACAAAAGTGAGAATATTATTCATACCAACATATTGTTTATTATACAATTCAATATTAATTTTTTTGTATAATTGGATAGATTTATCATCAATATTATAATCTGAAAATACTTCAATCATATTATAATTATCATTTTTATTAATTAAAGTAATCATTTCTTCTAATTTTTTAATATCAGCAGCAGATACTTTATTAATTAAATTCTTACAAACAACATATTTTTCTGAATTTGATATTCTACTAGTGAAAGGTTTAGTAATATAAACTTCTTTGTATAGACTTTTAAGTAATTCTAAATATTTTAAGGTTACTGTTGTATAAGTATCAAAAATTTTTAATACAAAATTTCCACCTTTTTTATTTAATTTTAATGCTGTCACAATTTGTGAAAATATTAATTTGTATGCTTCTTGTTCTTGCAAGTTCTCCTTTTCCCATTTAAAACCTCCATCTGCTGTTACTAAATCAGAATCTTCTGAAAATCCTTTTGTATCAGTAGCAACACCACCTCCAACACCACCGCCAGTAACACCACCCGCAAACATGTTTATAGTTCTTAATTGTGTTAAGTCACCATTAGATAGAACACCTCCACCTCTCTTAACTTCTTCTTTTGATACAGTTTCAAATATATGTAATCGTTTTGGTTTTTCCTTACCATAATAATTAATAAATTCTTTTTCAATTAAAAGGTGTTTATTATCAGAATGAAGAGAAATAGCATAATATTTATCATTTTTAGATGATTTAATTTTTTTTAAATTTTCTTGTAAATCTCTGAATAATATAGTAGCTTGAATAAAAGAACCTGGACCTTCAGCAAGATGAGATGAAACAAAATTTTCTTTTTCTGGAATTAAATCAAATAAAACAATCATTTCCCATAATTTTAAAAAAGCTCTACTTAAAATATTAACATTATCATTTTTTTGAATAATATTTTTTTGAATAAATGTTTTTAAAGCAGTATTAATTGAATTGTCTTGATTATTGTTTTTAATATCAATATTTTTTTCAAACAACGATGTTACTAAATAAACTTTTTTTCTATTTTCAAATAAATTTATTTTTATACCAACAACATCTTTAGTTTGATGAATAAAATGATGAAAACCAAGAGTTAATTCTGGATAAGCTATATTATTAGAAAATAGTATGTCATTAGAAGTATCTAATATTTTTTTCTTATTATTATCTTCTAATTTATAAACAATTGGAACATATTCTTCAAACAAATTTGTCATTTATACTATATATATATACTATAATTTAAATATTTAATCAATTTTTATTCTAAAAAAAATGAAATTTTAAATAAATTAATATATAATATGTAGTATATATATATATAACTAATAATAATGATTAATATAATTGATTTATTGTCTAAAGAAGAGACTACAAAATTAGATAATCTCGTTAAAAAATACGATAATAAGATTAATGAATTTGAAGTAAGCTTTTTTGGTTCAAAAAATATTGGTAATAATATATTGACTTTAGATAAATTTAATCAGTTAAATAGTGTATTATCAATTATAACTGAAAAGAATGAAGAAAAATATAAAAAAAAATCTGAAATTTCATTAGATATTATAATGAGATTAAAAGAATTTGAAAAGACTGGTAAATCTATTAATTATCGTATATCAATTAATGATCTAGAAAAAATTAATGAATTTTTAGGAATGCTTCATATGAGAAAAAATCATTTAGTTTTTAGTATTTTAGTTGGTTATGTTGATACTGATGATGAAGTTAATCATAAAATTAAAATTATTAAAAAAATTAAAAATTATGGTGAATACATAGAATTAGATGATATTTATATGAAAGTTAAGATGGATAATGAAGAAGAACTAAATTCAGAAGAATTGAAGAAATTAAAAAAAATTAATAAATTCTACGACCAAAATGATTATGATATTTTCTATAGGTTAAAAGAAAGAAATACTTACTATATAACAAAAGATAAAAATGTATTTGCTATTGATTTAACTAATGTAAGATCATCATATGAAATTAATTTATTAGAAAAAATACCATTAAACTATGAAATTGAGACAGAATGTCATATTAATGATAAATCTACTTTTACTAAGAATTTATTTTCTGTTTCCGAATTTATTATTAAGGTAATTCAACAATCAAATTATATTATTACAAAATCTATGAGTAATAATGTTCTTTCTAAATATAGAAATATTTTAGGTATAGATGAAAAAAAACCAAATTTATATGGTAGACAGCCTGTAAATTTAGAAATTCAACATATTGCTGATAAATTACCAAATAAATATACAGTAACCGATAAAGCTGATGGAGATAGACATTTCTTAATTATAATTGATGAAAGATGTTATTTATTAACAACAAATTTAATAGTTAAGGATACTGGTTTAAAGGTTGATAAAAAGTATAATAATAGTATAATAGATGGAGAATTAATCTTTTTACAGAAATACAATAAATATTTATACATGTGTTTTGATTGTATAATTCATTGTAATAATAATGTTAGAGAAGAAGCTAATATGATGAAAAGATTAGAATATGCTGATGATATTATAATGAATATAAACAAATTAAAATACGAACATAAATATTTAAGAGATAATAAAAAACTTGATTTTACAAAAAGAGGAGAAATTATTAAATATCATCATGATAATTTGGTAAAGTTTTATGAAGATATAGATAATGAAATTAAGAATGTTAAGAGTACTTCTATGTTAGTAAGAAGAAAATATTTTATAGAACCAAATGGTGTAAGTGACAATGAAATATTTAGTTATTCTAGTTTCTTATGGAAGAGTTTTACGAATGATAGGTCAATTAAATGTCCTTATTTATTAGATGGTTTAATTTATCAACCATCAGAACAGAAATATATAGTAGAATCTGAGAAAACTAAATTAATTGATTATAAATGGAAGCCACCTTCTAAAAATTCAGTTGATTTTTACATAGAATTTGAAAAAGATAAAATTACAGGAAAAATAATAACAATTTATGATAATTCAATTAAAGATGTTATTAAGAATAAACCATATCAAATTTGTAATTTATATGTAGGACAAACAACAAAAGGAGTTGAAAGACCTGTTTTATTCAATACTGTTGAAGGAGTTAATCAAGCTTATATTTATTTAGGAGAAGATGGAATATCTCGTACTACTGATGGAAAACAAATCTTTGATAAGACAGTTGTTGAATTTATATATCATTTAACAGATGATATGAATGATAAATTTCGTTGGATACCTATAAAAACTCGTTATGACAAAACAGAATCAGTTCAAAAATTTAAGAGAAGATATGGAAATTATGCTGAAACAGCATTATTAATATGGCGAAGTATAAATAATCCTGTATTAATGGAAGATTTTATTGAATTATCAATTGATGATATGTATGATCAAACTATTAAAAAAATTAGAAGTAAAATTGATTTTTCAATTATTAAAAGAGAAAATACTCAAAACGTATATTATCAAAAAAAATCAGATTTAATTAAAGATATGGCTACATTTCATAATTATATTAAATCAAATTTAATTTACATGTATATGAATCCTTTTTATGTAGGTAAAAGAACTGGATATAAAATATTAGATTTATCATGCGGTAGAGGTGGTGATTTACAAAAATTCTATTATGTTACAGCTGAATTAGTTGTTGGAATTGATATAGATACAGAAACTCTATTTAATTCTTCAGATGGAGCATTAAGTAGATATAAATATCTAAGATCAATTAAACCAAATTATCCTCCTATGTATTTTGCTCCTGGAAATCCGTGTAACCTTTTACAATATGAAGAGCAGACTAAAGTTTTTGGTAGATTAAATAATGATGCTAAAAATATTTATGATAAATTTTTCACTTTTGATGATAAAAGAGTATTATTTGATAGATTTAATTGTGGATTTGCTTTTCATTATTATTTAGTTGATGAAAATAGTTGGGAAAATTTATGTACTAATATAAATATGTATTTACGAGATGGAGGATATTTTATATTTGAGTGTTTTGATGGAAATAAGGTTAAAGAATTATTAAAAGATAAAACAAACCACGCTGTATATTACGATGAAAATGGTGAAAAAAAATTATTATTTGATATAGTTAAAAAATATGATGATAATAATAAAAGTAATTTAGGAATGGCAATTGACGTTCACATGGGATGGTTATCTGAAGAGGGTGTATATTATACAGAATATTTAGTTTATCCAGAATTTATAATTAAAGCCTTAAAGGAAAAATGTAATTTAATGTTAGTAGAAACTGACAGTTTTGAAAATATGTTTAATAATAATAGAGAATATTTAGGGATTGCTAGTAAAATAGATGCAACACCAAATAGAAAATTCTCAAATAATGCATTTAAATACTATACGTCTAGTGAAATTAATACAAAGTGTTATGAATATTCATTTTTAAATAGATATTATGTTTTTAGAAAAGTAGAAGCTAATTTAAGTGAAAGTAAAGCTAAATTCTTTACCGAGAGAGAAAATATTAAAAATATTACTGGAAAGCTTGGTAAAAAAAATAAATAATTTTTTATTATATATAAATAATAATTATAGATTATAATTATTATGAGTGATTTTATATCTTCATTTAACAAATATTTTTATTATTATAAGGCTATGATAATTAATTTTCCACACATAACTGATCTAAATTATATTTCTCATAATATTGAAATAATATCTATTAAAAAAAATTATTATTCTGAAGTTCTTTATACATTAAGTAAACTATTAAATAATAATTCCGAAAGTGAAAAAATAGAACAATTAAAACAAAGTATAATTAGAAACAGTATATATACTTTACCTAATAACATTTATTTGGTTAAAAATAAATATCAATACGAAGGACCTTGTAAACTACAAAGTTATGTAGTTTGGTGGTTTGATGGTAAATATACAAATGAATATATAGAAAATCTATTATTATCAAATAATATTATAAATAAAGAAACATATGATTATATTATTTTTCAAAATCCTGTTATAATAAAAACGGTTAAGAGTATAGAACATTGTCATTTGCTAATTAGAAAAAAAAATAATCTGTTAATTATAAAAAATAGTAACATATTTAATCAACAATTTTGTCATATTAAAAAAATTGTATGCGTTGTAAGACATGGACCAAGAGAACCGTTAATTTTTTTACCAAAATTAGATAATACATATTGGGATAATAAATTAGATTATAATAATCAAGTTAATGCAGCAGTTTTAACAGATGTTGGTAAAATTTATAGTAGATTTGCCGGAGAAGAATTTTTTAATGGATACAAAGAATTTTTTAATGGATACAAAGAATTTTTTAATGGATACAAAGAATTTTTTAATGGATATAATAAAAGTTTTAATTTGGATAGTAATAGTATATATATAGGTTCTAGTGATTTTGAGAGAACTAAATCAACAACAAAATATTATTTATCGTGTTTAGATTTAGATTATAAAATAAATATATTAGATGAGCTTTCATTAGATAAGGATACTTTAGAACTATATTTAGCATCAGAAAAAATGGTTGAATTAGATTTAGATGATAATTTTTTAGAAAATTTTAATAAAAAAATATATAATATATTTGGTTATAAAATAAAAAATAATCATGATTATTTAAGAGTACATAGTGTTTTATCTATTTATAAAGTTCATAAATATCCGTTGCCACAAAGTTGGACTGAAAAGTATGATACAATCTTAAATATAATTACAAATATATATTATAATAAATTATTTACGCTTAGTTTATCAAAAATATTGGTTAAGAATCTTATAAATAAAATTATAAATATATTAGAAGATAAAAATATAAGATTTTCATTTTTATGTAGTCATGATACAATTTTAATGGCATTATTAAGAAATTTTCAACCCAAAAAAGAATATTTTTTGCCAGATTTTTGTTCTCAAATTCGTTTTGAATTATGGACGAATAATATTTTAAGGATATATTATGATGGAAGTATTATATATGAATCTAAAAGTTGATATTCTTATTTAAAGATATTTATATATATATTATTAATAATGGAATATAAAGCATATAATCATGAATTACTGCTAGAGAAAGTAAAATCTAATACAACAATTAACAATGAAGTTGTATCGTTTTTTAATAATTTTACTTTCAACAATGTTTTAACTCAAAATGCAGCCAAAGGAAATTCTACCTACGTATTTAAAAATGCGATTAAAGAAGATACAACTAAATCTAAAATTACCCAAGCTTTAAATAAACTACACGCTCAAAATCTTACTAAAATAGTATCATCAATAAGAGAGATTGTATTTCAAAATTATGATGAATTATCAGAACTTGTTTCACAATGTATTTATAAGATTAAAAGAGATAGCGAACAGACAAGACCAGTTGTAGCAGCATTATGTAATGAATTACAATCAACATATTTTTTAACAGCTGACAATGAAAAAATATATTTTAGAAGATTATTATTAACAACGGTTAAGAAAGATTATATAGAAAGTTTAAAATACGATGATGATATGTGGTCGAGAGAGAAGAGTGAAAAATCTATGATATTAATTGGAACTTTATTTAATACAAAATTAATTGAAAAAAAGATATTAGTTAGTATAATTAATGATTTAGAAAACATAATAAAATATAAAGAAAACGAAGAACAAGAATATTTTAGTAAAGTTGAAAAAGCTATTCAACAATTTACATGTTTAATTTCAGTTATTTTACCACAAAATTCATTAGGAAATACTGAAAACAATGATATATTTATTCATTTACTACAATTTTTAGAAGAAAATATTTTAATTTATGAAGATAAAAAATGTATTTCAAAGAAAATAAGAATTGTTTGTAAAAATAGTATTACTGAAATTACTAATTATTTTAATAAGTAAAAAATAAATAAAAAAATAAGTAAAAAACTGAATCTAAATTTTTATATTTATATATAAATATATTGTATAAGAATATATTTTATGGGAGTTGAAGGATTATATAAATTTATAAGTAATAATTTTTCTGATGTATATGAGACAATTAACATCGGAGATATAAAAAAAAAATCGTGTATAATAGATGGAATACAACATATATATACACAATTAATTTACATGAGAACTAAAAATAAAGAAGTAATAAGTGATACAGGATTAAATATAAGTCATATTCATGGTTTACTAAATTCATTAATATATTATTTAAGAAATATGATAATACCAATATTTATATTTGATGGTAGATCGCCAGAAATAAAAAAGAATAAAATAGAAGAAAGAAGACATAATTTAAAAATTAATCTTAGAAAACTAAGAGAAATTCGAAATTCTGTAAAAGAGTTAAATAATGATAATTATGCATCAGAAGATAATAATGATATAAATATACAAGAAAAATTAATTTTTGGAACGCCACCTGAATCAAATAATTTAGAAGAAAACATAAATATAGAAGATGAAAATGAAGATAATCCAAGAAGAATATCTTTTGAGGATAATATGAGGAAACTATCTTTTGAGGATAATTTAGAATATCACAAAATATACAAAAAGTCAATTATATTGAAAGATTATTTTATAATTGATTGGATTGAAATATTAGAACTATTAGGTATTCCGTGTATTAGAGCAGAAGGAGAAGCAGATCCTTTATGTTCTTACATATCAAATAAAAATAAATATATATTTGGAATTATATCAGATGACAGTGATATGTTAATATTTGGAGCTCCTAGAATTATGAGAAAGACTTATAATCAGAATTTCAAGATGATAGAGTTGTATAAATTAATAACATCAATCGAATCAAAGTTAAGATTAGAAATTGATTATAATATTATATTTAATGAGGAAGATTTAGTAAATTTTTCAGTATTATTAGGAACAGATTATGGTAGTTTTAATTTAAAAAAAAAATTTGATAATTCATATGAATTATTAAAAGAATATGCTATAAATAAGAAAATTACAGATTATATTGAAGATGATGAATTAGATAAATTTAATTTAATTAAGGAATATTATATAAATAATAATTTTGATAATTATTACAAAGATAATAGTTTAGTTAATGAAAAACCTATTTGGAAAAAACCAAAATTAATGGAATTAAAAAAGAGATTATTGGAATTAGACGTTGATGAAGAATATATTGATGATATAAATGAATTATTTGAAGAATATTATTATAAATATAGCAAGAAACCTAATTTTAATCCCGAATATTATGAATCTACTAAAATATATACAAAAGAATATTTTACTTATACAAAACCAATTGATATAAGTAAGTTTTATTTTAATAGAAATTTAAGGTGATTATTTTTATATAAAAATTATTTATTTATTATTTATTCATCAAGTGTTTGTACTGACAATGAACCTGAAACATTGGAAGCATCTGACCCATTAGACCCATTGCTAAATTCTTCTTTATTCTTTTCTTTATTTTTTTTGGATTCTTTTTTGGGATTCTTTTTATATACTACTAAATCTGTCTTTGTAAAAAAGTATTTGTATAGAAAATAAGCAACACATACTGTTAGTACAATAACTAAAATTAATGTATATACAGTAAATTCAAATCCAAGTAATTTAATACCTTTAAACTCTTGTGTATCTTCACCACCTTGGACTTGTGGTGATTGAAGAGGCATAGATTGAACTTGAAGAGGCATAGATTGAACTTGAAGAGGCATAGATTGAACCATTGGTGCAAATGTATCCATTTTAAATCCAGAAATAGCATCATTAGAAGGTAAATTGGCAAGTAATTTATTTGATTGATTATCTAAAATTCTAGTAAAAGATTGACTCATTTTTATTTATAATAGTAATTTGTTTTTTTATTTGTTAAAAAACGAATAAAAATTTTGTTATATTTAAAATTATTTATATTAATAATTTTATTATATTAAAAAAATATCTTTATATTTAAAAATATTGATATATTAACTATATATTAATTACTATATATAGAATGTATAAATATTTAGATAATGAAATACCATGGATTGAAAAATATAGACCTAAAAAATTAAAAAATATAATATCTCAAGATGAAGGTATAAGTATATTATTAAATACTTTAAAAACAGGAGAGATGCCACATTTATTATTATATGGTAGTCCTGGAACTGGTAAAACTAGTTCTATTTTAGCATTATGTAATGAATTATTTGGTCCAAATCGTGTAAATGAAAGAGTAAAAGAATTAAATGCTTCTGATGAAAGGGGAATAAATGTTGTTAGATACAAAATAATTAATTTTGCGAAAACTGCTATTGGAACAAGAGATCCAAATTATCTGTGTCCTTCTTATAAAATTATTATTTTAGATGAAGCAGATGCAATGACAAAAGAAGCACAAGCAGCACTTAGAAAAGTTATGGAAGAAACTTCAAATATAACTAGATTCTGTTTTATTTGTAATTATATTAATCAAATTATTGAACCTATTAATAGTAGATGTGTTAAAATTAGATTTAAACCAATTAGAAAAGAAAATATTTTTACTAAACTTAAACAAATTTCTAATGTAGAAAAAATATGTATTAGTGATGATGGATTATATAGTATTGCTGATATATCTAATGGTGACTTTCGTAAAAGTATTATTTTATTACAAAATTTAAAATTTTATGCTGCTAGTAATAATATTTTATTTACTAGAAATGATATTTACAAAATATGTAATTTTATTAATGATGAAAGTCTTTTAACTTATATTGATAAAATTAAAGAAAAAAATAATATAGATAGTATTATGGAAATTACAAATGAAATAGTTTCTAAAGGTTATGTTTTCAATTCTATTTTACTTAAAGTTATAGATTATGTAATTAAAAATAATGATTTAGAAGATAGTAAAAAAGCTACTATCTTATTTGAATTTAGTAATATTGAAAAAAAAATTAATGACGGAGCAGATGAACTAATACAATTGATTTGTATATTTAATCAACTAAAAAATATTATTTGATAAATAAATTATATAAAATATTTATCAAATAATATTTAACTTTTTAATTCTTTTTATAATTCTTTTTATAATTCTTTTTATAATTCTGTCTCTAATTCACTCTCTAATTCTGTCTCTAATTCACTCTCTAATTCTTTTTATAATTCTCTTTCTAATTCTTTTTATAATTCACTCTCTAATTCTCTTTCTAATTCTCTTTCTAATTCTTTTTCTAATTCTTTATTAGATTTTTTAGTTTTTTTTAATTTTTTCTTTTTAACTTGTTTTAAAAGATTTTTTTGTGTTATTAAATCTTTTGTAAAATTATCAATAGAATCATTTTCGTCACTTTTTTTATATATTTTATTTATTTCATGTTTAATAGATTTTAATTCATTTTTTTTATTTAATAATTCTTTTTCAGATATAATTATTCTTATTTTATCATTTATTTTATCATTTATTTTTTCATTATTAATTTTTTCATTATTAATTTTATAATTAGTTATTAATGTATTATGTGGAGGAGGCGGTGGTGGAGGTGGTATAGTAATTATATTTTTATTAAGAGAATAATCATCAACATTAAATAATTTTTGAGTTTGTATTTTAAGAATATTAAAGTAAAATTTAATAATAAAATTTTTATCAGATTTAATAATTTTAAAATAATTAATTTCAAATAAAAGTAGATATTTATTACCTGAAGCAAGATTTGTTATTTCTTCTTTTTGATTATTTTCATTTTGTATTAACTTTTTTTTATTATAAAATTTAATAATTGAAGGATAATTATCATATTGTTTTATTGGTAGATCTATAATAACATTATCAAAACTAATATCTTCTTCTATTAAATATGCAATATATTTTTGTTTTATAGTTTCTGCTATATTTTGTATATAATCAATTGTTTTTTTAATTTTATTATTTTTATTATTTATTACAAATGTTAATATATTATATTCATAATAATTGTTTAAATATTTTGTTGTATCCAAAATAAACCAGAATTTATGTAATGGTTCATCTATTCTATTATTATAAACATCATATATATCTTTATTATTTATAAATCTTTCGTGATCTATAATATTATTAATAAATATAGTATTTTCTGTATCAATTATATAATTTTCAATCATTTTAATTATTTGTATTACTATTTATAATTATTGATAAAATTTTAACTGTTTATTTTAATATAAAAATTTTGTATAGTATATTATATGGTGAATAAAAATACAAATATAAATATTAACGATTTTAATATTAATATCAAATTAGCTATAAATGATAAAAGAAATATTAAAGGTATCATTCTTAAAAATGGAATAAAGGTTATTTTAATATCTGATCCCAAAATTAATAAATCTGCTTGTTGTGTTGGTGTTAAAGCAGGTCATTATGATGATGAATTTGCCGGATGCGCTCATTTTTTAGAACATTTATTATTTATGGGTAGTAAAAAATATCCTGATAGTAGAGATTTTTCCTCATATTTAGAAAAATGTGGAGGAATGAATAATGCTTACACAGCGCATTACAATACTTGTTATTTTATAGAATTAGATTCATCATTCTTAGAAAAAGGCGTTGATATGTTATCATGGTTCTTTAGAAAACCCATATTAGATATGAAATATATAAAATCTGAAATGGAAATTATAGATTCAGAGTATAAAAAAAATATATTATCAGATAATTGGATTATTGATGATTTATTTAAAAAATTTAGTAAAAATCAAAATTCAAAATATGCCAAATTTGGAACAGGAAATATAGATAGTTTAAAAGATATTACAAAAGAAGATATTATGAAATTTTATGACAAACATTATAAAACTGATAATTTTTATGTTTGTATTGTAGATTCAAATAATATGGATAAGATGATTAAAACATATATACCGTATTTTAACAATATTGAACCTAGATTAAAAAAAGAATTAAATATACCAAATGAAAAATTAAATTTGATTAATAATAATTTGATAATATTTAAATCAATATCAGAACATAATTTTTTAGATATTTTTTTAATAATTAAATGTAATGAATCAAATAATACTGATTACCAATTAATTAATTTTATATCATATTTAATTGGTTCTGAATATGAAGAATCTCTAACTTTTTATTTAAAAGAGAAAAATTTAATAAAATATTTATATTCAAATGTTAATTATTATTTAGATGTTGAAGGTATTATTAATATTAAAATTATTTTGTATGAAAATAATAAAGAAAATTTAATAAAAACAATGGAAATATTTTATTTATTTTTAGATAAGTTATTAAACATTGATAATAAAACTTTTAAAATGCTTTATAATAATTATCAAGCAATAAAATTATTAGATTTTTTATATCATGATAAATCTTCATCTACAAATATGTGTACTAATACTGTAGAAAATATGATTTATGGTAATATAAATGATGCTTTAATAAGAAATTTTAAAATAGAAGATTATCATGATGATTTTTATAAAATATTCAAAAAAAATATTAAAAATTATGTTTTAAAATTTATTACTAATATTGAATTAAACATTAATAAAAAAAAATTTGTTAAAAGTAAATATTATAATACCGATTATTTTGTTTCAGATATAAAAAAATTTATTTCTAAAGATAAATTAAATTTTGATTTTAATAAAAGTATACTTATAAAAAATTTTCAAGTTAAATATGATTTATTATATAAAATTTTTAATAAAAATAAAGTACCTAAATTATTTTTTAAAGATGATAAAAGAGAAGTATATATTTTACATACTAATAAATATGAAAAACCATTTTGTAAAATTTATATTATTAAGAAAAATAATGATTTCATTCAATCATATAATAAAATATTATTAACAATTTACAATAGTTTTTTAGATAAAGTAATTAATTATTATACTTCAAATATGGTTGGATACAAATGTTATTTTGATATGTCATTTACGAATGAATATATTATTTATAATTATAGTTCATTAAATTATTTACTAACTAATTTTATTAATGATATAAATAAATTTATAAATAATATATTTGTTGATGATAATGAAAAATATTTTAAAAATGTTGTTGATGAATTAACTGATATTTATTATAATAAAAAATACGATAGTCCTAGTAAATTAGTAGGCATGTATTTAAATAAATTAGTAAATGATGAAGCAAAACCAAATGAAATTTTAGATTATTTAAAAAAATTAAAATATAGTGAATTTATAGAAAAAATAAAATCATTATTAATATTTTCAAAAGAATATATTTTATTTTTAGGTAATTTTAATGTAAGTAATGTATCTAAACAAACAGAAAAATATTTTAATAATCTTCTTGAGATAGTATCTACAAATGAAACTTTATTTAAAAAAGATGATGGTATAAAACAATTAAAAGGTAAAATCAGTAATTATATTCTTAAAAAAGATGAATATAATCCTAAAGAAATTAATAATTGTTTGTACGAATGTTATGAAATTAAAAAATTTAAAATAAATTTTGTTAAAAATCAAATAGTTTTAGCTGATATTAAAAAAAGATTAAAATATGTATTTTTATCAGGTTTTATTGCTGATATTATAAATGAACCTTTATTTGATAGATTAAGAACAACTGATAAACTTGGTTATATTGTTAAATGTATTTCCTATGCTTACATATATAATGATTCTTCTTATTTTTATCTTATTTATATAGTCCAATCAACTTTTGATATAGAAAAAATTAAAGAATGTATAAATAATTTTAATAATTACTTTATAGAAGATTTTAATAAAAATATAGATATGTATAAAGATAAATTCTTATCATTAAAAAAAAGTAAATTATTATATTTTTTAAAAGATTATAGTAGTTTAAATGATGAAATAAGTTATTATGTATCTTCAATCTTGAAGAATTATAATATTTTTAATTTGAAAAAAATGTCATACGATGTTATAGAAAAAATATCTTTTGATAATATAAAAAAATATATAAATATTATTTTTAATAAAGAACAAAATAATAATTATAGTATTTTAATAAATATTACTAATAAATAATTTTATATATAAAACTATTATATATAATGTCTTCTTCTTATATAGTAAGTCCAAATAGCGTAATTACTTCAATATTTTCCGGTAGTACACCATCAATTATAAAATTTTTAACTTGTGGAGGAACAAATATTGCTCCTAAAACTGGAGATTGGAATAATTTTACAGTAGGCACAACAAATTTTAAATATATTTTTAATGTTGGAAAATTTAATGGAACAACTAGTCCATCTATTACTGGTTATCCTTCAGATGGAACAGTACCAACAACTATAAAACAATCATTATATAATAACGGAGAGATTCAATATATTTGCGGACAATTTACTTCATTTTCTTCAGCTTCAGCACAAAATGTAGTGAGATTTAATCCTGCTGTAAGTAGCACAGCTCCTGCTGTATTTGAAACTTTAAGCGGTATTACATTTACAGGAACATCAAATGCAGTAAATTGCATGACATCTGATCTAGATGGTACATTTAATAAAATATTTTTAGCTGGAAGATTTGATACCGCAAATATAGGTGGCGCGACCACTTATAAGAATATAGTATGTCTTGATGTAGATAATACTACGTATACTATAAATCCTGTTTTTTCAACTGCAGGTGTATTGTTAGATTCCAGTTCTGTTACAATTAATTCAATGGTTGTTATTAATTTAATATTATATGTAGCGGGCACTGATGGCACTAATTGCGTTTTTTTCAGTTATGATGGAACAACTTGGACTAATTTATTATTAAGCCCTATAAGCCCTATAACTGGTAAAATAAATGTATTAGAAGCAATTGATTCTACAAAAATTGCTATAGGTGGTAAATTTACAAGTATTGGAAATGCTACTAATTGTAATAATGTTGCAATGTTTACTATATCTAACTCTACATCTAATGCCTCTTATACTGTTTTAGGTGCAGGAGCAACAAAAGGTGTAACCGGTGTAGCAGCGGTTGACCCTATTTATGCTGTTCCTGAAGTTTTTGCACTTGAATACGTAGCAAACTTATTATGGGTAGGTGGATATTTTGTAAATGCAGGTGGTAATACTGCAAATAGTATTGCTATTTATAATGTACCCGAAAATTCTTGGGATCTTCCTGTTAGAAAAGATAGTACAGGCACAATCGGTTTATTACGAGATACAGGTACCATATATCCTGGTGTTGTTTATGCTTTATTTTGGTCTGCAAATGATGCAAGTATTATGATGGTAGGAGGTTCTTTTAAAACAAACACATCAACAATATCTCCTAATAAATCTGAAATTATTTATAATTTAGTTAAAATAACAATTGCTGTAAACAAGTCACCAGCTACAACACGTACATATTCTAAATTTAATTCTTTATCTAAAACAACACCACCAAAAAATTGATTAATAATATAAATACATAATATTATTATATTAACATAAGATGAATGAATTTAAACTTAATTTTATTCAAAATGATGAAGACAATCAAATTATCTCTAAAATTTTAGATACAAATACATATTTAGAACCATCACTTATTAATTCCTATTTAGATAATTTATCAATACATATTGTATTAAATGAAAATAAAAAAAATATTAAAAAAATAAATATAAATAAATAAATATTATCAAAACTTATAATATTTATGAATCCAGATTTAGCAAGTCAATTAAACTCTTCAAAACTATCAACAGCAGATATTCAAAATTTAATGAAAAGTCTAAGTAAAACCTCATTGGGAAAAAAAGGAGCTAGCTTAACTCCACAAGATAGAAATAATTTACTTAGTAGAATGTCTTCCTCAACTAATTCTGATGAATATATGGTTGAAAGAGAAGATCCAACTAAAAATATGACAGAAGAAGAAAAAAAAAATTATAATAGAGAAGAATTGAGAAAGAAATTAAGAGAAAAACAAGGTAAATTTAAAGAAAGTAGATCCTCTAAAGTTAATTTACAAAAAAAATATTCTGAACAACTTAACACTCTACAGAATTTAACACAAATGACACCGAATAATGAAAACTCAAATACAGACCCTTCTGCTAATAATCAACCAAATTTAGTTGTTGAATCTAAAACAAAAGAATCTAGTGATGAAGAGCAATTAGAAGATTTTTTGAATTAGATTATTATTTTTATATTATTGAAAAGTGTTTAAACTTACACTTTTCATTTCATCATAAACTTCTATAGAATTATCATTGTTTTTTTGTTCTTTAATAATATTTTCATTTTTAATTTTTTTTATTTTATCTATAGAATTATTTTTCTTTTTTTTCTTTTTATCTTTTTTATTTAATTTACTAAAATCAAATTTATGAGGTTCGCTAAAAATTAAATATATTGTTACAATATCAATCATAAGCACCATTATTAGTATAACAATATAAACAAAGTTATTTTCAATACTACTCCAATATTTACTTATTATAAAGTAATATATAACTATTGTTATTAGAATTAATACAATGTTATTTACATAAGATCCAGTTAAATAATTTATTAAATTAATTATAGTTAGCATTTTTTATTTATTAAAATTATTTTATATAAAAACTTTTTTAAATTACCGTATAGAGTTTATTATTTTTTTTAAATTTATTTTTAAATTATATATTCTAATGGAAGAAACTACCGATTATTCTTATAATAAATTACATAATCTAGATAAAAATATTCTTGTTGATACTCTAAAACATACTTCTGATATAATGACAGCACTATCCAGTAAAGTTTATATTATGGAGGAAGAAATAAAAAATATTAATAATCAATTGACAATTCTTTCTAATGAAAATAAATTATTAAATGAATCATTTAAAAATAATAATTTTGATAAATTATATAAAACAAACCAAAATATTAATATTATTTATGATGATGAAAAAAAAGAATTAAAAAAAGAATTAAAACAAGACGAACTTTTATTAAATAAAAATATAGAAGTTAAAAAAGAAAATGTTCTAGGAAATGTTCTAGGAAATATTACAGGAAATATTACAGGAAATATTATTAATAATAGAAAAAAAAATAATTTATTTATAAGAAAAATTTAAAATTAGGTTAAAATAAGAAAATTATTATATACTATTTATATAATATTTATGGATATTGATAATAATAGAAATAATAAAAAAGCAAATTCTCCTAATAATAAAAAAGCAAATTCTCCTAATAATAAAAAAACAAATTCTCCTAATAATAAAAAAACAAATTCTCCTAATAATAAAAAAATAAGTTCTGAAGATAAAATAAATTACGATGATGCATTTGTAAATCACATTTGTTATTGTAATAATTATTTTTATAATTCAACTAAAATAGTTGTTTTATTACCTTGTAATCATTTAATGCATGAAAAATGTATAAGTTATTATTTAATAAATAATAAAAAAAAATGTCCTTTATGTAATGTACCATTTAAAAAGATATTAACCGAAAATAGATTATCTAGTTCAAAATATTATCAAAATATAGTTGATATTAAATCAGTTAGATTATCAGAAAATACATCAAGTATTAATTATTATACTTTACCGTTTGCTATGGTTAAATTTACTTCTATTATGAATAGATTAATTGCTGCTAAAACACAAGAAGATATATATAGTATGGTTGAATATTTTTTTAGACTTTTTAATATTAAAATTAATCTAATTGATAATACTGTAAATAATCCAATAACTTACAAAAATAATATTGTAGAATGGAAAAAAAAAGAAGATCAAAACTCTAAAATAATTATTACATCTAATCATACCAACTATTTAGATTGTTTTATTCTTATTTATCTTTTTAAAGCTGGTGGTGTTACTAGCGAATTTATAAAAAAAACAGAAATTGGTAGAAGACTTGTAGATAAATGTAATTTATTAGTATTTAAAAGAGGTAAAGATACAAATATGGTAGATAAAATTAAAGAATATTTAGAAATTAATAAAAGAATACTTATGTTTCCAGAAGGTGGAATGTGTAATCATGAAACTTTATTTCGTTTTAGATCTGGAGCATTCCATACTGGTGGTATTATTTGTCCTGTTGTTCTTAGATATCGTCCTTTCGTTTGGGATGATAATTTTAAAAAATATATTTTTAAATTAACAACACAAGATGAAATTAATGTTGATGTTTATGTTAATGATTTACATTATCCCCCTTTTAATGATGAAAAAATAGAAAAAGTTAGAGATTTAATGGCAGAAGTTGGTGATATGAAAAAATCAAGAGTATCTAATAAATATGTTAAAGAATAATACATATATATAATTACTATGGAAGATAATAATATTCAAAAAATAACAGATTTTTTATATGATATAATAGCTAAAACTAGTTTTAATGAAATTACTGGTGAAATTATATCTATTAAACCCAGTGATAAACATCTATATTTAACCATTAAAAATCAAGATTACCAAATTAATTGTATTTTTTGGAATAATGCACCAGATAAAATTAAAAATGGTGATAAAATTAAAATTACTGGTTTTCTCTCAATAATGAAAAAAAATCTTTCTATCTATTTTAATGTAAAAAAAATAGAAAAAATTGGTTCTGGTGATTATATGCATAGTTTTGTAGAACTAAAAAATAAAATTATTAATTTAGGTTGGGCTCAAAATAAAAAATCTATTACACCTTTTCCTTATAATATTGGTATTATAACTTCTCTAGAAGGTGCTGCGCTACAAGATATCTTGCAAACTTTTAAACTTGATTCTTGTATTGGTAATATTTATCTTAAAAATGCTCTAGTTCAAGGTAAACAATGTCCTGCTTCTGTTATTTCCGCCATTAATTACTTTAATGATAATTATAATAATATTGATGTTTTGTTTATAACAAGAGGTGGTGGTAGTAATGAAGATTTAATCGGATTTTCTGATTTTGGTCTATTACAAGAAATTCATTCATGTAAATTTGTTACTATTTCAGCTGTAGGACATCAAATTGATAATCAACTTTCAGATCTGGTCTGTGATTACAATTTTGCTACTCCTAGTATCGCCGCTAAATTTATCGTTGAAAAACAAAAAACTTATCTTGATAATATTAAACTATTCAAAAATAATCTTGATAAACTATTAGATAAATTTAAAGATACTAAAACTATTTTTAATAATATTGATTATTCTAATAAACTAAAAGCTATTGAAGATAAAGAAATTAAAGATAAATTATTACTTTATAAAAATAATCTTAATTATATACTGTCTATGTATAATAGAACTAAAGTTAAACTTCTTAATAATATATCTTCTATTAAACCAACTATCTATAAAAAGAATAAAATTATTGAAAATAATAATGATAATACTAATTCAAATAATACTAATGAAACAGAAATTACTTCAATTACTGATTTTATTGATCCAATAACTGGAGAAGAAAAGAAAAATAAAAAACTAAAACTTGTTTTTAATGATGGTAATGTTGATATTAATTATAAAATTACTAATTATGAATTATTTGATTAAATTATTTTAGGTTAAAAATAAAATTGAATTGTTTTTGGTTAAAAATAAAATTGAATTGTTTTAGGTTAAAATTAAAATTATATATATTATTATAATTTTATGAGTAATATTGTTCTATATGACTTTTGTAAAGATGTTGATAAGTTAAACGTTGAAACTAATAAAAATGATTTTATTACCAATTATAAAAATTATAAACAAAATATTAATGAAATAGATGCTATATTAGAACAACCGACTTCTGTTGATCCAAAATTAGATGTTTCTGATATACTTATCCTACTTGTTGATTTAGATTCAAAAAATATTAATTACCTTTCTGTTACTGAAATTAAATATTATAAAGATCTGCTAGAATTATTAGAAACTAAAATTTCTAATAATAATCAAAATATTATATATAATTAATCAACGTTTCTCCATCTGCTTTGTATATTTTACATCTTGATAATATAGTAGCAATTAAATCCATACTAACTTCTTGATTATTAAATCTGCTTTTATAATCATTTATAAAATCATATAATTTTTGTGGATCAACAGATACACGTATATTCCATGAAACACGAGCTTGATTTATTAATTCTATAGAATTTTCTATAAGTTGTGCATCAGTTAAAAGAACTACCAGTGGTGGCCATGGTGCAGCTCGTGGTGAAGAAACACGAGTTGCAGGTGCTACTGCATGTCCTCTAAGTTGTAAAGAAGCATATGTTTAATTAGAAAAATAATTTGAAGAATCAGGTATACGCATTTTAAGTACAGGTAAATCTCCTGGCTTTAGAGGAGGTATATATGCGGCTTTAGCAATTTCATCAAAACTTATTTGAAGGTTTGATGAAGTATTATAAAATGGTGCGTGTGTTTGTACTCTTGATAGGTCTACTCTACTTGCATGAGTAGGATCAGAAACGGCCGCACGTCCTCCGGGTGGTGAAAACGCAGAATATGTTGTTAAAGGAGCTGCATGTGCTACAGATGATACACTTAGGCGAAGTATTTTACATAAATCATCTAACCGTAATCGTGTTAGTGGGTCTACAACTATTTTTATTAATTCTGGATAAAAATTTTTAAATGAATTTTTAAATTTAACATAATCTATTTCTGAATTTAATAATTCTAAAAGAATTGATTCAGGATCTTTAGACATATTTTTTTTTAAATGATCGTATATTGCCATTATTATACTTAAATAATTTTCTCTTAATGTATCATTACGTAGATAAGTAGCTATAGAAATAGAACCATTCCGTTCAGCTGTTGGTCCAAGTGCATATTTTACAGCATTTTCACTTTCTCCAATTTCGGATGGTAAAATCCACCAAATCCAATGACTTGTTTTTTTTTATCTATTCGTATTTCTTTTAATGCTTTTGGCAAATCTACGGATTGTTTTTCTAAAAATTCATCTACCGTTGCTAAGTCAGTTTGTTTAATATCTATTTGTTCTCCTAAATTATTAATTCTTATACCAGTTCTTTCACCTATTTTTAATACATAATTATAATCTTTTTTTCGTAATGAAAATCGTCCACTATTATTTTTTAAATATTGTTGTTGAATCAACTCACTATCAGTATCAGTTATTGGTTTTTTAGTTTTATCTACTACTACCCATCTAATTGCACCACCTAACTGTGTTAATTTTGCTTTTAATTGTAAATATTTAGTTTTGTATTTCAAGTATTTTTGATATTCCATTTATATATTATTATAATAATAAAAAATTGATAATAATTAAAAATAAATAGATATATATAATAAAATGGAAGTTGAAGATGTATATTATCCTAAAACAAGTGATATTGAAACTTGGGAATCTTTTTTAAACAGAGATCTTACAATGGAAGAAAAATTATATCTTATGGATGTTATTATAGAAAAGGGACTTAATAAAGAAATATATTGTTTACAAGAAAATTTAAAAAGAGATGGAACACTCTATATTCCAAAATTAACTTCAAATGTTGGCAATTGTTTATTTGAATCATTGGAAATTCTTGGTTATGGTGATGCAGAACAAATAAGAAAAAATGTATCAGCTGTTATGACTTTAAGTTCTAAAGATGAATTATTTTTTCCTCATATTCATCAATCTCTTCGTAGTATATTTACTAATTCAAATGATATTGCTACCGTTTTAGACAAAGATGAAGAAAAAGCCTATAAATATAATTATGATATGATGTTAGTAGATTTGTATTCTAAACATTCTTGGTCTAGATTACCAACAGAATTAATACTAATGGTAATCTCTAGAATCTATAAAATAGAAATATTAATTTATCATAATAATACACAATATGTATCTAAGGTAAATGTTTGGAATGATATGCCGATAATTGATACTATTAGATTGGGGCAACTTAATGAAGAACATTATGTACCGATAAAACAAATTACTGATGCTGTATCTGCTAATTCTGCTATTTCTGGTGATATGGTAAATAAAAAAATTAAATATGTTAAGGCTAAAAATAGATTCCACAAATGGGCTAGAGAACTTGTTATCAATATTAATGAATCAACAAAAATTAAAGAAACTATTATTCAAAATCACCTTTCTAAACTTGAAGAAGATACTAAAGAATGCAATTTAGAAGATTTTATTTTTATTGATTAAAGATTTTTATACTAAAAATTGATTTTTATATTTAAACGTTACTTTATATATATATATTATTTATACTATTTATGACGACTATACAAAATTATTCTAATTTTAGGCGGAGGCGAGATTACAATCAGGAAGAATCTTACAAAATAAAAATATCTAAAGAAGAAATATCTAAAGAAGAAATATCTAAAGAAGAAATAAATTTATTTCAAGGAGGTTATACAGTTGAAAATCTTAATGGAAATAATAATTTTATTAATTATTTAATTAATAGAAGATTATCAAGTAATTCCTCTGGTTTTTCAAGTCATATAGCTGCCTTTGTGTCTAAAATAGGCAGTAAAAAACAGTGTCTTTTACGAAAAAAAGGGAAACATCGCGATCGGAGAAAACTCTGAAAGAGGTAGATTTGGTAATAATAAAATAAAAACCCATGCTGAAATAGATGCTTTAAATAAATTAGAACATATTGTTAAATCTGGTAGATACAAAAAAAATAAAATAGATTTATTAGTAATTAGAACTAATAAAAATGGTAAATTGTGTGAAAGTGCTCCTTGTTTCCATTGCTCTCAAGAATTAGCATCAAACTCATTTATTAAAATTGATAAACTATACTTTTCAAGATCTGATAATACTATAACTTGTGTAAAATTCTCTGAATTTCTTAAAAGAGAAAATTTTCATGTATCTAAAGGTTGGAAATGGATAAATGAATGTAGTTGTTAAAATTAGTTTAATTATTATTTCTTATGATATAAATTAAAGTGTTCTGTAGATGGACCATAAAGTAAATTAAATTTATTATTAACATATTGTAAAAAAGATATATGACAATTTTCTACACCATTAAATGTATATTTAACTCTATTAACTCTAAATAAAAACTGTAAAAAATATGAAATATAACTTCCATGAGATACTATAAGTATTTTCTTTTTATTTGTTTTTTTTATAAAATTTACTATTTTATAAATTCTATTTCTTAAACTTTCTTCTGATTCTATTTCATATTTCTTTTCAACAGTTTTAATTATTCTTTTATAATTTATAGTTCTTTCTATTGGATCTCTTAATTTACGTATGGCATCATGTGTTTTATAATAATCATCATAAAATTTATCCTTTCTTAATTCAGAATCTGTTTTTCCAATACATACTAAACCTTTGTCATTTTCTTTTAATTCATCCATATATTTTACTTTTGATATATTATATCCTATTTTTTTACAAATTAATTCACATGTTACTCTGGTTCTAATTAACGGAGAACATAGTACTAAATCAAATTTACTATCTCTTTGTCTATATTCGCTTAAATATTTACCAGTTGTTATAGCTTGCTCTTTTCCTAACTTATTTAATGGTATATCGTTTCTACTACCTTGACAAAAACCTTTTACGTTCCAATCTGTTTCGCCGTGTCTAACTAAATATATTTCTTTA
>Ga0214923_10001856_pt1 | contig 29206 bp, 27 predicted proteins | sample LL1510_MetaG_FD_177993 | JGI IMG/M metagenome (GOLD analysis project Ga0214923, IMG submission 177993) | Freshwater microbial communities from Lake Lanier, Atlanta, Georgia, United States - LL-1510 | ecosystem: Environmental > Aquatic > Freshwater > Lake | place: USA: Georgia | collected...
CGGTTTAGTTATTTACAAAACTGCATCTAGTTTAACACCTGCAGGAAGTAAGTAGTAAAAACTAATTAATTTTTTTAAAAAGGCCCTCAAGATTTTCTTGGGGGCCTTTTTTATTTAACCAAACAAATTTTTTATTTACGATTAAATTACTATTTTTATAAAAAATCCCATTTTTAAAATCCTTTTTTAAAAAAAAAGCACCATCAAGATCAAGAAATGCGCAATATTTTGCAATTGTTAATGCAGGCACAATGGACAATGAAGAACTAACCATACAACCAAGTAGTATTTTTTTATTTTTTTTCTTTAAAAATTTTATAATTTTTAAACTTTTATTTAACCCGCCAAATTTATCTAATTTTAAATTTATTACTTGGTAATATTTCAAAATATTACTTTTATTTTTAATGTGAAAAGATTCATCAGCGCAAAATAATATTTTTGTTTTGATATTTTTAAGTTTGTAGTCTAGTCCATATTTAAAAGGTTGCTCTATAATAATTACATTTAACTTTTCTAAATCATTAATAATTTTTTTTAATAGCGGAAAATTCATTCCCTCATTTGCATCAATTATTATTTTTGATTTAGGACATTTTTTATTTATAAATTTTATAGTCTTTAAAATGTTATTTTTATTAACTTTTACTTTAATAAGCCTAACATTTTTAAATTTATGAATTATTTTATTAAGTTTATCTTGATTAAATATAGGAATAGTAATTGAGGTTAAGTATTTCTTTCTTAAATTATAGTGATTGTTTTTTTTACTATTAAGATGTTTAGATGCTAATTCGAGCGCTGTTCTTAAAGATAAATATTTAATTTCTTCAAATTTATTTTGTCTAGTGAGTTGTGCAATTTTATGTTGATTATTTTTTAAATATGAAAATATTTTTTTTTGTGTCTCTCCATATCTTTTATAAGGAACACATTCAGCAAAACCGCTTCTATCATTTTCCGTAAGTTTTATTATGATGGTTTTTACGAATGTTTTGTTTTCCCTTGATATTCTAAATGAATCTTTTAAAAAAAATTTTTTTTTAACAAATTGTAATTTTAAAAACATAAATTCACTGTTATATGATCTAAGGTTTTTAATTTAATGCCAAAAATTACTTATATAGAACACAGTGGAAAAGAACATCATATAGAAATGCCAGTTGGTTTTTCGATAATGGAGGGAGCTATAAAAAATTCTATTCCAGGGATTGATGCTGATTGCGGAGGTTCTTGCGCTTGTGCAACTTGCCATGTTTTTGTAGATGAAAAGTTTTTAAGCAAGATTCCAAAAGCCCAAGAGTCAGAACAAGATATGATTGATTTTATACAAGACGCTGATAAGTCGAGCAGATTAAGTTGTCAGATCATGATTACAAATGATCTCGATGGTATAATAGTTAGGATGCCAGAAAAGCAAAGTTAATATGACAATAAAAACAGATGCGGTTGTTATTGGTGCTGGACCTGTTGGATTATTTTCTGTTTTTGAACTTGGTATTTTAGGTTTAAACGCCCATGTTGTTGATAATTTAGACAAAATTGGTGGACAGTGTATTGAACTTTATCCCGATAAACCAATTTATGACATCCCCGGAATTCCAAATTGTACAGGAGAGGTTTTAATTAAAAATTTAATTGAGCAAATTAAACCATTTAAACCTGAGTTTCATCTTAATCAAAGAGTTAATGAGTTAAAAAAAAATAATAAATTATGGCAGGTCGTAACTAGTGATTATAAAATTTTTGAAACACCCAATATTATTATTGCTGGTGGAGTTGGATCTTTTGAACCTAGAAAAATAGACATTAAAAATATTGAAAAATTTGAAGGAAAAGGTTTTTATTATTCTGTTAAGGATAAATCAAAATTTAAAGATCAAATAGTTGCTGTATTTGGAGGAGGAGATTCTGCTCTAGACTGGACTTTAGAATTATCAAATATTGCAAAAAAAGTTTATTTAGTTCATCGAAGGGATGACTTTAAAGGAGCTCCACATACATTAAACAAAATTAAAGATATTGCAAAATCAGGCAAAGTTGAGATTAAAACTTTTTATCAACTCAAAGGCTTAAACGGTGATAAAAAATTAGAAAATATTGAAATACAAAAAAATAATGATGCGTTGGAAGTTTTAAAAATAGATTCAGTAATTGCTTTTTTTGGACTTAAAATGGAACTTGGACCAATTGCAAATTGGGGCCTAAATTTGAAAGAGAAATCTATTTTAGTTAACACAAAAAATTTTCAAACTAATGAGGAGGGTATTTTTGCAATTGGTGATATTTGTACTTATCCTGGCAAATTAAAGTTAATCCTCTCTGGTTTTCATGAGGGTGCATTAGCAGCCAGAGAATGTTTTGTAAGAGCAAGACCAAATGAGAATTTTGTTTTTCAATACACAACTTCATCTACTCAAATACATAAACGTTTAGGAATTAAGTAGATTTTTATGAGGAGTTTTTTTCGTAAAGAAAAAAAAGAGTAAAAATAATTAATATATTGATTATTGCGACCGGCAATAGAAGCAAAAAAAATATATTTTGTAAAAAATAAAAAATTAAAATTGCGTATACTAAAAATAGTATAGATAATCTAATAGTCGCTTCTTTTCTAAATGTAGATATAATCAGCAATGAATGCCTTATAAGTTTTAAAAAACTCATTTTAGTGGGACCATGATACCTCACTCCTCTTATTGAGGGGATAAACGTTTTGTTTTTTATAAATTTAGCAATAGTCCCAGAAAAACTCACAGAAAGATTTTTATTAGAAACTATTGAATTTACATCTTGCCTAGGAATGCACATAAAATTTCCAAATTTTATTGAATATCCAGTTAAAATTAACGTTAAAATTTTATGCAAATGGTAAGATAATTTAAAGAATAGTCCTTCAGAGCGCTTAATACGATTTGCAGTTATAGTTAAAGATGGAAATTTAATAGACTTTAATACTAATTCTTTTATTTCTTCTGGTCTATCCTCACCGTCGCCATCCATAACAATCAGATAATCAAAATCGTTTTTTTTACTTATATAATTAATTCCATAAGCAATACTCTTGCCATGACCAATATTCTTAGCATTTTTAATTATTTCTATGTCTTTAAATGAATCAAACTCTATTTTTTTATTTAATGTTTCAGTTGAACAATCATCAACTATAAGAATTTTTATATGAACCAGATTGTAAATTTTTAAAGCATGAATATTTTTTAAAAGACTTAAAAGAGATTCCCAGTCATTAAAAACTGGGATTAAAATTTTATAAGTTTTCATTTATTCAAAAAATAAAACATACATCATGATTGTCTATTTTTTTATATAAAATATTTTTAATATTTGTATTTTTACGATTACATAAACTTAGGCCAATATCTTTTGCAATAATAACTGCTGGTTTTTTATAAAAGTCATTATTTTCTTCTAAAAAAACTTTGGGTCTATTACCTAATTGATAAGATAAATTTCCAGCATACCATTCTGAAAATCCGACATTAGAAATCTTATCTTTAGAAATATTTTTCCATTCTTGTTCAACTTGTAATGCAATTTTTTTTCCATCATAGCTTGTTCTGCTATCAGAATATATTGATCTTAAAGAGTAAAGGATTGGTGATACGATTAAAAATATAATTAATAAAATAAAAAAGTTTTTAAATTTTTTTGAATTTATTTGATTTTGATATAAAAATATAAAAAAAATTCCAATCAAAGAGTAAAATGGTATCATCCACATTGTTCTTATTCTAGAGCCGGTAATTATTGAGGTTATTAAAATTAAAAAAAATGGAATTAGAAAAGAAAATAATAAAAAAATAAATTTTTCATTATTTATAGGAAGTTTAACTTTTATTTTTTTAATTAAGATGTGAATTAATAAAAGAAATGGTAACAAAACTATAATTTGATTCATTAAAAATTTAACAGGGTTAAGCAAATGATTATAAATATTAAATTCATTTAACCCCCCTCGTTTAATAGCGTAATAGAGTGTAGTGAAATCATTTTGTATTAGCCATTGAAGATGGGGAATTGTTATTAATAAAAAAGACAATAAGGCATAAAGAAAATTAAAACTGATTTTCTTTTTTTTGGTTGAAATAAAAATTAAATAAAAAAATAGAGATATTAACAAATAAGCAAAAATATATTTTGTCAAAAAACCAAGAGCAGAAAAGACTCCTAAAAAAATCCAATTAATAATTTTATTATTTTTTATAGATTTAAAAAAGAAATATACTGTTCCAATCCATAAAGGAATTTGACAGATATTTACGTTAAATTGAGGTGTATCAAATGTGTAAAAAGCTATGCCTTCTATTGCAAGAATGGATAAAAGAATTTGAGATTTTTTCTTAAAAAATAGTGAAGATAGTTTCCATAAAAATATAAAAGAAATAACAATAAATACTTGGCTTAATAAATAATAAATCCAATCTTTATTTCCAAAAATTTTAAAAAGTAGACCCGGAATCCAAGCGCTTAAAGGCGGATGTTTGTTATAACCTAAATAAAAATCCTGTCCCCATGCCAATGCCTCAATTACATCTAAGGGTAAATTTTTATTAGAAAAATAAGGTACAAAGGTCCAAATAATTAAATGATAAAGACATAAAATATAAAAAATTTTTTTTTCATTACCAGGTCGTATCATTAATGATGATTTAATTGATTCAATGCAACTTGACACTATAAAAAAGGGTCTTATATTCCCCATCCTAATGGCTACAAAGTTACCAAAAAATTACACACCGAGCGCGAAAGAAAAGTACATGTGCGCAAAACACAAAGAGTATTTTAGAAGAGTTTTAGAAGAATGGAAGAAAGAGTTAACTCTTCAAAATGATAAAATTCTTTTTAATGAACTTGATGATAATGACACATCTGCTGATGTTGTTGATCAAGCAACTTCTCAAACAGGCAAAGCTATTGAAATGAGAACAGTAAATAGAAATAAAAAACTTATCTCCAAGATAGATAAGGCTGTTAAAAAAATTAAGGATGATACTTACGGTTATTGTGAAGAGACAGGTGAAGAAATTGGTTTAAAAAGATTAATAGCGAGGCCAATAGCAACCTTAACTGTTGAAGCTCAAGAAAGACATGAAAGAGAAGAAAAGATTTTTGCTGATAGTTAAGAAACTAAAGGAATTTTTTCTCCAAGATTTTCAGGGTCGTAACCTTTTATAACAGCGGGTCTTTTTGAAATTTCTTCGTACCATCTAGATAAGTTCTTATATTTTTTTATTCCAATGCCATGCCATTCATGACGACATAACCATGGAAAGGTTGCAATATCTGCAATTGTATATTCATCGCATGCTAAATATTTATTTTTACTAAGCTGTATATCTAAATATTCATAGATTTTTTTTGCAAGATCTAAAAACCTATTTTCTGCATACTCACTTTTTCCTTTATTAAATTTATAAAAATAATGAAGCTGACCTAACATAGGCCCAACAAAACTTACCTGAACCATTAACCATTCATTAATACGTTTCTCATATTTTTGAGGATAAAATTTAAAATTATTTTTTTTAGCTAAAAAAATTAATATAGCACCAGATTCAAAAACAGTTTCTTGATTATCAATTATTACTGGAATTTTATTTAAAGGACTAATTTTTAAAAAATTTTCTGAAAATTGTTCATTTTTAGTAATATCAACTCTTGTTAATTTATATTGTAAATTTAACTCTTCTAATAAAATAGAAATTTTTCTACCATTAGGTGTTGGGTAATAAAACAACTCAATCATATAAGCTATTTGTTTTATTTAAATAGTTTATATAAGTATATATGAAAAAAATTTTGTATTTTTACAGTGTCGCTTCCCCATTTGCTTATCTTGGAATTAAAAGATTAATAGAAATTTCAAAGAAATATTCAGCAGAAATAATTGAAAAACCAATTGATTTAGTGGGAAAAGTTTTTGTCGCAACAGGAGGTGTTCCTGTGCCACAGAGACATATTTCAAGACAAAATTACAGATTATTAGAATTAAAAAGATGGGGAGAGTTTTTGAATATAAAAATTAATCAAAAGCCAAAATTTTTTCCACCTAAAGATCCTCATACACCAGCATTATTTTGTTTAGCAAGCATTGATATGGGAATAAAAATACAATTTGGTTTTAAAGTATTAGAGCAATTATGGGCAAAAGAAAATGATATTTCTAATTTAGAAACATTAAAATTAATTGCAAATGATTTAAGAATTAATTTTGAGGATTTAAGTAAATTAGCAATGTCAGATAAAATTAAAAAAATTTATGAAACTAATACTCAAGAAGCTATTAATATGAATATATTTGGAGTACCAACTTATATTTATAATAATGAAATATTTTGGGGTCAGGATAGACTAGAGTTATTAGAGCATTCATTAAGAAAAAATTAAAATTCTTTTTTAATGAAAGAAAGTTTAATTAATAAACTTAATAAATTAAAAAATTCTTTTTTTATAAAAGAAGATTTAAATAAAAATTTTAAAAATATTTACTTTAAAATTGCAGAATTAATTTTTTTAAAAAAAACTTTTTTAAGAAAACCTTTAATTATTGGTTTAACTGGAGGACAAGGATCAGGAAAAACAACATTTGCTCAGTTTTTAAAATTAATTTTAGAAAATAAATACAATTTAAGAACCGTTACAGTTTCTATTGATGATATTTATAAAAATAGAAAAGAAAGAATAAAAATATCAAAGAAAATAAATAAATTATTTATAACAAGAGGAGTCCCAGGAACTCATGATGTAAATTTTTTAACTAGATTTTTTAAAGCAATAAAAAGCAATACACTTCATAAATCTTTTTTAATTCCAAAATTTGATAAATCAATAGACGACAGATTACCAAAATATAAATGGCATAATGTAGAAAAAAACTTGGATATATTTATATTAGAAGGATGGTGTGTAGGAGCTAGACCTGAAGAAAATAATCGTAATTTAAAAAGACCAATTAATAAATTGGAAGCTTTAGAAGATAAAAATTGTAAATGGAGATTTAAGGTTAATCAACAATTAAAGAATGATTATAAAGAATTATTTTCATTTATTGATTTAATGATTTATTTAAAAGTACCTAATTTTAATAAAGTTTTAATTTGGAGAAGTCTTCAAGAGAAAAAATTGGCAAATTCAAGAAAAAATATATCTAAAATTAAAAATAAAATAATGTCAGAGAGTGAAATTAAAAGATTTATAATGTTTTATGAGAGAATAACTAAAAAGATGCTAATGGATATGCCTAAATTTGCTGATATAATTGTACCTATTAGCTCAAATCATCAACCTAAAAAAATTATATTAAATTAGATGAGTTTTTTCAGAAAATTTTATTTTTTGTTTTTTTTTATAAGCACAACTGCTTATGCAGTTGAAAATATTAATAAATCTTTAATAGCAGCTTATTTAACTAATCCAAAGCTTAATGCTGAAAGAGAAAGAACCAAAGCTGTTGATGAAAATCTTGTTCAAGCTTTTAGTGCATTTAAACCAACAATTACAATCTCTGCTTATAAAAGTGATACGGACAGTTCTAAAATAACTACCTCGACAGGGTCTTCTTCGCCTTCAACTAACGCTCAAACAACTGCCAAATCAATTACTATTGAACAAAAAATTTTTAATTTTGATGATATGTACAATTATCAAAAAGAAAAAAGCTCTGTAGAAATAGCCAGGTATACTTTAAAAAAAGTTGAACAAGATGTTCTTTTAGAAGCAGTAGAAGCTTATGCAGGAACATTACTTGCGCAAAAAAAAGTTATTTTTAGTAAAGAAAATTTAGATTTATCAGAAAAACAAGTTGAATTAGATAAAAGTAGATTAGAAAGAGGAATAATTACAATTTCTGACTTAGCACAATCAGAAAGTTCATTAGCTGCTGCTCAATCTAATTTATTAAATGCCGAAAATGAACTTCTAATCACTAAAAAAAATTTTAGGAATGTTATCGGATATGATCCTGTTGATTTAGAAGAAATAAATAATTTAAATTTAGCGTTACCTAAATCTTTAGAAGAAACTTCAATATCTGCACAAAAAGAAAATCCTATTTTAAAAATTTCAGAGTTTTCTCTTAAAAAGGCAGAAGACGAACATAAAATGGCTATAGCTGAACTTTCTCCGACATTTAGCTTGTCATTAGGAATAACTGATTATGATGGATATAGTTCAAGTGTTGATAAAACAAAACAATCAGTTGCAAAAGCTCAAGCTTCAATACCTCTTTATAAAGGAGGAAAACAAACTTCATTAATTATACAAAAAAGATCTTTATTAGATAGCGCTGAATTAGATCTTCAAACTTCTAAAAATATTGTGGATAGAGACTCTTATTCGGCATGGTCAAACTATAAACTTGCTATAAGTAATTTTGAATTAACTAAGTTAAGAGTTAAAGCATCAGAAATCGCTTACGAAGGAATTATTCAAGAATATGAAGCTGGATCAAGATCAACATTAGATGTTATTACATCAAGATCTACGTTACTTGAATCGAGAGTGAATAATGCAATTTCTGATAAGGACAGAATTGTTTCTCAATTTAAACTTTTATCTTCAATAGGCAGTCTGACTGCAAAAAATTTAGCTCTAGAGACAAAACTATACGATCCTAATGATTATCCAAATAAAAACTGGATAAGACATATTTTTTAGTAAAAAATATATATATTTCAATTACTTATTAATATAATTGAATAAAAGAACAAAATGTGTACATTTGTTTTATTGAGTCGTTAGACAATAAAATAAATTAAAAAGGAATAAAATGACTAAAAATACTCTCAAAGTTGTAAATACTGAAAAGACAGAAGATAAAAAAGAAAAACAAAAAGCGTTAGATGCTGCGATAAGTCAAATAGATCAAAATTACGGAAAAGGTTCTGTAATGAGATTAGGACAGTCTAGAGTTCTTGATATAGAATCTATATCAACTGGATCATTAGGATTAGATTTAGCACTTGGAATTGGAGGCCTTCCAAAAAGTAGAATCATAGAAATTTATGGGCCAGAGTCATCTGGTAAAACTACTTTATCACTACAGGTTATTGCTGAGGCACAAAAAAAAGGTGGAATTTGTGCATTCATAGATGCTGAGCATGCTCTTGACCCTGTTTATGCAAAAAAATTAGGTGTTAACACAACTGAATTATTAATTTCTCAACCAGATACAGGTGAGCAAGCATTAGAAATTGCTGATACTTTAGTTAGATCAGGATCTATTTCTGTTCTAGTTGTGGATTCTGTAGCTGCTTTAACGCCAAGAGCTGAATTAGAAGGAGAGATGGGAGATCACCATATGGGCTTACAAGCTCGATTAATGAGTCAAGCTTTAAGAAAGTTAACAGGTTCTGTTTCCAAGACAAATACAATGATTATTTTTATAAATCAAATAAGAATGAAAATAGGAGTTATGTTTGGTAGTCCAGAAACAACTGCAGGAGGAAACGCTCTTAAATTTTACTCTTCTGTAAGATTAGATATTAGAAGAATAGGAGCAATTAAAGATAAGGAAGAGATAATTGGTAACCAAACACGAGTTAAGGTTGTAAAGAATAAAGTTGCACCTCCCTTTAAAGTGATTGAGTTCGACATAATGTATGGAGAAGGCATTAGTAAAATGGGAGAAGTTGTTGATTTAGCAGCTAAAGCAAATATTATAGAAAAAGCTGGCGCATGGTACTCTTATAAAGGCGAAAAAATAGGACAAGGAAGAGATAATGTTAAGCAATACCTAAAGCTAAATCCAAAGATTGCAGCTGAAATTGAAATGGCAGTTAGAACAAATGCTAAATTGATATCAGAAAAATTAAGTGATCATTCTGACAATATTTCTGAAGAAAAAGAAGATAGTAAAGAAGATAAATAAGCTAATTAATTTTTAAACTTTAATATTCTTAATACGTTAATTAAAGGCGCTTTTAAAGAAAAGCGCCTTTAGCATTCTAGACATATATATAAAAAGTTGTATCTATAAGTTAATATGGGTACAAAAACGCTTACTGAATGTAGGAGAACTTTTAAGAATTTTTTTTTAAAAAATTCGCATCAGGTAGTAGATTCCAGTCCTTTAGTTCCTCAAAACGACCCTACACTAATGTTTACAAACTCAGGAATGGTTCAATTTAAAAATGTTTTTACAGGCCTAGAAAAACTTCCTTTTAAAAGAGCAACAACTTCTCAAAAATGCGTTAGAGCTGGAGGAAAACATAATGATTTAGAAAACGTAGGCTACACACCTCGACATCATACTTTTTTTGAAATGTTAGGAAATTTTTCATTTGGAGATTATTTTAAAGAATCTGCAATTAAATTTGCTTGGGAATTAATCACTAAAGACTATGGAATATCAAAAGAAAAACTAACAGTAACAGTTTTTCACGAGGATGATGAGGCGTTTAATTTATGGAAAAAAATCTCAGGGCTGCAAGATGGTCGAATTATAAGAATTAAGACTAACGATAATTTTTGGTCAATGGGAGATACAGGTCCTTGTGGTCCTTGCTCTGAAATTTTTTATGATCACGGAGATCATCTTAAAGGTGGTCCGCCTGGAACCGTCGACCAGGATGGAAATAGATTTGTAGAAATTTGGAATCTTGTATTTATGCAATTTGAACAAATTTCAAAAGATAAAAGAGTTAACCTACCCAAACCTTCAGTTGATACAGGTATGGGTTTAGAGAGGATAGCTGCAGTACTACAAGGCACTCATGATAACTATCAAATAGATTTATTCAAAAATATAATTAAGTCAGCAGAAAATTTTATTAATATTAAAGTATCAGAAAAAAATATACCAAGCTTTAGAGTTATTGCTGATCATTTAAGAGCAACAGCATTTTTAATAGCAGATGGAGTTTTGCCCTCTAATGAAGGAAGAGGATATGTTCTAAGAAGAATAATGAGAAGAGCTATGCGTCATACTTTTACTTTAGGATCAGATTTACCAGTTCTTTATAAAGTTCTTCCAACTCTTATTTCTGAAATGAGTTCTGAATATCCTGAACTTAAAAGGGCAGAAACTTTAATATCTGAAAATTTAAAATTAGAAGAAGAAAGATTTTCTTTGATGCTTAAGAATGGAATGAAAATATTGAATACAGAAATTGGTAATGTAAAAAATAATAAGCTTTCGGGAGAGTTAGCCTTTAAATTATACGACACATATGGATTTCCTTTAGATCTTACGCAGGATTTTTTAAAAGATAAAAAGATATCTATAGATGAAGATAAGTTTAATGTACTAATGTTAGAAAGTAAAAAAATTGCAAGAGCATCATGGAAAGGTTCTGGCTCTGATCAGACTTCAAAAATTTGGTTTGAACTTAAAGAAAAATACGGTCCTACAGAATTTTTAGGTTACAATACAGAGTCTTCTCAAGGGGTTATTTTATCAATAGTTAGTATTGATAAAGAAATTGATAGTTCAAATAAAAATTTAGAGTTAGCTCTTATTTTAAATCAAACCCCATTTTACGGAGAGTCTGGAGGTCAATTAGGAGACAAAGGCTTTATTTCTAATAATAATTTTAAATTTGAGGTAACAGATACAAAAAAAATGTTCGGTGATCTTTATATTCATTATGGAAAACTTATTTCAGGAGAAATTAAAAAAGGTGACCAGGCAAATCTTAAAATTGATTCAATTAAAAGACAGAATATCAGAGCTTATCATTCCGCAACACATTTGCTTCATGAATCATTAAGAAGAACCCTTGGAAAACATGTTGCTCAAAAGGGGTCATATGTTGGACCAGATAGATTAAGATTTGATTTTAGTCACAATAAATCAATCAGCGATGAAGAAATGATTAAGATTAATGATTGTGTTAATAAAATCATTGAACAAAAATCAGATGTCCAAACAAGACTTATGACGCCAAAAGCTGCTGTAGCAGAGGGAGCTTTAGCACTGTTCGGAGAAAAGTATGGAGAAGAAGTAAGAGTCGTAACAATGGGCACTGATGGTAATAAATCTTTTTCCATAGAATTGTGTGGAGGAACACATGTTAAAAATACTTATGAAATTGGAAAATTTTCAGTTGTAAGTCAATCTCCTGTTGCAGCAGGAGTAAGAAGAGTCGAAGCTTTAAGAGATGTTCAGTTAGCAGAGTACTTAAAAAATAAAGCAAATGAACATTATAAAATTAATCAAAGCAAAATAGCTCAAATTAATGAATTGGAAAAAAATATAAAAGATTTAGGAGGTAATACTCAAGAAATTAAAGAAGAAGATTTTTCAACAAGAATTGGTATTTTAAAAAAAACATTAGAAGATTTAGAAGTTAAAAATATATTATCAAATCAGAACAAAAATATAATCAAAGATATTAATCATAATAAAATTAGTATCAGATTTCAAAAATTATTAGACTATCCAGTAAAAAGAATTCAAAGTTTTATTGAAGAACAAAAAAAAGAATTACAAAAAAAAATTATTATTTTATATTCTGTAAACGAAGGAAAAGTTACCGTTGCTGTTGGAATAACTAATGATCTAAATAATGAATATGATGCCTCCAAATTAGCTAAAGAAATAGGGGTAATTTTAGGAGGAAAAGGCGGCGGTGGAAGAAAAGATTTTGCTCAAGCCAGCGGAGGTTCTGATAGTTCAAAAATTGAAAGTTCTTTTGAAGAAATTTTAAAAAAAATTAATTAATTTAATTCTTTTTTAAGATTAGAATTTATAGTTTCTAAAAATTCAGTTGTAGTTTGATACTTTGCATCTTTATTAATTAAAATTGCAAGGTCTTTTGTCATATATCCCTTTTCCACACTCGCAACACAAACTTTTTCTAGAGTATTAGAAAATTTTATTAATTCGCTATTACCATCCAATTTTCCTCTATGTGCTAGTCCTCTTGTCCATGCAAAAATAGAAGCTATAGGATTAGTGGATGTTTGTTTGCCTTTTTGATGCTCTCTATAATGTCTAGTTACAGTTCCATGGGCAGCTTCAGCCTCAACAGTTTTTCCATCAGGAGTCATTAAAACACTTGTCATTAAACCTAATGAACCAAATCCTTGGGCAACAGTGTCTGATTGAACATCTCCATCATAATTTTTACAAGCCCAAACGTATTTACCGCTCCATTTCATTGCACATGCAACCATGTCATCTATTAATCTATGCTCATAATTAATTCCGATTTCATTAAATTTTGATTTAAATTCTTTTTCATAAACTTCTTGGAATAGATCTTTAAATCTTCCATCATAAGATTTTAGAATTGTATTTTTTGTAGATAAATACACTGGCCATTTTCTTAAAATTCCATAATTCATACATGCTCTTGCAAAATCTTTTATTGAGTCATCTAAATTATACATAGCAAGAGCAACACCTGGACTTGTAAAATTAAAAACCTCATGTTCAATTGTTTGTTTATTATCTTCAGATACCCATTGAATTTTAAGCTTACCTTTTCCTGGTACTTTAAAATCTGTTGCTTTGTATTGATCTCCAAAAGAGTGCCTTCCGATCACAATAGGATCTGTCCAAGAAGGAACTAATTTTGGAATATTTTTGCAAATAATAGGTTCTCTAAATATAGTTCCGCCTAATATATTTCTAATAGTCCCATTTGGAGACTTCCACATTTTTTTAAGATTAAATTCTTTTACTCTTTCTTCGTCAGGCGTGATTGTTGCGCACTTAACTCCAACTCCAAATTTCTTAATTGCATTAGCAGAATCAATTGTTATTTGATCGTCACTCTTATCTCTGCTTTGCATTCCTAAATCAAAATATTTAAGATCTATATCAAGATATGGAAGTATTAGTTTTTGTTTAATAAAATCCCAAATAATCCTTGTCATTTCATCACCATCAAGCTCTACAACGGGATTTTTAACTTTAATTTTTGACATGGTTTTTTTGATATTAATAAAAAATATTTTTATATAGTATGTTTTTAACTAATTAAATAATTATGTTTGATATTATTTTTCCACCATTGCATAGAGAAGGGTATAGAATGCTCGCAATAGCAGTTATAATTACTATGCTATTAATTCTAATTAACAAAATATTAGGGATTATTGGTTTTGTTTTGACAATTTGGGTTTATTATTTTTTTAGAGATCCAGAAAGATATCCTATTAACGATGATAGTTTTTTAGTTAGCCCTGCTGATGGAGTTGTAAGCTTAATAGCAAATGTTAGAGGTCCAAAAGAACTTAATATGGAAAATACAGAATATCAAAGAGTGAGTGTGTTTATGAACGTTTTCAATTGCCATGTTAATAGGGTTCCAGTTACTGGAAAAATAGATGAAATATTTTATAAGCCTGGAAAATTTATTGATGCATCTTTAGATAAAGCTAGCGAAAACAATGAAAGAAATTTAATTAAATATTCTAATAACTCAGGGAAAACTTTTGCAATTGTTCAAATAGCGGGTTTGATTGCGCGAAGAATTGTTTGCGAAGTTAAAGAAGCTCAGAATTTAAATCAGGGTGATAGAATAGGAATTATAAGATTTGGTAGTAGAGTTGACCTTTATTTTGAAAGTGATTACAAACTTTTAGTAAAACAAGGACAGACTGTAGTTGCAGGAGAAAGTTTGTTAGCAAAAATTTAAATAATATATTTCATTTAAAATGATCCATCCAAGATATGTCATACCAAGCATTATAAGTATTTTAGGTTTATGTGTTGGAATTAGTTCAATTAAATTTGCGCTTAATTCTCAATTTGATTATGCAGTTATTGCAATTACCATTGCTTCAATTGTTGATACTATGGACGGGAGAATTGCAAGATTAATAAAAGGAACCTCTAAATTTGGGGCTGAATTAGACTCTTTGATTGATTTTATTAATTTTGGAGTAGCACCAGCGATTACAGTTTATATATGGATTTTAAAAGATTTAGGGAATGTTGGTTGGTTGTTGGTGTTATTTCATTCAGTTGCATGTTGCTTGAGGTTAGCAAGATTTAACTTAGGTACAAAAATAATAAATGAAAAATGGAGGGAAAACTTCTTTACTGGTGTTCCATCACCAGCGGGTGCAGGAATATTACTTTTGCCACTAATTTTATTTTTAAGCGATTTTGCTTCAAATTATGATTATAAAAAATTTTCTATAATTTTTGTAATAGCTTCAACATTTTTAATGATTAGTAAAATTCCAACTTATTCACTAAAAGGAATAAAAGTAAGCAGACCTTTCTTAATATTTTTATTATTATTAATTGCTGCTTATTTTGGTTTTTTAATTAATTATCCTTTTAACACTCTTTTAGTAACAGGATGTTTTTATTTATCTTTGATACCAATTAGTTTTGTTCATTTTAAAATTATAAAAAAAAGATCTTCAAAAACTTCTGATAGCTTAATTTCTGAAGATTTTATATGAAAGATAGAGCGATAGTATCTCTAGCGGACTCTAAGTATTTTGAGCTTTTAAATGAATTAATTGATTCAGTATTAAGTTTTAAAGAAAGTGAAAGTGTTTCAATTTGTATTTTAGATGCAGGACTTGAGCCAGATCAAGTTAAGATTTTAAAAAATAAAGTATACAAGATTGTTAAAGCAAAATGGGATATAGAGGTTCCTGAGTATAAAATTCAAGGAAGAGAGTGGCTTAAGAGTCAGGTATCCAGAGCTTTTTTACCAGATTATTTTCCGGGGTTTAAAAAATATCTTTGGATTGATGCTGACGCATGGGTAAATGATTGGTCAGCTGTTGAACTTTATTTTAAAGGAAGTAATAATCAAACTTTATCAATATCTTCCTCGGCAGATAGAGCCTATGGAAGAGTCTTAAGAGCCGATTGGATATTCAGTAATATCGCTTTTATAAGATCTCAAAATTATAAACACGCTAAGAGTTCAGGTTTTTCAAATCAAATATCTCGAACAGTTGCTCTGATGCCACATTTGAATATTGGAGTATTTTGTTTGGAAAATAATGCTCCACATTGGTTAGTTTGGCAAAAAAACTTAAGGGTTGCTCTAAAAAAAGGAAGGATTTTTGGTTCTGAACAAGTAGCGATGAATATTTCAATATATCATGACAATTTAAAAGTTGAAATATTACCAGCTTATTGCAATTGGTATGCGCTTGATAAGTTAAAATATGATCAAAATAATAAAACTTTTGTAGAAAATTATTTACCTAATCATAAGATTGGTATTATTCATTTAGCTGGTAAACATAATGACAAATATAGACTTTTTAAAAATAATTTTATTGAAGTGGTTACGTTAGATAATAAAACCATAAAAACAAACGTTAGATTTATAAAATAATTTTGAAGAAATTTAATAATAAAAATTTAACTGCAAGTTCTAAAAATTGGATTACAAGACAGCTAAAAGATCCTTATATAAAGTTAGCTAAAATAAAAGGATATAGATCTAGATCAGCTTTTAAACTTATAGAAATCAATAAAAAATTTCAATTTTTAAAAAATAATTCAAATATTATTGATTTAGGCAGCGCACCAGGAGGATGGTCTCAAGTTTGTTCAGAGATTAATAAGAATGGTAAAAATTTATCTATAGATATTTTAGATATGGATAAAATTGATAATATCTTTTTTTGTAAGAAAGATTTTAACGAATCCGACTTTTTTAATTTCGTTAATAATTTTTTTCATAATAATAAAGTAGATGTTGTATTGTCTGATATGGCTGTTAATACAACAGGAAACAAAGACTTAGATGCAATAAAAACTAATTCTATAGCATTGGATGTTGTAAATTTATCTAAAGTCATTTTGAAACCAAAGTCTTATTTATTAGTAAAAATTTTTAGTGGAAAAGATGAAAACATTTTAATTAGAAATGCTAAAGATTCATTTAAGAATATAGAAAGAATTAAACCAGATTCTAGCAGAAAAGAATCTAGGGAAATGTATTTGTTATGTAGTAATTTAAAAACTATTTGACTTCAGATTTTTAATATAATAAATTTATATATGGAAATCCTTGAAGCATTAACTTTTGACGATGTCTTACTTGAACCAAGGTATTCTTCTGTTTTACCTAAAGAGACTTTAGTTTCCACTCAATTATCACCAACTGTAACACTTGGAATACCTCTAATTGCTTCTGCAATGGATACTGTTTCAGAATATAAATTGGCAATAGCCATGGCTCAATCTGGTGGAATGGCATGTATTCATAAAAATATGAGTATCGATGATCAGGTAAACCAAATTAAATTAGTTAAAAGATTTGAGTCTGGAATGGTTATTGATCCTATTACGATTAATGCAGAAGCCACGTTGTTTGAAGCAACAGAATTAATGAAAAACCACAAGATATCAGGAATTTTAGTAGTAAATAAAAATCTAAAATTAGTTGGAATTTTAACAAATCGGGATGTTAGATTTGTAAATGATAAAAAAATTAAAGTTAAAGATTTAATGACTAAAGATTTAGTTACAGCAAAAGTTGGAACATCATTAACAGAAGCAAAAAAAATCTTATTTAAAAATAAAATAGAAAAATTAATTATTGTAGATAATAATTTTAAATGCAAAGGCCTTATTACTGTAAAAGATATTCAAAAGTCCCAAATTTATCCAGAGGCAGCCAAAGATAAAAAAGGTTCGTTATTAGTTGCAGCAGCAGTTGGAACTGGACAAGAAAGTTATCAAAGGGCACAAAAGTTAGCAGAGGCTGGGGCAGATGTAATTGTTCTGGACACAGCTCATGGTCATTCGGTTTCTGTCTTAAAAACATTGGAGAATATTAAAAAAAATATCAAGATAACTATTATTGCTGGAAATATAGCTACTGCAGAAGGAGCAAATGCACTAGTTGATTATGGAGCAGATGTAGTAAAAGTTGGAATAGGTCCAGGATCTATTTGTACCACAAGAATTGTTGCTGGCGTAGGAGTTCCTCAATTTACGGCGATATATAATGTTGCAAAATCAATTAAAAATAAAAAAATTAAAATTATAGCAGATGGTGGAATAAGATATTCAGGTGATATTGCTAAAGCCATAGGAGCGGGAGCAGATGCTGTAATGATAGGATCGTTATTTGCAGGAACAGAAGAAAGTCCAGGGGATGTTTTTTATTATCAAGGAAGAAGTTATAAATCTTATAGAGGTATGGGTTCTATCGGAGCAATGTCCAGAGGATCTGCTGATAGATATTTTCAGCAAGAAATTAGTGATTCGTTAAAATTAGTCCCTGAAGGAATTGAAGGAAGAGTTCCATATAAAGGACCTGTTAGAACAGTTATTCATCAACTTATTGGAGGATTAAAAGCATCCATGGGTTATGTTGGGGCTAAAAATATTTTAGAATTAAAGAAAAAAGCAAAATTTGTTAAAATTACAAATTCAGGATTAAAAGAAAGTCATGTGCACGATATTCAAATTACAAAACAGTCGCCTAATTATCCATTTGAAAGCTAATTATGAAAAAATATTATAAATATTTTTTATTAATATTTTTGTTCCTAGATATAAAAAGTTATGCTGCAAATCTTGATTATTTTAATCAGGGCTTAAATTTTTTTAACCAAAATAATTATAAAGAAGCAAAATATTTTTTTGAAAAAGATATTGTGTTTAATATAAAAAATGAGAAATCATATTTATATTTAGCAAAAATATCGTCAATTAATAAAGACAATAATCAGCAAAAAAATTACTTAGATACAGTTTTAGTTTTAAATCCCAAAAATGAGGAAGCTCTATATTTGAAAATATTACTAAATATTGAAGAAGGTGATTTCAAGAAGGCACAAGAAAGTAATTTAGTTTTTTCAAAGGTGTGCAAAGAATTATGTTCAAAGAAGAACGATTTATCGAAAATGATTATAATCGATAAGAAGTAATGAAGGAAATTTTAAATACAGATAAAATAATTATAATTGATTACGGATCTCAAACCACTCAACTTATTGCTCGAAGAATTAGAGAGTTAGGTGTTTATTGTGAAATTATTAGTTGTTATAAAACTAAATATTTAAAAAATGAATCTAATTTAAAAGGACTTATTTTATCAGGTGGTCCCTTATCAATTACTAAAACTTCATATTTAGGAATTCCAAAACAAATATTATATTTCAATAAACCTATCCTTGGTATCTGTTACGGACATCAGTTATTAGCAAAAGAATTAGGTGGTTTAGTTAAGAATTATAAAAAGAGTGAATTTGGTAGATGTGATATTTTTAGTAATAAATCATCAATTTTAACAAAAAACTTTTTTAACAAAGATAAAAAAACACAAGTATGGATGAACCATAATGATGTAGTAATAAAAATACCAAAAGGATTTCAAGGTATAGCTTCAAGTGCTGAATATAAATATACAATAATACAGAATTTAAAAAAAAAAATATTTGGAGTTCAATTTCACCCAGAAGTAATTCATACAGATAAAGGAAGTATTTTATTTAAGAACTTCTTATTTAATATTTGTAAATTAAAAAAGAATTGGAACTCAAAAAATCAAATAAACTATTTAATAAAAAGTATAAAATCTGAAGTTGATGATGACAACGTCTTATGCGCCTTGTCAGGTGGTGTTGATAGTAGCGTATTAGCGGCCTTATTATACAAAGCCATTGGAAAAAAATTGCACTGTTTTTTTATAAATACAGGACTGTTAAGAAAAAATGAAGCATTAGAAGTAATTAATGTTTTTAGAAAAAATTATAAAGTCAAATTAAATTATGTTGACGCTTCTTCAATTTTTTTAAATGCTTTAAAAAATGTTACAGATCCAGAAACTAAAAGAAAAATTATTGGTAAAATTTTTATAAAAATTTTTGAAAGAGAGTCTAAAAAATTCAAAAAAATTAAATATTTAGCACAAGGAACATTATATCCTGATGTTATTGAAAGTCAGAGTCATCATGGAGGACCCTCATCAGTGATTAAATCGCATCATAATGTTGGAGGTTTGCCAAAAAAAATGAAATTTAAATTAGTGGAACCATTTAGAGAGTTGTTCAAAGATGAGGTGAGAAAAATAGGTCTTAGTCTAAAGCTTTCGAAAGAAATCATTTATAGACATCCTTTTCCTGGTCCAGGTTTAGCAATTAGAATTCCTGGAAAAATTGATAAAATTAAAGTTAAAATTTTACAAGAAGCAGATAATATTTTTATTAACGAATTAAAGAAAAGAAATCTTTACAAAAAAATTTGGCAAGCCTTTACTGTGCTTTTACCAATCAAGACAGTAGGAGTTATGGGCGATTCTAAGACATATGAATTTGTTTGTTCATTAAGGGCGGTTACCTCTCAAGATGGAATGACAGCAGATTTTTTTAATTTTAAAAACAAAGATTTAGCAGAAATTTCCAATAAGATTGTTAATAATGTAAAGGGTATAAACAGGGTTGTTTATGATATTACTTCTAAACCTCCTGCAACGATTGAATGGGAATAAAATTTATGAAAAAAAAATTATCTATAAATAATATTAAGTTAAAAAAATTTAAAAAACCACTCGTATGCTTAACCGCTTATACAACCCCAATGGCTGAAATTTTAGATAAATATTGTGATGTAATTTTGGTTGGAGATTCTTTAGGTATGGTGTTGCATGGAATGAAGTCTACAAGAGAAGTTACTCTAGAAATGATGATTATGCATGGAAAAGCAGTAAGGAGAGGTGTCAGTAAAAGTTTATTAGTCGTCGATATGCCAATTGGTACTTACGAAAGTAATCCCAAAATTGCACTAAAAAATGCAAAAAAGATTATTAAAGAAACTAAATGTGATGCAGTTAAAGTTGAAGGTGGAGTTAAAGTTTATAAAACTATTAAATATTTAGTTAATAATAATATTCCAGTGATGGGGCACGTAGGCTTATTACCGCAAAGTGTAAAAAAAAATTCTGATTATAGAGTAAAAGGAAAAGATTATTTTGGTTTTAATCAAATTATCAAAGACTCAATATTTATAGAAAAAGCAGGCGCTTTTTCAGTGGTAGTAGAGTGTGTTATTAAAGATCTAGCTGATAAGATTAATGAGAGTATTAATATTCCAACTATTGGAATTGGTGCCTCAGACAGATGTGATGGACAAATCTTAGTTACAGAAGATCTTTTAGGATTTTCAGAAAAACCACCTAAGTTTGTTAAAATGTACGATAATTTTAAGGCCAGAACAGAGATTTGTATAAAAAAATTTGTAAAAGATTTAAAAAATAATAATTTTCCAAATATTAAAAATATGTATCAAATTTCATGAATCAAATTTTTAATGAAATAGATGATGACTTAAAACAAGATAGATTTTTAAATTTTATTAAAAAATATAAATTTATATTTATTATCATTTTTTCTATATTTTTTTTTATTATAATTTTTACAGTTGTTAAAAATATTATTTATGAAAATAGAGCAAAAAAGTATACTCAGGAATATGTAATAATTTTAAGTCTTATTAATGATAAAAAAATTAATGAAGCAAAAGAAAGATTAGAAATTTTAAAAGAAGCTAAAATTAATCTCCACAAAGTATTAGCAATTTCAAAATTATTAGAGTTATCAAAAGAAAATAAAAATGAGCTAATCTCAATTTTAGATTTTGCAATTAAGTCTAATATAGAAAAAAATGACAAAGATCTATTTAAAATAAAAAAAGCTTTGTTAGAATTTGAAAATTTAGACGAACAGCAGTTTTTAAGTTTATTAAATCCAGGTGATTTTAAAAATTCACCATGGAGAGTTTTGTCATTAGAGGTATTAGGTGATTTTTATTTAAGCAAGGGGCAAAAAATTAAAGCAAAAGATATTTATGATCAGGCTATTAAAATTTCAGATATTCCAGAAATTTTTAAAAAAGATTTAGAAAAGAAAATTAAAGATATTAAATAAATGAAATTACTTTTAATTTTTTTTTCCTTAATAATTTACTCATGTTCTTCAGATAAGAATAAAAAAGTAGATCTTGATATTTTTAAAAAACAGGGGGAAAAAATAAATGTTTTCGATTTAAATAATATTTTTGATAAGGAAATTGATGCTAGATCTTTATTACAATTAAATCAACCTCAGCTTAATAAAAAATGGTCATACGAACATTTTTCTTCAAACAATTTTTATGATCATCTAGTTTACGAAGGAAAATTTCAAGATATTTTTAAGAAGAGTATTGGAGACTACGTTAATAAGAATAATGACAGTGGTTCATTACTAGTGTTTGAAAATTTTGTTTTCTTTAGCGATGAAAAAGGAAAAATTTATAAATTTGATACGATCAGTCAGAAAGTTATTTGGGAATTAAAAATATACGAAAGTTCTTATAATGATTATCCAAAAAACATTGCATTATTTTTAAATGGAGATGTTTTATATGCAGCTGATAATTTAGGATTTATTTATTCAATTGATGTTCAGATTGGAAAAATTGTTTGGCAACAAAATTACGGAATTCCATTTTCATCTCATCTTAACTTTAATAAAGGTGTTTTGTATGTTGTAAACCAAAATAGTCGTCTTTATGCTTTCAATCCTGCAGATGGTCAAAAAATATGGAGCTTTGAATCTTTATCTGGTCTAATAAAACCATCTAGATCAAGTAATATCTCATTATATGATAATAAATTATTATTTTCTAATGATTTAGGGGATATCACTGCAATTGACTTAGATCAGCAAGTTATAATTTGGACTAAAAATATTTTATCTCAAAATACCATTTCTAATAATTTAGTTTTCAAGATTTCTAATATTCTAATTGATAAAAAAGATGTTTACGTTTCATCTAATAGTGGAGATTTATTTAATTTTAACCTGGAAACAGGCGAAATAAAATGGTCTTATAAATTATCATCAATTCAAAATCATATTAGTACTGAAAAATATTTATTTGTCTTAACAGAAAATGGTTTCGTTGTTGCTTTTAATAAATTAAATGGAACAATTTTATGGTCTTTAAATCTTGCTAAGCTATCAAAGGATAAGAAAGTTTCTCTAGAATATTATGGATTGTTACTTGCTTCAAATAATTTATATGCAACATCTTCAAATGGAGATATTTATAAAATATCAGCAAATGATGGAAAATATGTCACCCATAAAAAAATTAATAGTGATCTATCTAGAGCGCCGATTATAATTGATAATAAAATATTTATCCTTAATCGCTCATCGGAATTAATAATACTCAATTAATGGATAAAATATCATCAGGAGTTATAACTCTTGCAATTGTAGGAAAGCCAAATGTGGGCAAATCTACTTTTTTCAATAAAGTTTTAAATAAGAATTTGTCACCTGTTAGCGAAACACCAGGAACAACAACAGATCTTTTTATAGATAATATTTCATACAAAAATAGAACTTTTAAATTAATTGACTCAGGAGGTTTAAAAAGAAAAGCAAAATCAAAATCTGATGAGCAACAATACATTACAAAAGAAAGTTTAAAAGCAATTTATCTTGCTGATGTTGTTCTTTTTATGATTGAAGCCGACAAGGAATTTACCAAAACAGATAAACAAATTTGTAGATTAGTACTAGATAAAGGTAAAGGACTAATTTTTGTTATTAACAAAATTGATTTAGTGAATGAATTAAAAAAAATTAGAAATGAATATATTTATTATATAAAAAATTTATTCTCTGATGCTTTGCTAGCAGATCCATTTACTACTTGTTCTTTAAAATTAGAATTTCCTAAAAAAATATTTGATGAAGTTATTAGCATACATTCTCGTTTAAGAAAAAATTATGATAATAAAGATTTAAATCAGGCTTTGCAGCAGGCAATAAATAAAAATAAAATTCCTGTTTATTCGAGATTTCGTCCTAAAATAAAATACATTAAACAAGTTAGTACAAGACCAATTATTTTCAAAATTTTTGGAAACCAAGCTAATAAGCTTTCATTGGATTATCAAAAATATTTATCTAAAAGCTTAAGTAAAAAATTCAATATAAAAGGTTTTAAGATATTTTTAAAATTTGTTAGCGCAGAAAATCCTTTTAAATTTAAAAAATATTAAATTATCTTATATTGCTTAGCAGTGATAATTGATTGTCTTTCACACTTCTATTTGATTGATCTAGAGGAGGTATTGGATAGTCACCTGTAAAATAATGATCTGTAAATTCAGGATTTGCATTATTTCGTTTTTGATAGCCCATAGCTTTATAAATTCCATCTATAGATAAGAAATTTAAAGTTTTAACACCAATATATTTAGTCATTTCATCTAAAGACATAGTAGAAGCTAAAAGTTGGTCTTTGTCTGGCGTATCAATTCCATAGTAGTCGGGATACATAATAGGCGGACAAGATATTCTCATATGAACTTCTTTTGCACCCGCATCATACATCATTTGTACAATTTTTTTAGATGTAGTTCCTCTAACTATTGAATCGTCTATTAAAATTACTCTTTTATTTTTTACTAATGATGAATTTGGATTGTGTTTTAATTTAACCCCTAACTGTCTAATTTGTTGTGTGGGTTCAATAAAAGTTCTTCCTACATAATGATTTCTAATCAATCCTAATTCGAAAGGGATCTTAGATTGTTTAGAATATCCTATAGCTGCAGGAACTCCAGAATCTGGAACCGCAGAAACTATATCGGAGTCTACATGAGATTCTTTTGCTAATTGTTCACCAAAATTTTTTCTAAATTCATAAACACTTTTTCCAGACATTAAACTGTCAGGTCTTGCAAAGTAAATATATTCAAATATACAAGGACGCGCTCTCATTTTAGGGAATGGTTTAATGCTTTCAATCCCATCATTTGTAATAACTACAATTTCACCATTCTCGACTTCACGAACAAATTTTGCTCCAATAATATCTAATGCACATGTTTCAGAGGCTAAAACATATGATTTTTTCAATTTACCAAGAACTAATGGCCTTATACCATAAGGATCTCTCACCCCGATTAATTTTTTATTTGTAAGCATTACAAGCGCATAGCCACCTTGTATTTGAAACAAGGAGTCTATTATTTTATCGATCGTTTTTAATCTTTTTGAGCGAGCTATTAATTGAACTATTGTTTCTGTATCAGAGGTAGTTTGAAATATTGCGCCATCTTTTATCATTTTTTCTCTTAACGTTATTGAGTTAGTAAGATTTCCATTATGAGCAATGCTAATTCCGCCCGTATATAAATCTGCAAAAAAAGGTTGAATATTTCTTAATATAGGAGCTCCCGTTGTAGAATAGCGGTTATGACCTATTGCAAAATTTCCAGGAAGTTTTTGTATTGTAGTTTCTTTTGTGAAGTTATCTCCAACTAGTCCCAATCTTCTTTCAGAAAAATAATTTTTACCATCATAAGATACAATACCACATGACTCTTGACCTCGATGTTGTAAAGAATGTAACCCTAAAGCAGTTAAAGCAGAAGCGTCTATATGATCAAAGATTCCAAAAACACCACACTCCTCATTTAATTTATCAGCGTTTAAATCTAATTGCATAAAATTATTTTTTTAATTTCTTTTTTGCATCATCTATATACTCGTTACTGAAAAGAATTTTTTCATCAAAAAATTTTCGCCCATATTCAATGAACTCATATGAAGAGCCGTTTTTGAAATAGGCAGGCCACTTTTCATATAAATAAATGTAATTAGATAGACTCAGTATTATAACACAATAAAAATAGCCCGTAATCCCCCCAAAGATAAAACCAAATAATTTGTCAATTCCTCCTAAACCCGCCCATTTTAAAGATTTTCCCATAGCTTTTCCTAAGACTATAATTAAAAATAGACTTAATAAAAACACAGTTATACCCGACACTGTTTTAGCCGTTGACTCATTTTCAATAATTTTACTAACATAAGGAAGTGCGTAAGGAATTGAAAATTTTGCCACAATAAAAGCAATGATCCATTTTAAAAAAGAAATCAAACTCAATACAAATCCTTTTTTAGTTGAAGATATTAAGTTAACTAGAATTACTACAGTTACAATGGTATCGAATATATTTATATTATAGGACTGAAAAAAATTTATTAAATTATCCATTCTTAAATGGTTTAATGATAGCAATTAATTGTGGCATTAAAGTTAAGACAAGAGTCATTGCTGTTAACATAGCTAAACCAGTAAAAATTCCAAAATAAATTGAAGGAATAAAGTTAGATAGTATTAATATTGAGAAACCAAAGACAATAGTTAATGAAGCATTAACTATAGCTTTGCCTACAGATTTATGACAAATTTCAATAGTTTTCTTATAATTTTTATTTATTTTAAATTCTTCTCTAAAGCGATAAATGTAGTGAATACTATTATCAATAGCTATTCCAACGGTAATAGATGCAATCGTTATAGTCATCATATCTAAAGGCACATTAAATAGACCTAAACTACCCAGAATAAATAAAGCCGCTGTAAAATTTGGTATAGCAGCAACAATAGACCATGACAATGATTTGAATAGTATTAATAATAAAATGAAAATTCCTCCAAATGTTATTCCCAAAGTTTTAATCTGCGAGTCAAATAAACTTTGTAATAGGTTATTAAATATTACTAGTACTCCTGTGATTTTAAATTCATCTTTTTTGAGTTTTAATTTTTCCTCTAAATCTTTCTGTATTTTAATTAAAAGTTCTTTTCTATTAAGATTAGGGTTAGAGTCTATTATTCTAAGAGATATTCTAGCTTCATTATTTTCAATTGAAACATAAGGTGTTACAATGCTTTTTTTGATATCTTCAGGTAATTTACTATATAAAATTGCCATTTCGAGAGGTCCTAATTTCTTATTATCATTAATTTTTTCACCTAATTGCAAAACTGAATAAAAAGATAAAACTTTTCCTATTTCAGGCAATGATTCTAAATATTTATGAACATTGACAATGTTATTTACTCTGAAATTAGTAAACCAATAGCTATCTTTATATTCATTTGAGTCTGAACCTTGGAAAAAATCATCATCATTTTTAGTGTTTTTATTATCTAAGTCTTTAAATTTTAAAATAATTTCTAAAGGAGTTGTTCCTCCTAATTTCTCATCAATTAATTTCATACCCTGATATATTTCAGTTTTTTTATCGAAGTAGTTAATAAAACTATTTTCAACTTTTAGTCTTGTCATTCCATAAATACTTAAAATTAAAATAATGGTCGAAAATGCTAATACTAAAAACCTATGATTTAGAGCAATGGAAGCAAATATCTTTGCTAATTTTGAATCTTTACTTTCATGCATAGGTGTTGCTTTGGGTTTAAATTTAATAATCAAATAAGGTAGCAATATCATCGATACAAATAATGAAATAAATAATCCAAGAGTCATCATCCATCCAAAATCTATAACTGGTTTAATGTCGCAAAAAATAAATGATAAAAAAGCAAGTACCGTTGTTAATACGGCGTATAGAATTGGTGTAAAAATTTTTGTTGTAGTTAGATAGGTAAGATAATTTTCTTTCTTTTTAGGAAATTCAATTTGTAGTTGCTTATATCTTTCTACGTAATGTATGTTTATTTCCATCGTAAGAATAAGCATCAATGAAATAAAATTAGAAGATATGACCGTCACTTTCCAGTTTAAATAACCTAACATTCCAACCATTATAGCTATAGATAAAAAACAACTCAGAAGAGGAAAAATTACCCATCTAATATCTCTAAAGATAAACCATAAAGTTATTAGGATAAAAATAAAAACTCCAGAACCAAACACAGTTATATCTTTTTTTACAAATGATATTAAATCATCGGCTATCATAGGAATTCCAGAAAGATTAATGTCTGCAATGTTTTTATATTTTGAAATTTGAGATCTAATCTCAATATTATAAATTTCTAAATTTTTATTATGTTCTTTTTTTAATTTTTCTAAAACTTCTTTATGATTTTCAAATTCTTTTAAATCTTTTTCTGAAAGTTTATTAATTTGTTGTTTGTCTAGAAAATCTTTATTTGTTTTTAAAGCAGATAAATATTTTTTATTATCTTTTATATAAACAACAATTCCAAAAGTAGTAGCATCATCATTTATTATTAATCTTTTGTATACTGGGCTATTTTTTAATTCATTGAGGGCTCTATTAATTTCTATACCCGGAGTAACTATGTATTGAATATTGTTAATTTTTTCTATTAAAGGCTGGTCAGAACTTTCAAATAAAGGGGCATTTAAAACACTTATTGTTTTGCTTACCCATTTTATATTATTAATTTCATCAACAAACTTTTTTAACTCTTTAAGGCTTTCTTCGTTAATTTTTTTTTTAGGGGAATATGTAATGACAAAAAAATCTTCAGATAAATAACGTTCGTTTACAGATCTTAAGTAATTTAAATCAGGATCATTTTCTAATAGTAATGAATCAGCTGATGCGTCTAACTGGAAATTTTTTGCGTTATAAATTGAAAATGAAAATAATAGTATTAACGTAATTAGTATTAATTTTGGTCTTTCTAAGAATTTCTTATAAAGCTGATTTATAAAATTCATTTTAATTAATATAATTCCTTACACATCTATCAGAGACAGAAGTTATTATGTCATAAGGTGAAGTTTCAGATACTTTTGCAAATCCATCTAAATTTAAATTTTTTCCAAAAACCTCTAAATGATCACCAATTTTTATTTTATTTTTGACTTTACTAACATCAATTATCATTAAATCCATAGATATTCTCCCAATCATTGGCAGCTTAATATTTTGATAAAACACATGGCCAATATTAGATATTTTAATTTTTATTCCATCAGCATATCCAAGAGGAATAGTTGCTGTGACTATATTTTTTTTTGCTTTATAGCTTTGATTGTAACCTGCTGTTTCACCTTTTTTTAGATGGTTAATTTGAATAACTGGAGATGTCAAAGATACTACATTTTTTAAACCTTTTTTAAAAAATAATTTTCCACCATACAAAGCTATACCTGGCCTTACTATGTCAAAATGGTATTCTTTTCCTAAAAATATTCCTCCTGATGCAGCTAGACTAAATTTACAATTTGGAAAATTAAACATAGATTTTATTTTTAAAAACTTATTTTTTTGAATGACATTATATTTGCTGTTTTTCTCATCGGCACTTGCAAGGTGAGTATATATTATAACTTCTTTGAATTTTTTAATTATTGATTGTTCGCTATATATTTTTAAAATTTCTTTATCTTGCATTCCTGATCTGCACATTCCTGTATCAACTTGAATAGCTAATTTATTAAAAAATTTTTTTTTATTTAAAAAATTTGTCCATTTTTTAAATTGTTCATAAGTATTAAGAACAGGT
>Ga0214923_10001858_pt1 | contig 29194 bp, 25 predicted proteins | sample LL1510_MetaG_FD_177993 | JGI IMG/M metagenome (GOLD analysis project Ga0214923, IMG submission 177993) | Freshwater microbial communities from Lake Lanier, Atlanta, Georgia, United States - LL-1510 | ecosystem: Environmental > Aquatic > Freshwater > Lake | place: USA: Georgia | collected...
AACTCAAGATGAATGTGCCCCAGATGATCGCCCGCAAAAATGAAGTGGTGAAGCAACTCACCCAAGGAATCGCGGGGTTGTTCAAAAAGAACAAAATCGAGTGGGCCCAAGGCTATGGCCGATTCGCAGGCCTGGATGGCTCCCAAAAAATTGTGGAAGTGGATGGCTCTTCGCTGGGCGCAAAAAACCGCACCCTCAAGGCCGAAAAAATCCTGATCGCCACCGGCAGTGAGGTGATTGAGCTTCCGACGCTCAAATTCGATGGCAAGACCATCATCTCCTCCACTGACGCCCTCGAACTGACCTCGACTCCTGGACACCTGGTCGTGGTTGGGGGTGGCGTGATTGGGCTTGAAATGGGCTCGGTATGGAGTCGCTTGGGCTCGAAAGTCACCGTGATTGAATTTGCAGACAAGATCCTGAGCGTGATGGACCAGCAGATTGCTGCGGAAGCAAAAAAATCTCTATTGAAGCAGGGTCTCGAGTTCCGAATGAATACTCAGGCCCTGGGCGCTAAAAAGGTCGGCAGCAAAATGCAAATTGAGGTCATGGACCGCGCCACCCAAGCGAAGGAAACGATCGAGTGTTACCTGGTCATTGTGGCCACCGGACGCAGACCCTTCACCGACGGTCTTCAGCTCGACAAGGTCGGTCTTGCGGCAAACGAAAAGGGCCGAATTGACATCAACGATCACTTCGAAACCCGCGTGAAGGGCGTGTATGCGGTCGGAGATTGCGTTCAGGGTCCGATGCTTGCCCACAAGGCCGAAGAAGAAGGCATTGCCGCAGTCGAGATCATGGCAGGCCAAGCGGGGCATGTGAACTACCACACGATTCCCTGGATCGTGTACACCTGGCCCGAAATTGCAGGGGTGGGACACGCCGAAGAGGAACTCAAGGCGAAGGGGATCGAATACAAGTCCGGAACCTTTCCGTTTCTTGCCAACGGTCGCGCCAAGGCCATGGACGAAAGTGAAGGCATGGTGAAGATCCTTGCCGACGCGAAGACCGACAAGCTGCTCGGAATGCACATCTTCGGACCGAGAGCTTCGGACCTCATCGCTGAAGGCGCCACCGTGCTCGAGTACGGTGGATCAGCCGAAGATGTTGCTCGCACCTGTCACGCGCATCCAACCCTATCTGAAGCCGTGAAAGAAGCCGCTTTTGCGGTCGCCGGCCGACGGATTCATTTGTAAGGGATCGCGTGAGTACCATGAGAATCGGAATCATGACCGGCGGTGGAGACGCCCCCGGATTGAATGGAATCATCGAGGCGGCCTCACGGGTGCTCCTCAGCCACGGAGCCGAAGTGGTCGGCATTTGCGATGGATTCGAAGGCATTTTTTCCGGTCGCACGAAACCGATCACTCGGGACTCGATCAACGGGATCCATGCGATCGCGGGCACCTACCTTGGCACTTCAAACAAGTCAAAACTCGAGGGAAGAAGCGCGGAATTCCAAAACGGGTTCAAATTACTCAAGCTCGACGGCCTGATTGCCGCCGGAGGAGATGGCACTTTCAAGGGGATCCAGGAACTCGCTCCCGGAGTCAAAGTGATCGGGGTGCCAAAGACCATCGACAACGACCTTCAGGGGACCGAAATCACTTTCGGGTATGACACCGCATGCTCGGTGGTCTCGGAATCCGTGGACTCATTGAGAGCCACCGCGAACGCCCACCATCGAGTGATGGTGATCGAAACCATGGGCCGCTCGGCGGGATGGATCGCGCTCGGTGGCGGATTGTCTTCGTACGCTGATGTGATCCTGATCCCCGAACGACCGTTCTCGCGCCCGAAACTCGCGAAATTTTTGAGTGATGCCCATGCAGCCGGAAAACCCGGCATGGTGGTCGTGGTTTCCGAGGCTGCAAAAGCAATTGGAGAAGATCCGATTTTTTCGACCAGCCCTCATTCGACCGGCATTCGCTTCGGCGGCATCGGGGAACGGCTTGCGAGATGGATAGAGCAAAACTCCCCTTGGGAGGCCCGTCATGTCGTACTTGGTCATTTGCAACGCGCGCGCTACCCGACCACTACGGATCGCTTCCTGACCGCATCCATGGGAGCCAAAGCGGCAACCCTCGCACTCAGTCACCAATGGAATCGGGCAGTTGTATACCGAAACGGCATGGTTACCGACGCGCCCCTGAGCGATATTCAAGGGGAACCACGGGAAGTCGACCCGGAACACCGCTGGGTTAAACTTTGTGAGGCGCTCGGGATCTTTATCTGATATCCATCCCCCCGATGTTTTCGATCGCAGGATTGTTCCTTTTACAAGCCACCCAAATTTCAGGATTTACTCGAATGGAAGATGCATTCGAGACCCAATGCAAGCTTCTCTCCAATGGTAGCGGCACCCGAGTCCATCTTCACGGTCGCACAGAGTCAGGGGCTTGGACCTCTAGGGCGTCCTCAGCCATTCATATCACCGATGAGGAGCGGGCGGAGCTGACCTCTCTCCTCAAAGAAGCCGAGAAGGGCCCCTTTTCGGATACCCCTGCCATATGCGATGCAGGCACGCTGATCATTCAAGGCCAGCTCGAGAAAAAACATTTCATCACGATCCTCGATTCGAGAGATTGTGAACCCTCAAGAACCAACTTGAGCCCGGCCGCGAAGAAGATCCAGGCCCGTCTTTCAGAGCTTTGTCATTTGATCCCCTGAAGGGATGCAGGATCTGCATTCAATAAAATCAATCCCGCCAAGACCGGGGTTAACCCGGGAAGGGAAATCAAGGATTCTGGAGGCCCCTCCAGCTTAAGGTTAGAATAATTGAGTCCCTCGGCATGAAGTTCCGGATGTTCCGTGAGAGTGACCTCGTCGAAAACGGGATTCAGATGATCCACATCATATTGACGGGTCGGATTTTGAATATAGATCGTGATTCGCTGCGACTGGCGCGAGTCGGCCCTGCCATAACCCACAATGTTCACCGAATGCCCCGAAACTTTCGTCCATTTCGAACGGGTGGAGTCTCTCTTGAGAAAAGCGATCGAGGCGATCACCTGATAGCCTTCTCGAACCGCTTCAACCACATCTCGGAGCGTAGGAGCTCGCTCCTCGTAGACAATCCCAGGACTCTCCTCGCGAGAATCATAATTTCGAATGAGTTTCACCCTGGAGTGGGAGTACCCGGATTCAAAAAAAATATCCCGAATGCACTGAGCCGTGGTCCAGGGTTCGAAGATGCCCTTCAGTCCACCGATTCCGCACCGCTCCCCAATTCCGCGAAGGGTCTCGGTGGTTTCGACTTTGCTCCCATTTTCAATCAAGCCCGGAATCCGAAGGCCTGAAACTCTCGGCTCTACCCTCGAGTACTCTCGCAGCAAAGCGTTGCCAATGGCAGCGGGCACGCACAAAGCGGTAACGCCAGAGCCATCTGGCAGAGTTCTCACATAGTGGTCACGAAAGACCGAATCGTTCTGCCACACATGAAATGAAGCAGCCCGATTCACCCACTCATCCCATCCTTCTGGCCTGACAGGTTCGGCTTCGGATTCAAAAAGTGGAACCACTTCGGCATGGGACGATACCGAAAAAAATAGAACCCCCACCGCAAGGAGGCAGAGCCTTAAAATCACGCCGCGCATTGTTACATTTCTTTTGTTTAATGTCAAAACAAATCAATCAACCTTTTGAGCATGAAGTCCTTTTATTCAACAAATGAAGTAGAACTCGAGCCCCTGCCAGAGTTCAGACATCGATCGTCAGAAGATCTCGGTTTTGAGGACCGCCTCACCTCTTCATACTCAAATTCAGGCCGGCGCTTCCGGCAAGAACCTCATGACCCTTCACGGAAGAAAGGTGCGTACGATGAGAATCCAAATCCAAAACTCCCTGTCTCCGATCCTGGCCCTCTTGATCCTGGTCGCCTGCGGGCCGGGCGCCTCTTCTCTGCTCCCGGCAACCACCCAAGACACCCAAACACCAGGCCCCAATCCGAACTCCTCTACCCAAACGTATTCAGCAAGCTGCGAGTCGAGCAACCCCGAGGTTCAATGCATCGGGCTCAAGATCGTATCCTTTCAGAATGGAGACGGAATTCCCGTTTTGAAAGAAAGTGAGGCACTGAAGCTGGTCTCAGAAATGAATCAGGTGTGGAAAACCTGCAATATCTCATTCCAGCTTGAAAAATACGAGTCTGTACAACCTGAAAGCCAGGGATTGCCCTACAGCCCCGATTGGAAGCGGGACTCTACCGCCATTCGCGCTCGATTCGATGAGGACAATCGCTTCTTGATTGTCGCTGTTGGCCCGTGGACGAATGCCACCATTGCGGTTGCCCAGATGCCCGGCAATGGCCCCTTTGGCGTATTGGTCTGCGAAAAATACGCTAAAAATGCATACACCGTAGGCCACGAGCTCGGACACTATCAGGGCCTCTATCACCTGAGAAACACCAAGAACTTGATGAACGCCTACATCGGTCCCTTCACCTCGGGATTGACCTCGGCGCAATGTTCATTCGCCCGAAAAACCAACCTCAAGTACTGGGCGAAGATGCTGAGGGGTTCGGACTCCGAATTCTCGAAAATAGCATCGCAAACCCCGTGAACAATCCCCCATTGATCGCGATGAGCTCGACCCCGAGCCGATAGCCGCTCCACCATCTTGAAATTGAAAAATCGATCCACGCCGTAAGGCCAATCGATGCAAGAGCCAGCAGCGGGACATGCTGATGCCGCAATCTGAAGTTCGAAAAAATTCCAAGCCCGAAAAGCCCAATCAAGGGTCCATAAGTATAACCCGAGCAGCGAAGCACCAAGTCGATGAGCGATTTCGTGCCGATTTCATGAATCAAGAAGATCAGCGCCAAAATCAAGATCGCGGCAAACACATGGACCACACGAACCGGAATTCGATTGCGCAGGCGATTTGGCAACAAATCAATCTCGATCGAGGACGCGATCGCAGGAAGAATGGTTCCCGCACTGCTAAAGGTCGCGGCCGAGAGCCCGATGATGAACATCATTGCGGGGGCTTTCCCCAGCATATGGAATGCCAGTCTCGAGAGCGTCTGGTCGGCGGCGAGACTTCCGGTCGCCCCCACCGGAAGAGCCCAGGGTCGAGTCAGATAATGATGCTGGACCAGCGCTCCGAGTGCCACAAAAACAAAATTCACGACCACCATCACGAATGCCAGGGTGATCGTGTTTTTTCGGGCGTCGGAAAGCTTCGGACAACTCAGGTTCATCTGCATGATGTTCTGGTCCAGTCCATTCATGGAGCAAGTGATGAGCATGCCCCCCAGAATCTGCTTCAGGAAAAAATCGGGCTTTGAGGGATCCGTCGTAAAAAGCTTCTGCGTCATCACGGCGGATACCGGATCGGGCGTTGAATCCCAAAGACTAAAAAACAAAAACCCGATCGCGCCCAACAAAATCACCGACTGATAGGCCTCTGTCCAGACCAAACTCTTGATTCCCCCCTTGTACGTGTAGAGGACGATCAGGGCAACCGACAGCGTGAACGAAAGGCCCGGCGAAAATCCAAAGCTCGAGAAAATGCACTGATGCAAAATCATCACTGAAATGTACAGCCGGGCTGCAGAACCGAAAGTTCTCGAGGCAATGAACAATACGGAGGCGGTCTTCTGTGCGAAAGGTCCAAAGCGATCGCCCAGATAGGCGTAAATGGAAATCAAGTTTCGCTCGTAATAGATCGGCAAGAGGACCTTCGCAATGACCAGGTACCCAAGGAAGTAACCCAGAACGATTTGAAAATAGGAGTATCCCTGGGAAAACACCGAACCCGGCACCGAGACGAAGGTCACACCCGAAACCGAATCACTGATCATCCCCAAAGTGATCAGCCACCAGGTCGATTTACGACTGCCAATGTAATAATCGGACAGCGTCGCCTTCCGGGCGCGGAAGAAAGACAAAGCGAGCAAGCTCACAAAGTAAAGAACCAGAGCCAAAAGCCCCCAGTAGGCGATCCACGCCGGATTCAATTCCATCATTCGGGCGAAGGTAGCACGGAATTCCGGGTTCCACTTCATCCGTTGATCCCAAGAGGCCCCTTCCCCCCTCAAAAATCCATTTCATTCATTGCCAAATGCGACTATAAGGAGTCCACATGACCCCTTACGAACAAAACATCGATCGTTCGGTCGACATCGTCGTAGCCCGAAATATCGTGAAATCCTACGCTTCTTTCGAGGCGTTGAAGGACGTGAGCCTGACCGTGAAAAAAGGCGAAGTCGTGGTCATCATCGGTCCCTCGGGTTCAGGAAAAAGCACCTTCATCCGTACCTTGAACCGCCTTGAAAGTTTCGAGGGAGGGTCGGTTGAAATTGATGGAATTCGGCTCGAGGACGGGCCCAACTTAAATCTGATTCGAAAAGACGTCGGAATGGTGTTTCAGAGCTTCAACCTCTTCCCCCATTTGACCGTGCTTCAAAATATCACTCTCGCCCCCATCAAAGTGAAAGGGATGAGTCCAGAAGATGCCGAAAGGTCGGCTCTTGAGCTGCTCCGCCGAGTGGGCATTGCTGAGCAGGCCCACAAATACCCCTCGAGTCTCTCGGGAGGCCAACAACAACGAGTCGCCATCGCCCGCGCTTTGGCCATGCAACCCAAGGTCATGCTGTTTGATGAACCCACCTCGGCTCTCGATCCTGAAATGGTGAACGAAGTTTTGAGCGTGATGAAAGAGCTGGCCCTCTCTGGGATGACCATGATTGTAGTCACTCATGAAATGGGCTTTGCCCGTGAGGTCGCCGATCGCGTGATTTTCTTTGATCAGGGCAGAATCGTCGAAGAAGCCCATCCCGATGTGTTTTTCAAAAATCCGAACCATGAGCGGGCTCGGGCATTCCTCGGTCAGGTCCTGAGCGCCGAAACGGCTACCTTGGCATAAGTCTTGTAAATCCCCCGATCATGAATGTGACCCGCGTCTCCTCATCGGAGATCGCCGCTTTCAAAACCTTTGACGGGTACCGTGTCCCCGAGTTTCTGGATATTCAATCCCGATCCAGTGGCACGGAGCTCTTGGCCGACCTCCCCCAATCCGGCTTGGCCATTGTCGGTACCCGTCACCCCCAAAGGCGGTCATTCGATCTGCTCGAAAAGACCCTCTCAGAATTGAAACTCAGCGGCCTCGTGATCATCTCGGGATTTGCCAGGGGAATCGACGCAAGAGCTCATGAGCTTGCCATCGAACACGGGTTGAAAACCCTCGCTATCCTGGGATGCGGAATTGATATCCAATACCCCCGCGAGCATCGAGTGCTCCGAAACCGGATTCTCGAATCGGGCGGAATGATTCTCTCCGCTTGCGATCGAGGATCGCCCCCCTTTCCCCATCATTTCCACCAGCGAAATGGACTGATCGCCGGCTTTTCGAAAGCGACCTGGGTGGTTGAGGCGGCTGCCGTGTCTGGAACGCTCAATACCGCGACCTGGGCCCAAAAATTCAACCGGGACTTATATGCAACTCCTTGTTTTCCGGGCGATCCGTACTTCGAGGGCAATGAGAAAATCCTAAGCAGAACCCAAACCGATCGATTTCCACTCGCAGAGGCTTTTTACGGGGCTTCAAGTCTCGGCCCCACGTGGCCCAACCTGATTCCCGATGCAAGCGGACAGACAGCGCTTGAGCTTCAGATCACACCCCAGTCTGACCTTCTCCGGTGGATTCAGGAATTGAATTCTGAATTCGGGATATGCCGACCCGAGCCCCTCTTGGACCTGGCCCATTCCCGGGGAATGAGTCCGGGGCAATTCTACGCTCTTCTGAACCTAGAGATCCGGGAAGGTCGCGCGGTCCAAAATCCGGACGGCAGTATCGCACTCAAATCCCCGATTCGCCCTCTCCCGCCTCCGTAGTTTCGAGATCTCCCCGCTCCAGAATCATCCCCTGGCAGCGATTCACCCCACGGGTGATTCGACGTTCGAGCTCTCCCAAATTTCCAGTCCAAGCCTGCCCCACCAACCAATCCCTTGCAGAATCGCCACACGCGGGAGCCGGAGTTCCTTTTCTTCGCGCCGCCTTTTCGATGAAGTATGGGATAAAGTCCGAAATCAAATCAGGAATCCGATCCCGGAGTGGGGCAAAACTCAGCACCTCGGTACTCAGTCGGTAATAAAGCTCCACATGAAATGCCCCCTCCCGGACCGCAATTCCCAAGTCCCGGGAGCTGGTGGCAAGAATCCTGAAATTAACTGGAATTCGCTGAAGCCCGCCCACTCGAGAAAAATATTCATTCTCCAATGCGGTAAAAAACTGATTCTGGGCTTCGATCGACAAGCGATCGATTTCCTCAATGAAGAGTGTCCCGCCACGCGCGAGCTCAAAAGCTCCGGGCTTCGAGAACAAATGCATGGGACTGGCCCCCTTCTCGACCCCGAATAATTCAGACATCTGGAACACGGGCGGAATGGCGTCGATATTCAACTGGCTGAACGGGCCCCGTGAACGATCCGACTTCCGATGAATCTCCTGCGCAACACTTCGCTTCCCCGTGCCCACCTCCCCCAGCATCACCACCGCGCCCGCTGACCTACTGAGCCTTTCCACCTGCTGCCGAAACGCAACCGTACTCGGACTCTTTCCAAAAAGAGGCAAGGGAACCGATCCCACTCCCACAGCACTCATGAGTTCAGACGCGGGTTCACGCCGCCTTCGAATGCGGTTCTGAATCGCCTTTGAAAGAATCCTGAAGAGCTCCTCGTTCTGAAACGGCTTCAATACAAAATCAAACGCGCCGGCTTGCATGGCCGCGACGGCTTTTTCAATCGTTCCGTAGGCCGTGATGACAATCACTGGCAAATCAGGTGCATACTGCTTGCAATATCCAAGCACATCCATCCCAGAAGCCCCTGGCATCTGAAGGTCAGTGATCACCACATCGACGGCCTCGGTGTTAAGCGCCAACTTCGCCTCCTCGAAGCTCTCGTGAGACGATACTTCGTAACCTTCCCGGCCCAGGGTCGCCTCGAGGATCCGTCTCAAGTTGGGCTCGTCATCAATGATCAACACCTTATCTCGCATCGGGATACTCCACAAAGACCGTGGTTCCTTGGCCCGGTACCGAGCGGATGGAAATCCTGCCGCCCTCGGCCCGAATCAACTTTTCACAAATCGAAAGTCCAAGTCCAGACCCGTCCTTGAATGAGGTGAAAAACGGCTGAAACACCCGGGCGAGTGTCTCCGGATCCATACCCACACCATTATCCTCTACCTCGAATCGACTCCCCCGGACATGAATCGAGATGAAAGGATTCGGTCTACCTTCGAGGGCCTTAACGGAATTCTGCACAAGGTTGGAGATCACTTGCTGAAGTGAATCGGGCACCAATCGAACTTCATTCCGGGAATCAGAATCGGATTCCCGTCTGATCTGGATATCAATGTTCGGAGGAATTCCCGCTTTCAACCGTTGAACGACACGGGTGATCAACTCATGCAAAACCACTTGCTCCCGACTTTCATGATGGTCTCTCGCAAAATCAAGAAATTGCGAAACCAAGCGGTTCAATCGGTCGACCTCTTCTCGAATCACCTTTCCCCAGGGACCCGGATCGGGCTCGATCAGATTCACCGCTCCCCGGATCGAACCCAATGGATTTCGGATCTCGTGCGCGAGACCGGCTGCCATTTCTCCCAGTAACACCAAGCGATCCTTTTCGCGCGCTCGATCAATTTGAGCGACCCGCTGAACCTGGGTCTGAAGAAGGGAAATCAGCTCCAGAATCTGATTGAATCGAGGAAATGCTCCGAGCCTTCGGGAGGGGACTTCTCGAATCCGAACCCTGAGAACCCTCTCCGGGTCAACCGGGAGAATCGAGATCAAATCGCAGTCGAGGGCTTTCAAAAAATCAAGCTGATGATCGAGCTCCCGCTTCCGATCCTGGGTCAGCACCTGATCACGCTCTTGCTCCAGATATCCTCGATAAAGAAAAGCCAAGGGCTTCTGACTCACAGGAAAAACCGAAGAGGCATCCTGAACCAGATGTGCCGGCAGGACCTCGAACTCGATCTTGGCAACACCTAACGCCCCCTTGGCGAAGGTTCTCGCAAGATCAAAGAGCGCCCCTTGATCCGTGAGCGAGGAGGTCTGGAGTTTGAAGTTCTCCAAGATCTTCGAAGGATCCTCGCGCGACTGAGAGAACAAGGTTCTCGTAAGATAGCGAAAGAAGGTGAGCAATGGTCCCCACAGCGCAAGAACCGCGAACGAGATCAAGAATGAGTTCAACAAGAACAAAGGAAAGGTTGCGCTGATATAGGAATAGAGAAGCGCGAAGAACCCGGTGATCACCAGAGAAACCGTGAGCGTTGCCAAGAACCTCGAGGCAAGGGCTTCAAGTCCAGGCAGTTTTTCAGGAACGATCACCTGTCCGGTAAAAAACAGGAACAGAGTGAAAAGAAGATTTCCAAGTGCCGGAAGAGTGAACCCATAGGCAGGAATGTGGTCAAATGTGCAAAAAGAGAGCGTCAGGCCAAGCCCCAAATAAAGAAGCCCCTTCTTCGAGGGCGAGATCGAATCCACCTTGAGCTTACCCGGCTTGAAATATTCCAGGTAAATCAGTCTTAGAAACTCCACGAAAATCAGCGTTGGCCAGAACAAGACCAACCGACGGGCCATTCCTCCCTGAACCAGCGAAAAAAGGATCATCAGGCCGAGCACCGCGGACCCCAGCCACGCAATCATGAACAGGACTGAACTCACTCGGTCCTTGGATTTGAAAAAAATTCGCGAGATGAGTTCCAGCGAAAACGGCACGAGAACGACATTCCCGAACAGATGAATGTCATACGACAACCTCCCGAAAAGCGTGGCGTGAGCGACAAACCCCAGTGCCCAAACAGAAACCGCAAAACAAACCAAGGAAAACAGGATCGAAACCTTGTTCCTCCAATCCCGGAACAAGGTCCAGCCTCCGAGGGAGAGGCTCGCGAGCCCCAATATCAATGCTGTTTGCTTCAAAAGATTCATTTAAACATTGAAAACGAGAAATGCCATCCAGAGCGCAAGCCCACTCACCAATGGAATCGAGAAATTGTCATCAATATCGAGGGGAATCATTTCAGCCCCACCTCCGGCGATCCCCCCCGCAAGCGCGATGAAAACCGACTGAACGACAGGAATCCCATTCATCACCAGATATACGAACGCGATGATGCAACATACCCCCATCCCTGCTGCAGTCCCGATCAGGGACTTTCCATTCGAGAACCTCGGCCCCAAGTGCCCCCAGGTAATTCCAAAAATCGATGACATGGGGTCGCCCACCGCCAAAAAAAGAATCGACAGGATGGCAATCGCCTTCGGAAACACCGCAACCGCCAAAAGCACAGACCCCACATAGAAGGGGGTCCCGCTGACGCGATTGACCTCACTCTTGCGCATGATCGGCCCCATGACCCGAATGGCAAAGGCATTCACCCCGGGAAACAGGAGTCGGGCATATTCGGCGATCAGAAAAAAAGCGAGTCCCGCAGTCAGCAAGAGAACGCAAATGATCTTGGGCGTTCCCAATCCATAGACCAGCGCCATGAAAACACCCATGGCGCAGTGCCAGACCTTCCGGGCAAGATGAAGGTCGTTTCTCAGGCGCAGTCGCCAAGAGGGTGACGGATTCGATTCCTTCTGCATGCGCCACGATGGTATCCTGAAAGGAACTTACTTGACAATAAGACCTTGTAATTTAGGCTAGAAAAGAAAGGGTTTTCAATTCCGACTCAACACACCCGAGAGACAAACTACCCATGACCGACCAACTCCAATCGTTGTATCGCGGACACAACCTCCAGAGGCAGGTTTGGGCAATCGGGGGCGGCAAAGGTGGCGTCGGGAAGAGCCTCCTCTCTTCTTCACTCGCGTTCTGCCTTGCCAAGCAAGGCCAAAGCACCATCGCCATCGATCTTGATTTGGGCGGAGCAAATCTTCATACCGTGCTCGGACAGGGTCCGCCTCAGCGCTGTGTCTCAGATTTTCTGAACGGCAATACTTCGGACCTTTCTGCCTGCATGGTGCCGACCCAGTATCCGCACCTTCAACTGATTGGCGGAGCAAAAGATGATCTGAAGATTACCCAAATCACCGACCAAAAGATCGCGGCTCTCCTGAGTCAGGTCCGAAACCTCAATGCCCAGTTCATCATTCTGGATCTCGGAGCTGGAACCAGCAAATTCACCCTCGATTTCTTCAATTTTGCACAAGTCCGCATCATCACCGCCCTTCCTGAACCGACCTCGATCGAGAATGCCTACCGGTTCCTGAAGGCAAGCTACTATCAATATCTCTTAGAACGCCCCGAGCTGGAGTCGATTCGGAACCTGGTCGAATCGGCAATGACTCCGAATCACAAATCGGGAATCCTCTCGCCTCAGCAACTTTTGACCGAGGTGAATTTCCAGAACCCTCCTCTCGCGAACGAACTGAAGCGACTGATCCGCGATTGGAAGGTGAGCCTGGTCATCAATCAGTCCAGGTCCCAGACGGATGTGGACGTCGGATTTTCGATGAAGAGTGTGGCCAAGAAGTATTTCGGGGTGGACCTCGACTACCTTGGCTACATTGAGTACGAGCCCAATGTGTGGCAATCCGTGAGAAGAATGAAGCCGATCCTAGCTGAATTCCCGAACTCACGGATCGCGACCCACCTTGAACGAATCGTCAATTATTTGTTGAAACAGGCCCGAATCGAGAATACGCTCTCTGAGTAGCGACATGCATCTGAATGATGAACCTTTAAGCCTTTATGACATCCTCGAGCTCACCCCGGATGCGACCCCTCAAGAAATCCGATCGGCCTATCTGCGCTTGAAATCGGCCTACGGCAAAGACAATATCGCCCACTACAGCGTCTTTTCTCGCGAAGAGACCGAACAAATGCTCCAAAACGTCGAAAATGCGTACATGGTGCTCTCGAACCCCGAGAAACGCAGGTCTTACGACGGGAATCAAGGCTTCAGACCTCCGGTACCCGAATCTAATGACTTTTTCGGAAGCTCCGGCAGTCCCTCGATGAATAGCGCCCAACTCGCTGGCATGACCTCATTTCAATCGCCCTTCGTGAGTAATCCAACCGCCCAAAACTCGAACGATTTTTCAGATCCTTTTGCGGTTGCGGCACCCACTCCCGCAACTCCGACATTCGTGCCCACTCCAAATCCGACCATTCAGAGCCTTCAGAGCTCTCTCGACTCTGTGATGGGAGACATCGATCAAGTGATCCGTAACGAGCAAATGTGGAGCGGTCCGGCGATTCGCCGGATTCGTGAGGCCAAGCGGATTAGCCTAGAGGACCTTTCGGACTACACCCGCATTTCGAGGTCTTATCTTCATGCGCTCGAAGAAGAGAATTACGCCAAGCTGCCCGCTGTTGTGTATGTTCGCGGCTTCCTGCAACAGGTCAGTCGGCGTCTCAAACTCCCGAATGACCTTGTGGCCCGCCAATACCTAGATCGCATGCGGATGGCTGCTCCGGAAAAACAATAATGTCCGATCAGAAGTTCAATCTGTTCGCGACTCTGGAGTCCAGTGAGCGCGCAGATCGTTATTTACACGAGCTTTTCGAGGAATTTGACGAAATCCCCCTGCTTTCAAGATCTCAGATCCAGCGCCTCATTGAGCAAGGAAAAATCCTGGTAAACGGCCTTCCGATTCGCTCAAGAGACTCCATTTCCCGAGGAGCGCAGGTTGAACTGACCGTGCCCGCGCCTACCGAAATCTCGATTGAGCCGGAACCGATACCCTTGGATATCTTGTATGAAGACCCGCATCTCTTGGTGGTAAACAAGGCACCCGGCATCACGGTTCATCCCTCGGAAACTCAAAAATCCGGAACCTTGGTGAACGCGCTCCTCTATCACATACGTGACTTAAGCGGCATCGGAGGGAAACTTCGGCCTGGCATTGTCCATCGGATCGACAAGGATACCTCAGGTGCCTTGGTGATTTCAAAATCGGATGAGGCTCACGCCGGGTTATCAAAACTCTTCTCGGCCCATCATCTCGAACGGCGATATTGGGCTTTTTGCTATGGATCACCCAAGTGGACTGAGCCTCTGGATTTTCAGTCTTCGATCGGACGAAGTCCCACGGATCGAAAGAAAATGGCGGTTCTTACTGAAGGCGGAAGAGAGGCTCATTCCCGGTTCACTCTTTTGAAATCCTATCAATCCCCAGGAAAATCGCCCTTTGGCTCATGGATTGAGGCAAAACTCGAGACCGGAAGAACCCATCAAGTTCGCGTTCACCTCACCCATCTGGGCCACTCTCTTCTGGGTGATCCTGTATACGGGCCCCCTTCGCCCCAACAACCGAAATGGAAAGCCCTTCCCCTTTCCGTGCAAACCGCGGTGAAGTCGCTCCCAGGGCAAGCCTTGCACGCGCGGATTCTCGCATTTCAGCATCCCATTTCTGGCGCTGAACTCCGCTTTGAAGCCCCGCTCTTTCCGGAGCTTCAGAAGCTCTTTGACGTGTTGGAATCATTCTGAAAAATACCTGACCTCTTTGCTTTTAAAGCTCAATGAAAACAAAAGCCTAAAGATGCCGTCCGCAGCCGCCGAACTGTTCCTTGAGTACAACCTGTTGGAGGCTAAATGGTAACAAATTACGACGGCGAACAGATCGAGATCCCTAGCACACTGCCCATGCTGCCTGTGCGAGACATTGTAGTGTTTCCTTATATGATCATCCCCTTGTTCGTGGGCCGGGACTCTTCTATTCGCAGTGTTGAAGAGGCGCTCACGAAAACGGATAAACTCATTTTTCTGTCCTCACAGAAAAACATCGCAGATGAGCAACCCTCACCCGAAGGCATTTACGAAACCGGGACTGTTGCCATGATCATTCGGATGCGCAAGCTTCCAGATGGCCGCATCAAGATTCTGACCCAGGGTCTTTGCAAAGCGCGCGTGAAGAAGTTCACCCAAACTCAACCCTTTTACGAAGTACAGGTTGACCAGATCCAGGAACTTCAGACTGAGAAGCGTTCGGAGTGCGAGGCCCTCATGCGCACCATCAAGGAACAGCTTGAACGCATGATCAGCCTGGGCAAAGTTCTTGCTCCAGACATCATGATGGTTCTCGAAGACATCCAGGATCCGAGCCGTATGGCTGACCTCGTTGCCTCAAACCTCGGACTCAAGGTCAGCCTCGCCCAGGATGTTCTTGAAACCCACGATCCTTTCGCCAAGCTTCAGAAGATCAATGAGCTTATGAACAAAGAAACCGAAGTTCTCTCAATTCAGGCCAAAATCCGCTCACAAACCAAGGAAGAGATCACGAAGTCCCAAAAAGAATACTTCCTTCGTGAGCAGATGAAGCAAATCAAGAGTGAACTCGGGGATAATGATCCCAAGACCGAGGAAATGAACGAGTTGCGCGAAAAAATCCTGGCTGCGAAGATGCCGGCAAATGTCGAGCAAGAGACCCTCAAGCAACTTCAGCGCCTCGAGCGGATGCATCCTGAGAGCTCCGAAGCTTCTATGATGCGCACCTACGTGGAATGGATGATCGACACCCCTTGGTCGAAAGCCTCACAGGACAATCTGGATCTCGATCATGCCATGGAAATCTTGGATGATGATCACTACAAGTTGGACAAGATTAAGGAACGGATCATCGAATTCCTTGCCGTCCGAAAACTGAAGGGCAACAACATGAAGGGGCCAATCCTGTGCTTCTCGGGCCCTCCCGGAGTCGGTAAAACCTCACTTGGAAAATCGATCGCTAAAGCGCTCGGACGTGAATTCGTAAGAATTTCACTCGGAGGAGTCAAGGATGAAGCCGAAATCCGTGGCCATCGTCGAACCTACGTCGGCGCGCTCCCCGGACGAATCATTCAAGGATTGAAGCAGGCGGGCACGAACAATCCCGTGTTCATTCTCGATGAGCTGGACAAAATGGGCAGCGACTATAAGGGCGATCCTTCGGCCGCATTGCTCGAGGTGCTCGATCCTGAGCAAAACTACGCTTTCCGAGATCACTATTTGAATGTGGCCATCGATCTGACCAACGTCATGTTCATTACCACCTGTAATGCGCTGGAGCAGATTCCCGCTCCACTCCGTGACCGGATGGAAGTGATCCAGCTTTCGGGCTACACCCAAGAGGAGAAGTTCTTCATTTCAAGGAAATACCTCATCCCGAAGCAGATCAATGAAAACGGACTCAAGTCGGAACAGATTGAATTCACCGACGAAGGCATCCATGCGATTGTGGAAAACTACACTCGCGAAGCCGGACTCCGGAACCTCGAGCGCTTGGTGGGCACAGTTTGCCGAAAAACGGCACGATTTGTCGCCGAAGGCAAAACAGACACTACCGTGATCGATGGGGCCATGGTTGCCAAGTTCCTCGGGCCAGCCGTTTACTCCCGGGAGGATGAGCAGGAGCGTGATGAAGTCGGTATTTCGACGGGTCTTGCCTGGACATCGGTGGGAGGAGAGATCCTCTACGTTGAGACTGCAACGACTCGAGGCAAGGGCGGAATGCTCTTGACCGGTCAGTTGGGCGATGTGATGAAGGAATCCGCGCAAGCGGCCCTCGGCTTGATTCGCTGGAGAGCTGCTGACTTCGGAATCAATTCCGATGTCCTGAGCGAAACCGACATCCATGTTCACTTTCCACAGGGTGCAGTCCCTAAGGATGGACCGTCTGCCGGGATCACCATGGCAACGGCAATCATCTCAAGACTCACAGGCATTCCGGTCCGCAAGGACGTCGCCATGACAGGTGAAATCACCCTCACCGGTCGAGTTCTCCCGATCGGCGGCCTGAAGGAGAAATCACTGGCTGCCATGCGCCATGGGATCAAGACCATCATCATCCCCGAGAAGAACCGCAAGGACCTCGAGGAAATTCCGGAAGAATACCGGAAGGTGCTGAACTTTGTTCCGGTCAAGTCGATTGACGAAGTTCTTGAAGTCGCGCTCTCGTCAAAGCTGAAACCCCTTGCAACCGTCCTCCCTGGGGCGGGCGGGGACTCCGGCGAAGCACGCACCTCGAAGAGCAAGAAACAGAAACCCATTGCTGCGGCTGAACCCGCAGTGGCCAAGTCAAACAAGCCAGCCGCTTGATTGACAGGTTGAACTCAAAACGAAGTGCCCGGGTCGGATTGCCGATCCGGGCATTTTCGTGTTAGAAGGGAAAAGCCCCGGAAACCCCATGTCGACCATCCTGATTTGCCTGATTTTGATCAGTTGTGCCTTCGTGCTCTCCTCAAGCGAGATCGCGATCTTCTCGCTTTCGCGCGTGCAACTGAAGAAAATCAAGGATCAATCCGAGCCCCTCTTCCGTCGAATCCGGACGCTGATTGGAGACTCCATGGGCCTCCTGATCACGGTGTTGTTTTTCAATGAAATCGTGAATATCACCATGGCCACATTGGTCACATCCAAAGTGGTTGAGCCCCTGAATCTCGATTGGCGCCTCAGCACGGTGCTCGGGGTCCTCATCACGACTCCGATCATCCTCATTGGGTGCGAGCTTACTCCCAAGGTGATTGCAACCCGCTCCAACCAGCTCGTGATTTCGCTATTCTTGCCATTTCTCTATTCGCTCTACCTCATTGCAAAGCCCTTTGTTTCACTTTTCAGATTCTTGATTCCTGAGACCCAGATCAAGGAACTGCACCGACTTCATGAGGAAGACTTCATCATCCTCGCCGAAGAACAGGCTGAAACAGGAAATCTTCACGAGTCCGAATTGGAACTCATCAAGAATGTTTTTGAAATGGACGACACCCGGGTCGAGCAAATCTCGACTCCGATTCGAAAGCTCTTCACCCTGCCCTCTCATTACACTCTGGAGCAGGCTTACCAGGCCATCTTGAAGGATCGCGATGTGGTACGGATTCCAGTCACGGGATCGACCAAGGAAGACATCATGGGCGTGCTGAACATCAAGGACCTGGTCGACATCAAGGTGAACCCTGAGATTCGCAAGGAGAACATCATGAGCCTGTGCAGCTCCCCCTTGATTGTCTCAGGAAACATCAGCACGGACGCGCTTCTCAGGAAGATGAAGAATAGAAAACTCCAAGTCGCATTCGTCAAGAACCCTCAAGGCCGCATCACCGGAATGGTTACCCTTCAGGACATTCTCGACACTCTGATAGAGGAGGCTTTCGAAGAATGACGCCGATCCTCATCACCCTTCTCATTCTCATCGAAGGATTTTTCTCGGGCTCGGAATTGGCTCTCCTTTCTGCAGATCGACTCTTCCTGAAGAAAAAAGGAAAGCAAGGCGATTCGGGAGCCACCCTGGCATTGAAACTTTTGAAATCGCCGGACCGGATCCTTTCGGCGACACTTCTGATGACCAGTTCCTGCGTCATGGCGATCTCGGTTCTTCTGACCTTGGAATTCAAATCTCAGGATCCGCAGCACGGAGAATGGAAAGCCGTGGCCCTAGGCTCGTTTCTAGTCATCACTTTCGGTGAACTCATTCCAAAATTCATCTATCGCAGATTTTCAAATCTTCTGGTTCCTAAGATCTCGAAGCCGATTTTTTACGCCCAAAAGGCCTTGGCTCCATTCATTCACCTGACCACGCTCTACACATCACAGATTGCGAGAGTCATGGGTCCCATCGAAATGCTCTGGAGTGGTCGAAAACCGACACCCAAAGACGAGCTTCAGGGACTCCTAACCTCAGATCCTGAGGACACCCAGATCAAATCGAATGAAAAAACCCTCATCCGAAAAATTTTGAAATTCAGGGAAAAAATCGCGAAAGATGGACTCCTTCCCTTGGTTCAAGTGGATGCAATTGAGAGACAAAGCTCTCTCTACGAGGCCATGACCCTTTTTTCAGAAAAAAAACATTCGCGAATGCCCGTATTCGATGAGCGGATTGACAACGTCATTGGAATCCTGGAACTGAATCACATCATTCGCCAGACGGATCTAAATCAGAAAATCGACCGATTCATCAAACCCGCGATTTATGTTCCGGAAAATCAAAAGCTCGAGCTCATCTTGAATGAGATGATTGAATGCAACTATCAGATTGCCATCGTGGTTGACGAATTCGGAGGAGCCATCGGAATTCTCACTCGCGAGGATATTTTCGAACAGATCGTGGGCGACATCGAGGATGAGGACGACCCGGAAAAACGGCTGATCCGGGAAATCGCTCCGAATCAATGGCTCGTAAAAGCCCGAACCACGGTAGCGCAGATCAACGAGGAGCTGAAACTGGACATTCCCGAGGGGGACTACGATACCGTAGGGGGCTTCCTCTTGCGTCAATTTTCCCGCATTCCCGATCCCGGAGACGAACTTTTTTTTGACACCCGGAACGCCCAGCTCAGAATCCTGGTTCGGGACGCCACTCGCAGGAGAATCGAAAGCGTAAGCATTGAAAGAATTCAGAACGGGACTTAAACTGTCAGAAGGTGGTGACGAGATGCAAACCCGATCGAAAACCGTTCTGATTGTCGATGATGTTCCCTATGTCCGAAAAACCCTGAAACAGATTCTTTCAGCCCGTGGCTACCAGGTGATCGGTGAGGCAGAGACCGGTGAGCAAGCCGTGAGAATTTATCGCGAGACCCGACCGGACATCGTCACCATGGATTTGGTGATGCCGGTAATGAACGGGGTCGAAGCGACTCGAATCATTCTTAAAATGGATCCGGAAGCCAAGGTGGTCATCCTCTCTGCAATGATGCAAGAGAACCTCGTTGCTGATGCGATTCTTGCCGGAGCAAAGGATTATATCATCAAGCCCTTTCAAACGGATGAAGTGATGAAAGTCATGAATCAAGTGAGTTCAATTCGGAACTCTACTGCAATCTCGGGTGGAGCTGCCTGACGCATGTTGAAGATCATCGGTTCCATCCTGAAGGGTTCACTTCTGGTCCTGGTGATTCTGGTTCTCTCGCATATCATTCAAATCCGGGGGGTCACCCTCTCTCAGCATGTTCAAAATGGGTTGGATTTCATCACCCAATTCAGTCCCACAAAACAGGCACAGCAAATTCAGGACACCTATACGAAATCAGTCCAGAAGAGGATCGAACAACTGAACTCATCGGATCCTGAGATCAACCCGGAAGACCAGCGAAAGCTGAATCAAGTGATTGAAGCTTCGCGCACGCGCAAATAGAAAAGGGCCGATCCTGCGAGGATCGACCCTTTTAAACTCATATTGAAACGGAATTACCGGGCAACCCCAGAAACCGCTCCAGATTTTGCAGTCGAGGCAGAACTCGATACCACCGTCTGATCCGCCTGCATCTTCGAACAGTGCGCTTTACCCGATTCTTTGCTCGACACCACTCCTGCGAAAGAAGTCGATCCCAATGCAGCAATCAAGGCCAATACTTTGAACAATTTCATACAACTCTCCTGTGTTTACTCTCTTTAAACCAGACGTGCCGCATACACAGAGAGATAATGCAGCCTTCATGCCAGAAGGCCATTCCATCGCTTGAGCAATCCTAATCCCATAGAATCAAAGCACTTTATATTAAGCGCGACTGAATGATCTTGGTTGAGCCCCCGAGGAGTGTACCTCGGGGTGTATTCAGCCTGTACACAGGTGTCTAAAGCTGAGACAGCCCCACCCTAAGCCGGCAATCTATCGCTTCGGCTTGAAGATATGGATCGGATGCCCCAAGGCAACTTCAGCCGCTTCCATGATCGTCTCGGGAAGCGTTGGATGCGCGTGGACCGTAAGAGCAAGATCCTCAACATGAGCGCCCATCTCAATGGCAAGGGTTGCTTCTGCAATGAGATTCGATGCCTCAGCTCCCACAATATGACAGCCCAGCAAGGTGCCCTTCTTTGAATCACTCACCAATTTGACCATTCCATCCGGCTCGGCCACTGAGAGAGCTCGACCATTGGCCGCGTACGGGAACACCCCTACAGTCACTGAAAGGCCTTTTGCTTTCGCTTCGGCTTCCGTCAGACCCACCGTTGCGATTTCAGGATCCGTAAAAACAACTGCTGGCATGGCTTTCACATCGTAAACAGTTTTCAGGCCGACGATCGCCTCTGCGGCAACCATCCCTTCCTTCGAGCCTTTATGCGCCAAAAGCGGCTGACCGGCCACGTCGCCGATCGCAAAAATCGAAGGAACGGACGTCTGTCGCCTTTCGTTCACCGGGATGAATCCCTTGGAATCCAACTTCACTCCCGCCCGATCCAGCCCAAGATTCTCGGAATTCGGGGTACGACCAATGGTCACCAAGACTCGATCGAAGGTCTGCTTCTTCTCTGTTCCTTCGGAGGCGAATGTCACCTCAACCGATTTGGCATTTTTCTTCACGTTCTTAACCAGGGTCGAAGTAAGAATTTCGACACCGCGCTTTTGAAGATTTTTTTGAACCACACGAACCAGATCCGGATCCACAATTCCGAGCAAAGATGGACTTGCCTCTACCACGGTCACTTTCGATCCCACCTTTGAATAGAAAGTCCCCAGCTCAAGCCCGATGTAACCGCCGCCCACACACAACAAGGTGCCCGGGACGGTCTCTTGCGACAACCCACCGGTAGAATCGAGAACCAGCTCTTGATCCACATCGAATCCCGGGATTTTTGCGGGTCGGGAACCCGTTGCAATCACCGCTTGCTTGAATTGGATCACCTCGGACCCTGAAGAGGTTTTCACTTCCAGGGCAGTTGCGGAAGTGAACTTCGCCTCGCCTTGAATGAGCGTGCATCCGTTGGCCTTGAGGAGCTGCCCCACGCCACCGGTGAGCTTCTTCACCACTTCACCCTTCCAATTCATGAGCTTTTTCATGTCAAGAGCGACCGTTTTCATCGTAATGCCCATTTCATCGGCATGACTCGCCCGATCGTAAACAGATCCGGCATGAATCAAGGCTTTTGACGGAATACAGCCCACATTGAGGCACACACCGCCGACATTTGCCTTCTCAATCACGGTCACTTTTTTTCCGAGTTGGGCCAGTCGGATGGCGCACACATATCCGGCAGGACCCGCGCCAATCACTACTACATCGGTTTGCACTGTTTTCATTTCTGTTGCCATCTTGATCACTCTTTCTGGAATCAGTTCATCGAATCGAGCAGAAGCAGACTCGGATTCTCAATATAGGACACGAAGGTCTTCATGAATTCAGCAGCTTCCGCTCCGTCTAGAATGCGGTGATCGAGACTGATCGAGAAGTAGGTCCAATCCCGGATCGCCAGCTTTTCACGGCCTCCTTTGCTGACCACCACCGGCTTGCGGAAGATCTTGTTGAACCCGAGGATTGCCACTTCAGGATAGTTGATGATCGGAGTGGCGAAGAGTCCTCCAATGGATCCTGCGTTGGTGAGCGTGATGGTGCTCCCTTGGAAGTCCTCCATCACGAGCTTCTTTTTGCGTGCGCGATCCACCAGATCTGCGATCTCGCGGGCAAGTTCGAAAATGGTCTTCTGCTCAACATGCTTCACCACCGGCACGGTAAGTCCGTCCTCGGTTTGGACCGAGAGCGAGATATTATATGTATGGTGGGTGATGATCTCGTTGCTCGCTTCATCGAGGGTCGAATTCAGACGCGGATGCTGGCGAAGAGCCGCCACCATTGCCTTCAGAATAAATGGAAGGTAGGTGAGCTTGATGCCTTTCTTTTCAGCAATGGCTTTTGCCTGAGTGCGAAGCTTGACCAGCTCGGTGGCGTCCGCTTCCTCAACGTAAGTGAAGTGAGCAGCCTTGTCCTTGGACTGGCGCATTTTCTCAGCAATTTTCTTTCTCATTCCACGGATCGGGGTTCGTTCCACTTCGCCTGGAGCGAAGGTCCGAGCCGTACGAGCAGGAGCAGCTGCCATTCCAGCACCCCCCCCCGAAAGGGCCCGTTCAACATCATCCATCAGAACGCGCCCATGTGGACCGGATGCTGCAACCGCCCCAAGATCAACCCCCTTCTCGCGAGCAAGTCTGCGAGTGGCAGGCGATGCCAAAACATCCCCTTGGACAGACGCTGTCGAGGGCGCCTTCGCCGCTGGGATTGCCGGAGCCGGCGTATGCGCAGCTGGAGCATGGCCCGAGGAGCTTGCGGCTGCAGCAACGCCCGCAACTTCAGCAACCACCATGAGTTGATGAACTTTTACAATTTCGCCTTCTTTTGCGACCAATTGTTTGATCTTGCCGCTGAACGGCGAAGGAATCTCAATCGTCGCCTTATCCGTCATCACCTCGCAAATCGGCTGATCGTCTTTGACGGTATCGCCTTCTTTGACTTTCCACTTGATCAATTCGCCTTCGGTAACGCCTTCTCCGAGTTCCGGTAATCTGAATTCCATGTTGTTCTCCTTTTTATTTACTTTGATTCTTTCTGATCAAACCTTCCAAAAACAGTTCCGCCGCCTTGTAACTCGATCTCACCATCGGCCCGGATGCCACATAGAGGAATCCAGAGCCCTTGGCTTTGGTTTCTAGATCCGCAAATTCTTCGGGGGTATAGAATTTTTCAACAGGAAGATGCTTGAGCGAAGGCCGCAAATACTGTCCAAGCGTTAGCACATCAATGCCATGCGTTCGAAGATCCTGAAAAGCCTCAAGCAGTTCGGCCTCTGTCTCTCCCAGACCTAACATGATCGAACTCTTGGTGTGGAGCTTCCGCCCCTGAGTGGATGCGTAGGCCTTGGCGGCCTCTAGGGTCTTCAGGCTTTGCTGGTATCCTGCACGCGGGTCCCGAACTCGGTACTGGAGCCGATAGACGGTTTCAATGTTGTGCGCATAGACATCGAGACCCGAATCCACGATGCTCTCTACGGCTTTCAAATCGCCCCGAAAATCCGGAACGAGGGCTTCGACCAGAAGATTCGGATTCAATCGCTTTAATTCGCGAATGGTTGCCGCGAAATGGCCGGCTCCGCCATCCGGCAAATCGTCGCGATCGACCGACGTTAGAACCACATACTTGAGATTCAGATGCGAGACCGCCTCGGCCACCTTAAAGGGCTCATCAGGATCCAATGGAGGAGGCCTTCGAGCGGTCTGGATGGCACAAAAGCGACATGCGCGGGTGCAGACCTCGCTTCCGAGCATGAAGGTCGCAGTTCCGCCTGACCAGCACTCAGCCACATTCGGGCAGTGAGCCTCTTCGCACACCGTATGAAGATTTCTCTCCCTCAGGAGTTGCTTGATCTGAGTATAGTTCTCACCCGAGGGCGGTCTGATCTTGAGCCATTCGGGTTTCCTGAGCGGAGCAATGCGACTCGCCTCCGAAGGAGACAAGGGACGCTCTTGGTCAGGACGATTTGTTTGGGGCTTCACCGACATCTTTGCTCCGCTACTATTCTGGCCGAATAGGCGGTACTATAGCGGAAAAAGGGGTGTGAACTCAATAAAGACCTTAAAATCTCACGAGTTTCAGCGGTTTCGATTGAGGCCGAAGGGAACTATTTGGCAATCTCGGATTCTATCTTCGAATTTGAAGGATTGTTGGTCGAAGCCGACATTCGGTTTGGGGCCTCGGGCGACTTACAATTGGTTGTAATGTGGCAAGGTTCGCAACAGGTCGGCTGGTCCACACTGCTGTCCCCGAGCACTTCCGCCAGCGCGGAGCCCGCAGTCGTCATGAGAACCATTCCCAACAAAATGAACATCATCGATTTAGGGTTTTTCATTTCACCACTCCCTTGATCCAGCATAGCGTGGAAGCCGCGGGATCACAATTTTAAATAAACTCAATTTAATCAAAGCCCCATGGTGACGCCCGCAGGCGCAGTAATGTCGATCAAGGTCTGAAGGCTTCGCATGATCTCGGCTGAAACACTCGCCCCACCATTGCTTTCGATCTTATCGACCTCGCCACTATTCTTGTACTTGAACTTCACCACTCCGAGCTTGGCATCGGCAATTTCAATGGGCTTGGACAACTCGTTGTATTTGAAGGTAATCGAATGCTTTGAATCGTCGACCAAGGCACGAATTCTTCCTTGCGTGTCATAGACCAACTTCACGGTTTTCTTATCGCTGTTCTTGGCCGTCAAGAGATTGCCTGTTGCCTGATCCCATTGGAATTCACTCCAACGAACCACCCCACTCTTCAGTTTTTTGACTACCTTTGAGGCCTTGCCCACCTTCGAGTCATAGGTCAGCTCGGTGGTTTCAAAAGGGGTCACCTTCTTCACCATCCTGCCCTTCGCATCATACTCCATAGTAGTGACCCGACCATTACTGGTGATCTTTACAGGAAAGCCGAGTTTTTCATCGTACAGGGTTTCGGTCACCTCGCCATCCACTGTGTTGACCATCTTGGTGGTCACATCTCCCCCGCCCGCTTTCACCTTTGTGTAGTACTCATATTTCGAATCACTGATTTTGGCTCCACCCGAGTCTTTCGAGACCACCCGGACTGCATAATATGAGGGCGAATCGAGATCCGATAGGTACTCATATTCATTCACGGACCCGTCCGGATTGCGAACCGACTTCACACTCGATTTCTTGTCACGGCCGTAATAAGAAATCTCCATCCTCTTGGGCCCACCCTTAGGATCCTTCTGGCCTGAAAATCCGATCTCGATCAAGTTGCGATACTCGTCATTGCTGTATTTGAATGTGTTTTCAACACCTGAATCGTCGCGGCTGTACACCAAGAAACCTTCCTTGTTGTATTTGAAGTCAGCGTGCTTTCCGCTTTCGCCAGTGATTTTTTCTACGTGACCGTGATTGTTGTAGCTGAGATTCATCTTCCGATTCTGATTGTCCACCATTTGAACCAGGTGGCCAGCTTTGTCGTAGCTGAGCGTGAGCGAGTTCTTGTTTCGATCCGAAATCTGCACGAGTTTTCCGGCTTCATTGAACTTTTGAATCGCTCCGTCTTCGAGGACGCGGGTATAACCTCCCGAAACCTTGGTCAGATATTGGTACTGGAACTGTAAAGCTGTGAACTGAGTTCCCTCTTTAATCGTCTTCCTAGGCAAGAGGCCCTTACCCACTAGGATTGAGAAATATTTCGCCCTGAAAGCATAGTCCTCTGTAATGCGCTTCTTGAAGTCATCGATCGATTTAGAGCCGGAAACCATTCCGGACTTTTTTGCTGCCTCAACGATGTCGCCAATACCTGCATCCTCGGATCCAGAACTTCCCTTGGGCAAAAACCGGATCGAAGCTCCACCGCCGTACTCCGTTAAAACCACACTCCCGTCAGCATCCTGAACCAGATGGACTTCAACCTTCGTTCCCCAAGAATAACCGAACAACCCCATGAAATCCGACTTTGAGTTATACACTCTTTCAATGCTCGGCTCGATTCCCCCCGGATAGGAAATATCCCGCAGGGTAACGAAAAAATTCCCGTTGCGAAGACTGACATCCGCCCGGGCATATGCTGGTGAAACCGAAAGAAAAGCGAGTGCGATTACATAGAGATTCTTCATGGGACTCTTCCTCATACGTCGATCTTGGTTATCTTCTTGATTACAATATAAGCCGCAATTTCCAAAATCACCACTACTGAACACGCGATCCAGCCCTGAACGGTGGTGAACATCGGCTTCATCATTTCGGGGTCGGTCTGACTGAGCATGATCATCATGAACGGGGGAACGAACATGAGAATGACCCCCTGAAGGAACGCTTGTGCCGTCATCGCTTTGATCTTGTTCTCAACCTTGATCCTCTCCCGGATCAGCAGGGTAATGGTGTCAAAGGTTTCAGCCAGATTTCCGCCGGTTTCCTTGAGGATATTCACGGAGGTGACGAACATCTCGACCTCATCGGCAACGATTCTCTTGGAAAGATTCAAAAAAGCCTCTTCGAGCGAAAGACCGATCTTGTTTTGACTCAGGATCAATTCAAACTCTTGCGAAATCGGGGGTGGCATTTCCTGTGAAACCAGACCAATCGCTTGAGAAACGGACAACCCTGAGCGCATCCCGTTTGACATCAGCCCGAGCCCGTCGACCATTTGATTCACGAAGGCACTTACCCGACGCTCATAAAGCAAGTTCACGATCGGCTTGGGAGCCAACCAAGTCGACACCAGTGCAATCCCCCCAAAGACAAACCCCGCACCCAGGTATGGAAGGCAGAGGATAAACACAATCATCGCCGAACCGATGCTGAACGAAAGCTGATAAAGCAGCACTTTTTCGGGCGAAATGTCGACCATCATCAATTTGAGTTTTTCGACAATGTAGTCACGGGTCCCGATCGATTGGAATCGGAACCAATCCAGAATCGGGTCCGAGAATTGAGCTGCGACGAGGAAGGCGCTTGCAAAAACCAGAACACCTAATGCCCAGAGCGGAAGTGTGAAGCCCATTCAGTTCATCATAACGGCTTTATTTGACCGCGAAAAGACCTCTGGATATTTTCATCCCCTTGGCTTCCATTTCTTCGACAAATTTCGGAATGAAGCCCGTCGGCACAAACCTGCCAATAATCTTACGGTTCTTATCGAGCCCTTCCTGCTTATAAATGAAGATGTCCTGGATCGTCACCGTTTCGCCCTGCATTCCGATGACTTCGGATATGTAGGTTACCTTCCTCGAACCATCGGTGAGTCGCGACTGCTGAATGATCAGATTGACCGCACTCGCCACCGTTTCGCGAATCGCCTTTAGCGGCAAACCCATTCCTGCCATCATCACCAGAGTCTCGAGACGTCCGATGCACTCACGGGGATTGTTCGCATGAACCGTGGTCAAAGAACCCGAATGCCCCGTGTTCATCGCTTGAAGCATATCGAGCGCTTCCCCGCCGCGGCACTCCCCAACCACAATCCGGTCAGGCCGCATCCTGAGACAGCATTTGATCAGATCACGAATCGAAACCTCGCCTTCACCTTCGATGTTCTTGGGCCGGGTCTCAAGTCGAACGAGGTGCTCTTGGCCCAGCTGGAGTTCGGCTGCGTCCTCAACAGTAATGATCCGTTCTGTAGATGGAATAAAATTCGAGAGAACATTCAAGAGAGTCGTCTTCCCCGAGCCCGTACCCCCCGAAACTACGATGTTGAGCTTGGCTTCAACGCACGCTCGTAAAAAATCCGCAATTTCCGTGGTCATTGAGCCGAACTTCACCAGATCCGCCGAGGTGATTCTTTTCTTTGGAAACTTCCGGATTGTGATCGTCGGACCCCTCAGCGCCAAGGGCGGAATGATGATGTGAACCCGGGATCCATCGGCCAAGCGGGCGTCGACATAAGGGGTTTTCTCGTCTACCCTTCGCCCGAGGGGAGTCACAATCCTTTCAATCACATTCATCATCTGCTGCTCGCTAGAAAATGTGACTTTGGACAATCCTGGCTTTCCGGCCTGTTCAACATAGATTTGATCGCGCGCGTTGACCATGATCTCGGTCACAGAGTCGTCTGCGAGTAGATCTTCAAGAGGTCCCAGACCCAAGGCTTCGTCGAGGACTTCCTTGACCAACTGAGCCCTCAATTCGCGGGTAGGACACAGGGTTGAGATGTCTTCCTTGGCGAGGATGTCGAGAATCGCCTTCTGGGTCTTTTCCCTGAGCACTTCCTTCTGCTTGGGATCGCTGACATCGGCATTCATTTTCTTCATGTCGACCACATCAATCAAGCCCCGATGAATTCTGAGCTTCATGTTGGTCCACGGGTCGACTGCGCCCATCTTGGAACGGGCAAGCAGAGCTGCATTCGCTTCGCCGGATGAAGGCGCATCTGAACCTCCACCTCCGCCCTGAATCAGCTGCATTTTTTGAGCGGCCCCCGTCGGCTTGTTCAGCTTTGAAAGCTGATCGAGCATCTTCGAGGATTCCATCCTCCGAACTAGATCAGAATAGGACCTGGATACCGCCGCACCTGGGTTGGCAATGGTAAAGGGCTGACTTTTGGCAAGTGCAGACTCGCAGGTCGCGGGCTCGTCGGGAATCGCAAAAAACGGATTCTTGCCGAGATTTTTCTGAATCATTTGGGGGTTGATCACGTTCCCCGGCGAAAAACGATTCACCACGACTTGAACCATCTCCGGGGGAAACATCAACTCTTGTACTTTCGCGAGAATTCGCTTGGTCTGATTGATGACGATGACATCAGGAGTGGTGACCACATAAATCAAGGTTGCCTGCTCCATTGCTTTCAGCGCATGCGGATCCGTACCATTCCCGCAGTCGATCACAATCCATGGAAATATCCCGGACGCCGCTTTCAGGAATTTGCCGAGCCCATCCAAGTCGAGATCACGTGCGAGTGCAGCCTCGCGAGGGGCACCGATCAGACTGTACCCTTGCGGAGAATTCACCATAAAGGGGGCCACGGCCTTGGGATCCCAAACAGAGATCTGCGCAAGG
>Ga0214923_10001859_pt1 | contig 29188 bp, 15 predicted proteins | sample LL1510_MetaG_FD_177993 | JGI IMG/M metagenome (GOLD analysis project Ga0214923, IMG submission 177993) | Freshwater microbial communities from Lake Lanier, Atlanta, Georgia, United States - LL-1510 | ecosystem: Environmental > Aquatic > Freshwater > Lake | place: USA: Georgia | collected...
AGAAAATCAAATAAAAATGACAAAATAAGAGTATATTCTTTATCAGACGGTGGTACAGTTTCTACTACAAGAAATAAAAAAATGTTAAATAAATGTGATATATATATACCATCAACATGTTTTGGAAAGGAAACAATGAAATTATATTTATCATTTAATGATTTACCAAATAAAAAAGGATATGGTATTGTATTTCTAAAAGATAAAGAAAATATGATAAAAAAATGTAAAAGTATTAAATGGTGTGATATTGCTTTTTTATCTACTAATTCAGCTTATAATTTAAGAACATCATTAATTATAAATACTTTAATATAAAATATTTATTTTTATTTAAATGAATTAATAAATTCCCAATTTAAATTATTACATATTTTCTTCCATATATCATCATTTTCCATTAATTTATTAGGATCCTTATGTAATGTAAAACAGTCTAATAAATGATCTAATTCAAGTAATTCGCAAAATTTATATAAAACATATGAATATGATAAAAAATTTTTTCTATTTTTTTGTTTATATAATTCCCAGGGTAATTGAATTTTTGTAAACATTTTAATAAATATTTTTTCCATATCTCTAGTTATTTTAGGTGGTGGTAAATTACTTAATTTATTAATAATATAATGAATATGTTCGTAATATGAATTATAACCTAATTTTTTTAATATTAATTTCATTTTTTTTTTATTTAATTCATTAAAATTATTTATTCTATTTTTATTTAATTCAATTATAATATCTTTATATACATCCTCTGATATTTCTGGTGTTTGTTTGGCTTGAAATTGATTTAACCATTCCCTAAAATGATTTATTCTTCTATATGGTGAATAATCTTTTATTTGTCTATCTTCATCTAATATAATATCTTCTATTTCTCCACAACATTGACACACATAAGCAGAAATACCATAATCTAATATTTTTTCTAATTTACAATCATCACAATATTTTATTCTTTTGGTACCATCATCCATATTAATACGTACCCCTTCAATTCTTTTCCAATATTGTTCAAATAAATCGGCTTTATTTACATCAGTATCAATTGGTTTATCTACTTTTTTTTTTCCTAAATATTCCATTATATTTTTTGATTCTTTAATAATATTTTTATTTTCATCTCTTAATTCATAGTATTGGATTATTAAATCACCAGTTTTATCATAATAATCCATTTCATTAAAATTTTCAGTTAAATTTTTTTTTATATTATCTAATTCATCTTTTTTATTTAATAATTGGGCTCGTTCATTTAAATCATCTATTGTAAATTTATATCTATATTTATCCATTTGTAAAAGTTTATCGTTTATTATTTCAATATCTTCATTATAAGTTTCTATTTTACTTTTATCAATTTTAAAATTTTTAATTATTTCTTTATGTTTTTTGTCTAATGTTTGCGATTCTTTAATATTTTGTATATTATTTTCTATTTTTTTAGAATCATTTTTTATTTTAAAAGACATTATATAATTTATAAATTAAATAGACTTTAAACTTTTTTACAAATATTTAATTATAATTAAGTTTAATTTTTATAAAAAAAATATTTATAAAAAAATATTTAAAAATATTTAAAAATGTTTAAAAAATTGATTTTAAAATCAAAAAATTAATTTATTTTTATAAATATTTAATTAATTAAGCGTTTTTTAAACGATTAATTAATATTTATAAAAATAAAAAAATATCTAATTAATTATATATATATGGGCGGAGGATTGATGCAACTAGTAGCTTACGGAGCTCAAGATGTCTACCTTACTGGTAGTCCCCAAATTACTTTTTTTAAAGTTGTCTACAGAAGACATACCAATTTTGCTGTAGAACCTATTCCACAGACCTTTAACGGTGCTTCTGATTTCGGAAGAACTGTTACCTGCACCATTAATAGAAATGGTGATTTGATTACTAATATGTACGTTCAAGTTAGTCTTAACTCTGTCGCTTCAGGCACTGATTTTGGATATGTTCGTAGATTGGGTCTTGCTACCGTTCAACACTATAAAATTGAAATTGGTGGTTCTAAACTTGATGAACAATATGGTGATTGGTTAAATATTTGGTATGAACTTTCCCACAAGACCGGACAGGAACGCGGATACGCTCGTATGGTTGGTGATGTTCCAGAACTTACTGCTATTAATGGTAATGGAAAACCTGCATATGTTATGTATGTTCCTCTTCAATTTTGGTTTAACAGAAACAACGGTCTTGCATTACCTTTGATTGCTTTACAGTATCACGATGTTAGAGTTACCATTGACTTTAGACAAGCATCCCAATGTGTTAATGTAATGACTAATGCTACTGTTGGTCCTACTATTAGTATGAAAGATGCACAGTTGATTATTGATTATGTTTATCTTGATTCTGAAGAAAGAAAAAGATTCGCACAAGCATCACACGAATATCTTTTTGAACAGCTACAATTTACAGGTTCTGAATCATTAGCTTCCACCAATAACAAATATCGTCTTAACTTTAACCATCCCAGTAAATTCCTTATCTGGGCTCCTCATCTTAGCAAGTATGCTAATGCCAATAATTATCCAGCTTATGCTACTGATAATGATTGGGAAGCAGCCCGTGAAAGATATGCTAAAGTTATGTGGATTGCTACCCGCGCTGGTTTAACTAAAGATGGTGATGTCTATACAGTTTCAGGTAGCATTTCAGGTGAAGTATCATCACCAGGTAGGGCTTCATGGGTTGCTTCTGCTATTGAAGATAAAGTAACAGCTCAATTTGTATTTGCAGATGATTCAACTGTATACCCTGCCACTCTTGAAAATGTTGTTTTACTAACTAATAACTTTACTTTGACTGATATGTCCCTTGGTAGTGACGGTGCTACTCGTGCTTTTGGAACACCATCTACGAATGCAGATGATTTTGTAGCTTCTAAATCATACAGTGTTCAGAATCAATTCAATTATGGTAATAATATTGATGGTTCTGATAATCCATGTGTTTCTGCTAAACTTCAGCTTAATGGTTCTGATCGTTTCCAGGAACGTGATGGATACTATTTTAACTATGTTCAACCATGGCAACATTTTTCAAATACCCCTGCTGATGGTATCAATGTTTACAGTTTTGCTTTAAAACCTGAAGATCATCAACCATCTGGTACTTGCAATTTCTCCCGTATTGATAATGCTACTTTACAGGTCACTCTTGGAACCCAGAATGCAACTGATGTTAATTATTCAGCTAACAATCTTTCATCTAATGATTTATTAAATATTTACACTGTCAATTACAACGTGCTTAGAGTTATGTCTGGTATGGCTGGCGCTGCTTACAGTAATTAAATATTTTTTAATATTTTACATACATTATTATCATATATATTATACAAATTGTATATATGATATAAAAAATTGAAATTATATTAATATACTATCGTTTTATAAATTCTTTAACTAACCAACTAAAATGACCCAAACAATGACCCAATTAATGACCCAAACAATGACCCAATCAATATTATCACTTGCTGAAATTAAAGATATGCTTAAACATTGTCATTATAATAAATCTACAAAATATGATACTATTTTAGTATCCCTTTTTAATAATGGTATTTTAGATATTTATGATTTTACTGATAGTAATATATTAAATATATTTGGATTATATTATTATATGGATAATTTAGACCATTATCAAACCAAAGATTATTTTTTACAAGCCATTGAAAAAAATAATATTGATGCAATGAATAATATGGCTATATATTATCATTATATAAAAGATATTACAACAGAACAACCAATATTGGAAGATATACCATTAGCCTATGAAAATGCAGTTAAATATTATAAAATGGCAATAGATAATGGTGATTTTCTAGCTAATGCAAGATTAGCTGAATTTTATAATTATAATGATTCTGATTATGAACTAATGTTAAAATATTATTTAATTGCTATAGAAAATAATGATAAAACATCAATGTATAATTTGGCTGAATATTATAAATATAAAAATAATTATGATGATATGTTAAAATATTATATAATGGGTGAATATTATTATGATATTGCAATGTTTTATTATAAAAGAAATAATGAAAGAATGGAATTATATCTAATTGAAGGAATTAAAAAAGATTGTAAATATTCATATGAGTTATTACAAACCTATTTTAATAATAATAAATTAAATATTTATAATTTTTTAATAAAAATTAATATGGTTAATGATTTGATTACCAACATATTAAAAAATTTAGAAAAGTCTCATCTAATTAAAACTTATAAAAATAAAATTGTTGTTGCTACTTATACAAATAATATAAAAAATTGTATTATTTGTTATAATGATAATTTAAGTATTACATTACCAATATGTAATCACGAAATATGTATTGATTGTTATTGTAAAGTTAAGAAATGTTATTATAATTGTAGTTGTAAATAAATATTTATTTTTATTTTATTTATTTTTATTTATTTATTTAAGTTAATATTTTCTTTTATTTATAAATATGGAATTTATTAAAGATTTTATAAATAAAAACAAAAATGATACATTAGATCCGTTATCTATTATTATAAAATTATTTATTTGTGCATACAAACCGGTTGGTACAAAAATTGCAATAATAAATAATAAATTTATTATTCAGGATGTTGGTGTTTTTCAAGGTACAGTTAGATATATATATCGTGATTCTAAAAATGATATTAATATTATATTTTTTCCAATTATTTTTGCTTGTAAATATTATTTATCTGTTGATAATAAAAAGAAATTTATACATTTATTTAATAAATTATTAGATACATTTGATAAATTAAAAGAAACATATCAACGGAGTGAAATTATTTATAATATAGAACAACTTAGGAATATTGTTACTTCTTTTATAGATAATAATGATGTTGATCCTAATTCAATATTATCAAATTATGATTCTACTGGTGGAAAAATTAAACAAGATATTTATAAACATTTAAATAGTATATGGACTGTAAAAAGGTTAGGAGTTATATTTGGTTATATAGATGAAATATTAAATAATAATTCAATAGAATTAAATAATTATTTAATATATTCATTAAATACATATATGAATTATATTGATATTATTACCATTAATTTAATTACAAATTTATAAAAAAATGAAACAATAACATTTTAATCATTAATTATATTTATTAATGCGAGTTATAGATAAAGGTATAAATATTATAAATATGTTAAAAAAAGGATCATTATCACATGAACATAAAAATAAAATGACTAGTGATATGGAGTATATAAATAAAGAAAATATTAAATTAATTAGTACTAATACTGAATTAACCGCTAATAATAAAAATTTAACTGTTGATAAAAATAAATTAAATAAAGAAAATGATAGATTAACTAATGATAATAATAAATTAACAGCTGATTTAGCTAAATCAACTATTGATTATAATAATTTAACCACTAAATATGATAGATTAAAAGACGACTATAAAAATGTAAGAGCTATTAGAGAAATTGAGATTAATTGTTATAACCAATTTAATGATAAATATATAAAATTAGAGGAAGAAAATAACCAAGTAAATGATAAATATAGAAATTTAACTAATAATTTAACTATATATAATTTAACTAATAATTATAATATAAATTATTTAAATGTTCAGAATGAAATGGATACTAAAAAACGTAAATTAATTTAAATATATATATACATTAAAAGATTTTATTTTACATAAAGAAGATGGAATAACTAAAAATAATTGGTTTTATTTATTAGAAAATACAAATGTAATTAATTTATTAGAAAATAATCAGGATAAAATTAAATGGAATAATCTATCATTATAATATAAATATATTTGATAAACATTAAATTATATGATGTAAATTAAATTATTATATATATAAATATTATATATATAATAATAATAAAAATGTGTATAAATATTGAAACATCAATATTTGCTTTTTTAACTGGTATAATATCTGGTTATTTACTAATAAATAAAAATAATAAAATTGAATATAGACAGATTGGTAAATTTATTATTTTTTATAGTTTCGTACAATTATTTGAAGCATGTATTTATTTTTATGGTGATAATGCATCGTCTATATTTTCACAATTAATATTAATAAATGTAAGTTTTCATGGTTTAATATTATTTTTATTAATTAGTAAAATAATAGATATTAATTATTATTATTTATATATATTTATATTTATTAGTAGTTATATTAGTTATTATGCATTAAGCAATAATTTTAATAATGCATCAATAAATAAATGTATTAAATGGGAATTTTTAAATAATGATATAATTACCTATTTATTATATGTAATGTATATATTAATTCTTTATAAAATGTTAACTAGTGATAATAAATTATTAATTATATTTGCTTTAATTTATATTATTACAAGTATAATTAGTATAAATAGTTATAATTGTAGTCCTGGTCTTTGGTGTTTATATTCAGCTTTAATTGCACCTTTATTTGTAATATTAAATAATTTACTTGAATAATTCTATAATATTATTTTCTACTATATTATTTGGTCCTATTGGTAAAGGATAATTAAATAATCTAAAAGGATTAACTGTTTCATTAATTATGGTATTAGTATTATCTTTAGTAATAATATTTATTAAATTAGTTTTTGGTACTTGTGATTCAAATAATACCCATTTAAATTCATCATAACGTTCTTGTTTTACTAGTAATGAGCCAGCTTTATTAAATTGTGGTCTATTAAGTATATTTACTATTTCTTTTTCTGTTCTTAATAATGTTGTTCCTATACGATTATTAAAATAATTATTAAAATAGTTTCTTATATATTTATTTATATCTGTGCCTAATGATGTATCATTATGAATATTATTTAATAAAGTTATTATTTCAGCTTCAGGTGATAATCCCCCTAAAAGTTTTAATTGGGATGTAAATATATTACTATCAAATGTTTCTTTGAATTGATTAAATATTAAATTTTTAATATCGTTATCATAATTAATTGGATCATTTTTATTATCTATTTTATCATTCATATTAGGAAATAATTTAGGTGATAAAATTTTATAATTTTTTGAAATAGTATCATTATATTTAGAATCAAATAAAACTAAATAACCATAATTAGGTACATAATAATCTAAACCATCAATATTATAAATCCAATAATTTAATGTATTTGGTTCATAATATAAATCTTTAATATAAATATTATTTTCTAATGAAAATTCTTCAAAATAAATTGTTTCTTTTTGTAATATATACATGATATACATTATTTGAAATAATACGGATTCCCATACATTAGCTTTATGAAAACCAGTTGCTAACATTTTATTTAATGAACCTTTAGATTCATATAATGGTGAAGCCCATTTAATAATATTACTATTAGGTGCTTCAGTTAATAAAACTAATGTCTCACCTGAATCAACAGTAATATCAATAAGACTATTTAATGTTATAATATTATTAGTAATAAAACGGATAATATCATCAGCAATCATATCATTAGTATATGGTATATGTTTGTCATCAACTTTAAAAATTACTGAAGGATATTTTTGTATATTAAATCTAGATATTATTGATGTATTTGTTGTATCATTTGCATCTAATAATATTATTTTAATATTTATATATGGACTTAATTTATTTACAAGATTAGTATATTCAATGTCTACTGTAATAGTATTAGTTAAATAATATAATTTAATATCTTTATTATTTAAATTTACAATTGGATTTATTAATTTAGTTAATGGTTGGTTAGAAAATAAATTAGCTTTTATAGTTAAATCATTATAATTAGCAATTTGATTATTTTGATTATTTTGATTATTTTGTTTATTTTGTAATTTACTTAATTTATTCCAATTAACATTTGATAATTTATCTCTTTTATTTAGTATAGGACAAATAAAATTAGGTGATATTTTTTTATCTACTATATTTTCTTTAATATATTTATAATATTTTAATTCCCGCCATAAATCAAAATTAAAATTATCAATATCTTTATTAATTGTATTTCCTATTAATTCTCCTAACATAATATTATATAATCTAACATTAACACCGTGAGCCGATCTAGATATACTAACACTATGTTTTTGTTCATCATATCTAATAGGATAGGCAGCACCATAAATTAAAAAGTTTTTACCCAGTTCCATAAATGGATTTTTACTTAATGTGTATGGATTTAAATCTAATAATTTTATTGATGATAATAATGAATTTTTACCACCTGTTACATTCATTGCTTCACCATCAATATTAACATTAATTAAATTTCTCATAAAATTAATTAATTGGGTTCTTTCATAAATAGTAGTAAATGAAAATGATCGTGGATCACCTGGAATAATATCTTCATAAATTCTACTTACAGTTGAAAAATCATGTAAAGGATTTGCTAGACTAATATTATATACTTTTTGTATTGGTTGTTTATATTCTGGATTTATAATATTAGCATATGGTAACGCCATTGCATTACCTTCGGCATTATATAACGGTATATAAGTTGGTGGTGGTTCTTGACGTTGAGGTTTTTGTGTGGTTGTATCATATATTGTTTGTTCTAATAATACAGGTGGTGTTTTAACTGGAGGATTATCTTCTAAACTTTTAGTAAATGTTTTTCTTTCATCATTAGTTTTAAATGGATTATTTTTTTCCATTTTATAAGGTAACACAGTATTACTACCCCCTTTTTGTTTAATTTTATTATTTTTTTCATAAACTCTTATTATATGTCTATTATCTTTATTAATATTTTTATTATTTATATTAATATTTTTTTGTTGTCCCAATACATTTTCACAATTTGAATTAAGCTTACATTTAATATTAGTATTTATAATTCTGGTACCATTATAAATTTTTACTTTTAATTGTTTCTTTTCATTAAATTCATTAAAATACTCATCATTTAATAAATTTTCTATATTATTATTATCTTTCATATCCTTTAATTTAGTTAGAAAAATTTTAGATATTGAATCAATATTTATATTTTCCTTTAATATATCAGTAGATAATATTACTAAATCATATATATTATTAGGATATTCAATAATCTCAATACTATCATCTGTTTTTGTTATACTATCATCTGTTTTTATTATACTATCATCTGTTTTTGTTATATTTTCTGTTGTACTTGAATTATCATAACTTTTAATATCTGATTCCATATCTTCTAATTTTTCATCATTTATTTCATCTAATAAATTTAATTTAGTATTAAATAATATAGTATCTTCAAAATTAGTAATTTTAATATCATATATTTCTTCTGGTAAATAAAATATTTTATTATTTATTTTATATTCGTCATAAGTGGATACATTTATATTTTTATTTATATATACAAATATATTATCAAGTATTAAATTATTATGTGAAAAATATTTATATTTCTGTCTAATAATTACTAATGTATGAATAATTTTAAATAATAAAGATTTATAATTTATTGTATTTTCATTAATATATTTTCTTAATGTTGTTAAATTAAAAAAGCCTTCTCTAATTTTTAAAGATATATTTTTTTCTTTTTCTAATATATTTTCTATTTTTTCAGGTAAATTAAAATTATTTAATATATCTTTAATATCAGATAATTTTATTGTTATATTCATAATAGGTAATAATATATGATTTGTTTTATGGGTCAATACTAATTCACTTAAAATATATGAAATTAAATTATCATTAAATGATTTTTTAGAAATACTAATTTTAATTATTGATGAAATATTATCAGTTATAATTTTTAAATATATATCATTATTTATTAAAAATAAAAATTGGAAACTATTATTTTTAATTTGTTTTAAAATATTGTCTGATAATTTACCGCCAGATATTTCTATATCTGATGGATTTATTTTTTGTAAATTTATTCTTTCAATATCATAATTATTTTCATCATTATTATATACATAGTTATAAATTAAATTTATTTTATCACCAAATAAATCAAAGTTCATTATAATTATTTTAGATAATAATTATATTTATATTTCTAATATATCTAAATTATATTTATAAGGTTTATCATTAAAATACATATCAAATAAATATATTAATCTAATACAATAGCCTTCAAAATGATTTATATTACGGGTTCCTTGTGATAATCTTAATTCAAATATTGATGTTATTTCAATTATATTAACTTTTAAATTTAAATTATCAACTTTAGTTAATATTTTAATCATAATATGTCTAATTATTGTTTGTGTTGGAATATTAGTAATAAATAAATTATAAAATATTTCTCTAATTTTTTTTATACTTGTTAAACATTTTGAATTTTTATAATTTTTTTTATTTAGAATTATAAAAACTATATCATCAATTAAATTATCCCAATTTTTATCATAAGATAAACCATTTTTTTTTAATTCTAATAACCAAATAGCTGTATTTACTTTATATTCAGATTTTTTTATAATTTCATTATATTCATATGGTTTTAATTGAATATCTTCTTTATCAGCTATTTTAAATAACATATCTAATAATTGTTCTTCAGATGGTAATTTAGTTCTTAATAAAATACAACGTGATCTAATTGGTTCAATAATTTTTGATAATTGGTCGCATATAAATATAAATTTACAACTATCTGAATATTTTTCCATTGTTCTTCTTAACGAGGCTTGAGCGTAATAAGATAAATTATCTAGTTTATTAATTACAACTACTTTGAATAATTTTTTATATTTTAAAATATTTAATAATTCTGTTTTTGCATAATCTTGTATTATTTCTTGAATTAAATATTTATCAAAACCATTAGAATTAGGTTCAATAACAATATGATATTTAGATTGTTTAATATTAACTTTTGTTTTAGTATTACCATAACCATTAATTGTATATTCTAAATCTTTTAATTCAATATTATTTTTACCATAAATATTTTCTAAAATAAGATTAACTAAACTTTCTTTATTTGAATTTAATGAACCATAAACCACTAAATGTTGAAAATTTGAATATTTCCAAACACATCTTTCTAAATCATCAACAATCTTTACAAATTCTGTTTTTGGTTTTTTTATAATTTCATCTAAATTATTATAAATAATATTATGATTATTAAAACTATCTAATATTTTAGTAATAAATGGTTGTTCCGCAGTTATATCAGATAATAAATAATTATATTTATCTATTAAGAACATTTAATTAATTAACATTTATAATTTTTTAAATCAATATATTAATTAAAATACAATGCTAGGTCTTTTGTTATTTTATCTTGATTATTATATAATAATATTTTTATTTTATTTATTTTATAATCTTTATAATTTGTATAATTTATATTTTCATTTTCATCAATAAATTTAATATTATCATCTTGAATTTTATTAAGAAAACTACATATTATATCTTTTGTTTGTTGATCTATTTTATTGGCTGTTGATAATTCATCGTAAATTACTTCAATATCCATAACCCGATTATTAACTAGTTCATTAATAGTATCTAATTTATTTGCAATTACAAAATATTTTAATTTATCATCATATTTATACAAAAAATTATCTTTAATATTAGTAATTATAATATTTTTAAATTGATTATATGAACCACAATTAGTTAATTCAATCATTTTTTCTAAACAACAATATTTAGAATTCATAATCATTTTTTTATCTTGATTAGTTAATAATTCTACTATTTCTTCTTTACCAAAACTAATCAAATTAATATTATTTATTGTATTATTTATTGTATTATTTACTGTATTATTTATATAACTTCTATTCATTAATATTTTATTTAATGCTTTGAATGTTTTAGTATCTATTTTATTTATACTTTGTAATTTTATTTTAAGTTGAATTAATTTATTTTCTTCTTTAATTTTTTCTAATTCTATTTTTTTTATTTCCAAATCATGTATTGTTTCTTTTTTATTTTTACAAATCTTTTCGTGTTGATATTTACCTTGTCTACTAGTAAATATTTTATTACATATTTTACATAAATAATTTTTAATAATAATTTCATTTTCTATATTTGTATGAAATTTTTTATTATGATTATATAAACTATTTTTACTAGCATATATTTTATTACATATATTACAATTTAACATAATAATAAATAAATATATTTATTTAAACATTTACAAACATTTACAAAAACATTTACAACATTTACAAAAACATTTACAATATTTTACTTATTATTTCTATTGTTATATCATAGACCATATTAATTATATATCAATAATTTTATATTTAACATCATAAATAATAATAAAATCACACTTTCTATAATATTTATATTGCTAGTCATTGATGATTTTTATTAAAGTGAAAAAGTATGTCACTTTTTTTAAGTTGGGGGAGAAAAGTTAAAATAAAAAAATAAATAAATTAGAAATAAATAATTATAAATAAATTATAAATAAAATAATAATAATTTTAATTTTAATTTTTTATAGATGAAATATTTACAAACATTTACAAAAACATTTACAATATTTACAAAAACATTTACACTATTTTACTTATTATTTCCATTGTTATATCATAGACCATATTAATTATATATCAATAATTTTATATTTAACATCATAAATAATAATAAAATCACACTTTCTATAATATTTATATTGCTAGTCATTGATGAATTTTATTAAAGTGAAAAAGTATGTCACTTTTTTTAAGTTGGGGGAGAAAAGTTAAAATAAAAAAATAAATAAATTAGAAATAAATAATTATAAATAAATTATAAATAAAATAATAATAATTTTAATTTTAATTTTTTATAGATGAAATATTTACAAACATTTACAAAAACATTTACAATATTTACAAAAACATTTACACTATTTTACTTATTATTTCCATTGTTATATCATAGACCATATTAATTATATATCAATAATTTTATATTTAACATCATAAATAATAATAAAATCACACTTTCTATAATATTTATATTGATAGTCATTGATGATTTTTATTAAAGTGAAAAAGTATGTCACTTTTTTTAAGTTGGGGGAGAAAAGTTAAAATAAAAAAATAAATAAATTACAATTAGAAAAAGTTATATAAAAATTGAATATTATATAAATTATAAGAATATTTTATATAATTATGTATAAATATAATATATATGGTAGTTGGGCAGATAATAATAACTATTGGACTGATGTAATGACTGATTGTTCTGAAAGTAAAAAATTGAATAAAACAGTTTCTAATGTTGTAAATAAAAATACTAAAAATGATAAAATTAAAACTAAAACAACAGAAAATAGAACAACTCAACCTACAACCAGATCAAGAAGCAAACCAGAAGTCTATGAAACAACTCAACCTACAACTCAACCTACAACCAGATCAAGAAGCAAACCAGAAGTCTATGAAACAACTAATCAAACCAGAACCAGAAGAAATACAGGAACAATTGAAAATAGAACACCACCAAAAACTATATCAAGAAGTAAAACAGATGGTAATATGTCAACAAATAGAAACACAAATAGTTGATGATATGTTCCGAACAATAAAATATAAAAAAACAATACCTATAACATATTATAATAAGGAAATTATTAAAAATGATAAAATTATAAAAAAATGTATAAATTGTAATCGTAATGGTATTTATAATAATAATGATATTAGTTATTGTTGGATTCATGTTCAAGATTGTTAATAAATACTCTTATTTTAATTATAATAAAAATTGAATTAAGGTTTTATTGTCTATATTATTTATTATTAATGACTAAATCCAAAGAATTACAATTGTTTAGAAATGAATTTATTACCAATATTGAAGGGTTAGATGATATGGTTAATCAATATATAAAAAAAATAAAAAAAGAATATGCGCAAATATTAATTGATGAAAAAAATAAATTATTGATAAAAATAGCAGAAGGAGAAAATTTAGATTTAAATATTTTAAAAAGTAAATATTTAAAAGCCAAAGAGTTAAATAATGTATCAACACCAGATTATATAATTTATTCAATAAATAATGAAGAATTATTAGATAAAATAGTTCTTAATGATAATACATATTATTATGAAAATAAAGAAAAAGGGAAAGTATATGATGTTAATTATACTGAAATAGGATATTACAAAAATAATGATGTATTTTTTTATTAATTAATAATTTATTTATTATTAATTAATTCTATTAATCTTAATACTGGTTTTTTTGTCCATCTTGTATTTTGTTCTATAAATTTATCAACATTTTCTTTTTTATATTCTGTCACATGGAATGTATCAAAAAATTTTTTTAATTCTGTATGACCTCCTAATAATAGTGAGCCAGGATTATTATTTTTTTTTAAATATATCTGTGGAAATGTATCAATATCATCTGTTTTATAATTATCTTTATTATTATTATCTACTTTAGTTATTACTGATTTAAATTTTTGGTCTTTGACTAATTCAATAGATGCATTACTATAGGGACAATTAATTAAAGCGACTATATGTAAGTAATAATTACTCATTACTATACATTATATTTTTATTTTTTTATAAAATTAAAGTTATTATAAAGATTAATTTATAATTTTAATTAATATGGCGGGTGGATTATTACAATTAGTTGCAACAGGTAGTAAAGATGCGCCTCTTACATATAATCCTGAAATTACATTTTTTAAAACTGTATATAAAAAATATTCAGCTTTTGCAATTCAACAAACCGTAAAGAATTTAGGTAATAAAAATTTTGGAACATTTAACAATTATAAAATTGATCGGACAGGTGATTTATTAAAATCCATGTATTTTAAAATAGATATTCCATATTTTGATATTATAAAAGTAAAAGAAAATAATACAATAACAAGAACATTTAATATCAATAGTTTAGAAATAATTTATAATAATGTTGTATCATATATATATTATCTAAATAATAATTTTAATATTATACCAAATTATTATTTGCATTTATATAATATTAATTCTACGTTATCAATTGTTTCAAATATAGATATTATTAATAATTTAATACCAGAAATAATAAATTCATATAATGCTATTAATAATTGTATTATATTTGATATTAAAGAAAGTAAAATAAATTCTATTATATCATTATTATCTAGATATGATAATTTTTTTGAAAATGTTATACTAAATACAATTACAACAAGTACTGATTATGAATTTAATAATCAACTAATAACACAAAAAACATATATTGAAAAATTATCAAATGATGTTAATAATAAATTTTATTTATATTACAATTACTATAATAATGTTAGAAACAGTAAAAATTATTATGAATTAAATGAGGTTTATCAATATTTAATTTATCAAAATACCACAGATATTAATTTTATTATTATAGGAAATTATGATGTTGATGTTATTTATAATTATTGTTTACAAAATAATATACTTAATTATTTAACTTATCAAACAAATACAATATTATATAATTATAATTTTATTTATAATATTTTATTGCAAATTTATCCAACAATTTTTAATACATTTACTTTTTGGAAAAAATATAAATTATTAATAAATAATAAGCCTAATTTAGATTTTATTAATAATACTTTTAATACATTTGGGGAATGGGCTAGTAATTTAAATATATCAATGGACCCATTTTTATTAACATTAACATTATCATTAATTGAAATATATAAAAAAAATTATTCAATTGCAGAAAATAATATAAATCAATTATTTAATTTAATGTCAATACATAGTGAATCAGAATTATTTATAATATTGAGTACATTTACAAATCAATATGATACTACTACAAAATATATAAATTTTGATGATTATAATTCGGCAACTAATACAAATTTATTAAATCAAAAAATTAATGAACAATTAAATAATTATAATAACTTGGAAACATCTAATGCTAAGATTTATGCAATACCAAATATTGTAAAAAATTTAACGATATATCCAGTAGATTTAATGATTTTATATCCTTATTTAGCTTATAAATTAGTTGAAAGTTTATCTAATTCATTAATTTTTTCAAATAATATGTTTTTGGTATATTGGCGAAATAAAATAAATAATTATTATTTTTTAAATTATCAGCAACATAATACAAATAATTTAAATAATACTGGTTTATATGATTCGTATGATGTTAATCGTAATCTAACATTTTATACAAATTTTAATATTAAAAATTTAATATTATTAAGTGATATTAAAAAATATTTTATGGAAATGTTTTATTCAACATCTTTTTTTGGTTGTGTTAATTTAAATAAAATAGAATTTACAACATTATTATCAAGTATAAATACAATAGATATAACCCAATTAAATATTAATAATGCTCCTATTTCATTAAATGAAGCAAATATAAAATCATATAATAATTTAACTATTAAAAATATTTATGAAATTATTGATTATAAATTAGATGGTTATACAATAACAATAAATAACTGGGATAATAATTCAAAAGATAATACGTTATATTATATTATTTATAATACAATTACATATAATGCAATTAAATTTGTAAATAATAATTTTATATTAACACTTACTTTTAATTATTTACCAAATATTAATACTAAATTATTATTATATGAAACACATTCAATTCAAATGCCTATTGTTTTATTTACAAATGCATTAATACCTAATAATAATTTTAATACAATTAATATTTTTAATAAAGTAAATAATATTATTATTAATGATGAAATAATATCAACTGATGCTTTTCAATTAAATAATTTAATATTCAAAGCTAGTACTGTTATTAATAATTATTTATATTATTTTAAACTAGTAAGCATTAATATAAATAATAATATACAAAAATATTTAGTTGATATTCAAAATATAAATGGTAATTATCAATTAATAAGTAATGATAATTTAACTTTTAATAAATCTGATTTAATTAGTATTGATTTAGAATTTATTTATATAAAATATCTAGATGTAGCAACCAAGGATGCAACAACAATAATTAATAATACCTTTATTATTAATAATCGTAATGATTGGGTATATGATCCCCTTAAAACATATTGGTTGGTGTATAATAATACTTATATAATTTTAAGATATTCTAATGGTAGTTTTATTGTTAATGATGTTTTAAAACCAGTTGTTTATACGGTTAGAGAAATAGATAATGAATATATACCATCTTTTATGAATTATATAAATTATTATACTAATAATAATAATATTTCTGATTTAATGGATTTTACATTTCAAACACCAATGTTATTTCTTTCATTAACTGGTAGTACTGATATAAGTAATAATTATATAGCTCCATATTTATATTTTTATAATATACCTTTTTTAATAAATACTGGTTATGATACTAGATTAATTAATTCTAATTTATTTTTAAATAATTATTTAATTACTATAATATTGCCATTAAATTCAAATCAATTTTTTGGTAAAACAATTTCAACTTTATATGAACCAGAAAATTTATTAATTACAATAAATCATTTTAATTTAGTTAATAATATAAATCAACAATTTGAAAATATTTATAATGATCCTTTGTATACAAGTATTATAAATACACTAGAACAATCTAAACAAATACTATTAAATTTAAATTTAGATTTTTTAACAAATAATACTTATTATGGTTCAACCTCACAAACTGTATTATCAAATATAAAAAATATAAATAATTATGATTTAATAAATTATAGTAATAATGATTTTAATAATAGTAATAAATTATTTATTGATATTTATGGTAATAATAATACGATAATATCAAATAGTGTAATTCAAGGTTTATTACTAAATATTTATAATTATCCGGCGGTGAGTTATTTACCAAATAGAAAAATATCCAGCGATTTAATTTATTATTTAAGTAATGTATCTATATATTTTCAGGAACAAATTACCTATATTTCTCAAAATTTAGATTATCAAATAGTAACAAATACTAATGAATATTTGGAATCATATACAAGCTTAAATAATATAATAAATACCCTAGATGAAAATATATATGATTATGGAAATAATTATCAAATACAATTATTATATCCATTAGATAATATTAATTTTAATGGTATTTATTATAATAATAATAAAATAGATATATCAAATATAATAAATAATAATATATTAATATCTAATACTTTTAACACAGTTATAAATTTTGATAATCAATATACTACTGAAATAATTAAAAGTATTAATAATACATTTCAAAATAATAAATTTAATTATTTAGGACCAATAAATATTACCAATAATACTATTAATTTTACAAATACCATTGATATATCTAATTATTTATATATTCAATTAGATAATACCAAAATATATTTATTAACAGAAGCTTATTTAATTAATAGTAATATATTTTTTTATAATTCAAAATTATGTAATATAATTGATATTTCATCCAATACAAATTTTAATTATATAAATACCATATATTATTATAAAATAAATGTTGATTTATCTAATATTTTAATAGGTGAACTTGGTAATTGTTTTTATAATAATAATAATATTTATTATTTTAATATTCTTGATTATAATAATAATATTGAATTAATATCAACTACTCAATTAGACATGTTTCAATTAGATTATTTTATTGGTACATATAATATTAATACTATAAATGATATTATAAATCCTATATTTAGTACTATAACTAATCAAATATTAATTCATATTAATAAAGTTAATATCCATGAGGCTTACCAATTTAATTATTATAATAATGATTTAAATATTATAAATAATTTTTATATTAATAATATATTTAATCCAGTTATAAAACAATTTAATATTTTTAATTTTATATTTATTGATTCATCTAATAGTATAATTAATTTAAATTCAAATAATATTTATTATTTAGATTTACCACCATTTAAATTTGTAAATAATTCATTAGTAGCAATTAATACAAATGAAGATATATTTATTAATAATTCAAAAAATAATTATATAAAATTGAATAATTATATTTTAAATATTAATGATTTAAGTAATAATACATTTACCGGTAATTATGAATTAAGTTTAATTCCATTATCTAATTTAAATTTTATTGAATATGATATTAGTGGTATTATTTATATAAATCAAAAACAAATTATTATACAATTTAATAATTTATTAACTATTCCAATAAATTCCTATTATTTAATTAATAATAGTATTATATATTTACAAAATATAGACTATCAAATAATAATTAATGATAATCAATTAAATTATTATAAGACTGGTTTATTTTTAACAATTTATTTATTAGATAATAATTATTTTATAAATTATTATCCATTATTTGTTACCTATGAAGAACTATATTTAAAAGAAAATCTAATCGGTCATATTTCAACAGTGCCAAATAATATTTATGATCTTTCTAATAATATTTTATATAGTGCAAATAAAATACCAATTAGTAACATTACAGAAAATAAGTATGTCATTGATTCTATATTTAATGATAATTATAATAATATTATTTATTATGATATATCATCGGTATATATTAATTCATCCCTAGAACAAACTATTGAAATTAATTTATATAATAATATTACAAATACATATTTTATAAGACCATTAATTATTAAAAATAAAGAAAATAATATTACTTATCCACAAGTTAATTTTTCTTGGATTAACAATAATCAAATATTTAATAATTCTTTTATAATATTATCAATTATACCAACACTTAATAGTACCTTTACTACATTAACTATTAATTTTCCAACTGGTATTACTAGTATAACATCATTACAACCATCAATTAGTATTTTTTCAAATAGTAATTTTACAATAAATAGTATTAGTTTTAATGACACAACAGGTTTTATTTATAATAGCAATTATAAATGGAAATTATTAATAAATAATATATATCCTATTTATTTCTGGACTTATTTTTCAACAAATAATTTTATATATTCTAATAATTCAATAACTGAACCTATTTATATTAATGAATTTAATTTAAATTTATTTACTATAATTAATGGAATAGAATTTATTGGTGCATTACCAAATATAATTATTAATACTAACAATAATTTAAAATTGAATAATAACATTTATTATACTTATAGTAATCGTAAATTAGTTAATAAATATTATTTGAATTCATTATTTACAAATAATTTAAATTACAATATACAAGAATTAAATTTTAATCCATCAAATAAATTTATACCAACTCTTTTATTTCTTAATAAAATAAAAATTACAAATTTTACTAATAGTTTTATTTATCTTGATATTACTAATATTAATATTTTATTAGAAGCTTCATATTTAATTATTCAAAATAATAATTATTATTATACTCATATTATTAATTCTACAAGTAATGGTATATTTATTGATACAACTAATTTTATTTTAGATAATAACTATCAATTAAATATATATTATTCTTTTTCAAATATAATATTTAATAATAATGATATTACAGTAATATGTGATAATGACAATAATTATAAAATAATATTATATAAGTATAATAATTTTAGTAATAATGAATTAATTTTAATAAATAATTGTTTATTTCAAGTACTTGGATTAAATTATTTTACAAAATTTTATGATTTAAAATTAATTTATAATAATCTATCAAATAATTTATTAAATTCAAATGGTTATTATTCATTAGGAATACCAAATAATAAATCAAGTATTAATTTACCAATAAATATTAATTATGAACCATTAATATATAGTTTAGATACTAATAATTTAAATATTGGCGACTATTATATAAATAATAATATTTTAGTTTATAAAACAACTGATGAATTAAAGTTTGATATTTTTAATTATAATAAAAATGGTACTACTATAACAGTTTATGTAAATAATAATAAATTTTATTTAGTTAATGAATTTGATAATATAAATCATAAAGATATTTTAGTTATTAATAATAATATTTATATAATTAAAACCATAACTAATAAACAAATATTTTTTACAAATGAACTATTATTAAATAATGGTTTTTATAAATTTTATTATCCATATCAACCATTTAATTTTAGTAATATAATAATAGATGGTAGTGGTAATATTAATAGTAATGATATAAATATAAATAATTATGATTTTATTGAAATTAATTCTATATTTTATTCACCATTAAATATTCCAGTAAAGTATTATAATTCAAATATATTTGTTCGTATAGCTACTATTCAAAAAACAAAATTATTTTTTGATAATAAATTACTATTAAATAAATATATTAATGACGTACCATTAGATAATACATGTGTTATTTATCTACAAGGTAATATAATTGATAATTATACCATAGATTTAAATAATAATAAAATTACAAATATATATTTTTATTATAATCAACCTATTCGTATTGGTTCAACTATAAATTTTATAAAATCATTAATTTATCGTGATACAACAATTATAATAACAGTATATAACCCAATAAATTTAGTAATATTATCTAATGTTGATATTTATCTAACACCATTAATTTTACATATAACTCATGATTATTCAATTTATGAAATTAATAACTATAGACCAATGAATTATGATATTTCTAATAATATAGTAGGTTATGAATTAAATAATAATACTCTTAATATAAATACTAATTTAAATACAATAAATACTAATTTAAATACAACATTTTGGGTTAATAATTATCAACAAATAGATAATAATTATAATACTATTAATTCCAATTTATATATAGGTTCATATCATTTATTATTAGAAATTACAATTGAAAAAGATTTTTTTGTACATTTAGTTAAAATTATTTATCCTAATAATTTATTTATATATACTAATGTTATAGCATTAAATTCTGATTTTTATCTTGATAAAATATATAAAATACAAATAAATTTTATTGATTATAGTTTTATTTTTGATGATAATTATTTTTTTAAAAAAACTAGAATAATAAATAAAATAGATTTAGTTGATATCTGGTATAAATATCCAATTATTATTAATGGTGTTCCTTTTTATAAAAATAATAATTTTTATCTTGAAATTTTGAATGCCGGTATTTTTATAAATCAAGATATTTATATTAATGAAAATTCAACAACTATTTATTCTATTATTGTATTAAATAATTTATATTATTTAGTTAGTGATATATATTTAGGTAATGCCATAAATTATATTTATCTTAAAAATATTAATTATTTACAATCTTCAAACCCAATTAACAAAACATTTAAAACTAATTTACAAAATCATAATGATACTAGAATATTAAATACTACTATTACAGAAAAAATTGTAAATAAAGTTTTAGCAGTATTAGATACAATTGGTGATGCATATAAATATAAAATATTAACCCTAGAACAAACAGAATATTTTTTAAATCAACAAAATAATTATTCTATAGGTGATCCATATTTAGCAATAAATCAAAATTATATTTATAATTCAACTACTTATATATTTACTAATAATCAGATCCCTAATTTAATAAATAATGAAACCCAATTATATACTCAAACAGATACAGTTATAGATTATTTTAATAATTTAACTTTATTTAAAACTGTACCAGAAATTATGTGTAAAATTAATTTATTAAATCAAATAGAACCATATTATATTTTAAATAATATTAAAACTTGGTCTAGTTGGTCTTTATTATCAGCTAATAATGTATTTAATGTTAGTTCAATATTAAATTTTGGAAATATAATTTATAATTCCATAACTAAAACTGTATATCAAGATACTAGTTTTAATGTATTTTTTACTAATGATGAATTGTCATATCTTAGTAATTTATTAATTTTTATAAATACTAATAATAATGAAATAAATAAAATAAATATACAAACTGATTTATTAAATAATATACTAACCCAATTAAAATATTGGATAAATGATTCCACTTTTTGGTTAAATGTTATTGAAAGAATAAATGCTTATCTATTTGAGTTAAATATTAATGCTACTTTTAATGGATACTATTTAATTTTTTCTGATGAAACAGATACAACATTATATTTTAGTAATAATAAAAGAAAATATTATCTTAATAATCAATATCTATTATCTAATAACAATATAATAAGTAGAAACATATCAAATATAAATATTGAAATAACATGCTTAGTTAATAATATTAATAATTATTCTAGTTATGGTATTGAAGTTAATGAATTATTAAATACATTATATAATTATGGTTTATATTATACATCAATTAATACAAATATTTATAAAGATCTAGATGAAAATAAAAATTATAAATATTTCAATAGTATTAAATTATTTATTAATAATATTTGGAATAATTATAAAAGTACATTAAATAAATTAAATATGAATTTTAATAATACATTATATTTAGAATATACTGTATCGCCAAAATATAATAAAATAGTAAATTATTTTGGAAATAATTTTACATTTAATTCAACAAATAATATTGATTTGAGTAGTAATGAAATATATATTGAAGATTATTTAATATTAACATCATATTATACTAATCAAAATAATCAATATATAATTAATTCAGATCCAATATATCCATATAAAATTTATTTATCAAATGATTTAATAATACCAGAAGTTATATACCAAATAAATTTTTATGATATATATTATGATTCTTATTTATTTAATTTACAAAAATATCCATTAGAACTTGATTTTTATTTGGAAAATGATATTAATACTCAAACTAATTATTCTATTATTGGATTAACCAAATATGATTTAGTATCAGAATATCTGGGAGAATTATTTTTATTACAAATTATAAATATTGATTTTAATTTGGTTGATTATGTTAATTATAAAAATACACAATTAACTATTTATAAATTTGATACTCAAACTGTACACGTTGCATCTTTAATAAATATTGAAATAAATAATATATTGGAAATTTATAAAAATGTTGGATTAAAAAAACAAATAAATAACTATTTAATATTTTATCAAAATAATTTTAATTTTATAGCTAATTCAACTTATGTAAAATATCAAAATATACTTTATCCATTAAATATTGATATTAGTGGCAATTATTTTATTAATACACCAATAGTTTTACCACAAACAATAACTATTATTATTTTATTTAATATATATTTTTCACAAAATTTATTTACTTTTATATATAAGTTAAATTTAACTAGTCCATTTTTAAACTATAATCAATATATAAATAGTTCAACAAATATTATACCAATTAATTTTCAATTAAATAATAACTATATACCTATTGAAATTATTTTTTATGATGAAAATATATTAATTACTCAAATAGATAAACAACTTAAAATTACTAATTTAACTCATTATGCAAATATAGGTGAAACGCCACCAATTGAAGTAATATCAATAATTACTTTTGATAAATATTTATATCAAACTTATGAAACATATACTTTATTAAGTAATTCTGTAATATGGATTGCAGATACTAGTAATTATTTATTGGGAGATCTAGCAAGTATTAATAATTTAACTATTACTAGTAATATACAATTTATATTAAATATTAATTATACTGAAAATACATTAATAAATAAATCAATGTATATTGTAAATACATGGTATATAAGTCAATATATATTTAATCCAAATAATAATAATATTATTTTTGATTATCCATTATTATTTAATTTAGATAATGGTAGTAATTATACATATTATATTAATAATGAATTAATTAGTAATAATAATATATATGTTAATAATAAACAATTAATTGTTATTAGTTATTCAACAATCTCTGGTGGTTTTAATTTTATACAAGTATATAAATCCCCATCCCAAATTTTTAAATCTAAATTAAATATGGTTGCTAATGTAACATTAATTAATAATATACAAAATATAAATAATGTTTATTTTATACCATACGATCAATATGGTAATACCATTGGATTATATCTATATAAAATAATATTAATAGAACCAATAGATGAAATAAATATATTAAATGTTAGTTTAATAGGTGATATAAAATATCAAGTAAAATTATTATTATGGGATACACCTACTGAAATTATTGTTGCATCAAATGAAATTTTAAAAAAGCAAGATTATAAAATAGAATTCAATAGTTTAATAATTGATGTTTTATCATTGGTATTTTATCAAAATTCGTATCAAAATGCAAATTTTTATTATCAAGAAAATATTAATTCATTTTATATATTTATAAATGAAAATACTAAATCATTTAATTTTAGTAATACAATAAATTTAGCTAAATATTATATGAGTTCAATAACAACAACAATTGATTTAAACAATGTATTTAATCCAAGAAATTTTAATAGATCAACAAATATGAAAGTTCAAACATCAAATAATATTAATAATACGACTATTCTAGAAAAACCTATTTTTAATGTTTCAAAATTATTTCAATCAATTAGTTTATTTTTAGGCGACCAACTAATAGAAACATTAACTGAAGATACTTTTAAAGTTTTTTATAATTTTTATATTACTGACGAAAAAAGAAAACAAAGTGATAAATTAATAAAAATTAGAGAAAATAGTTTAGGTTGGCAAGTTTATTTACCTTTAATTTTTTGGTTCCATTATAATTCAACATTAGCATTACCATTAATTTCATTACCATATGTTGATTTTACTTTAAAATATCAAATTAATAATTTAAATAATATTGTATCTAATAATTTAATTAATTCAACATTTTCTATTAATCCTATAATAAATATAGAAATTGGATTAGATAGTATTTTATTAGATACACCAGAAAGATTATTATTTGGTTCTCATAGACATGAATATATAATTGAAAGATTTATAACATATCCAGATAGTTTAATTTATCAACAAAAACAAACAATTAATCTTAGATATAATAATTTAATTAAGGATATTTTTTGGATTGCTAAACCAATATATCATCCAAATACCAATGCTTATCAACAAATTACATATGAATATGATACTAAATATAATTATTATTTAACAGTTTATAATTCATTTATTTTATATAATAAAACTAATACTATTACTGAAAACAATATAATGTATGTTAATGATTATCAAATTTTAAAAAATAATAATCAAGAAATATTATTAAATAATAGTACCCGTTTAAGTTTAATTAATTCAGATCCATTATTAAATCAATATGATATACATTACGTGTTATTTGTTATGGATAAATATTTATTAAATATAAATTTAAATACCCAGATATTGAAATTGAAATTATATTTTATTAATTTATATAAAAATAATAAAAATATTTTTGAATATAGTCCTATACAGACCTTAAATATACAATCAAATGGTATTGATTTTATGCCCCAATTAGATTATAATTATTATAGTAGTGTTATCCCTTATCAAAAATTTTATAATAGCCCACCACTAGGTTATTATACCAATACTTTTTCATTAAATCCAACTGATAAACAACCATCCGGTCATTTAAATTTCAATAAATTTGATAATATTGTATTAAATTTAACTAATGACCCTAATGTTCTTAATGAACCTTTTAATTTATCAACAGTTGTAAAAGAATATCAAATTTTAAGAATTATGAGCGGTCAAGGATCTTTAGCTTGGTTAAATTAATTATCTATATTTGGTTAAATTAATTATCTATATTTGGTTAAATTAATTATCTATATTAAATTATTTAAGCTTGTAATTCATCTAAACAAAAATTTAAAAATTCTTGCCAAGTCTTTTTATTTCCCATATTATATTTATCCAAACCAATTTTTAATTCTTCTGGTAGTTCTTTTAAATATCCAAATCTATAATATAATCTTAATCTACAAAGAAATTCTGTTGGACCTTGATCTGGATTTTCCCAAAATGTAGGGCGATATGATCTATCAAAACTAGTAAAACATATAGGTACTGATGGGGCATAAACATACCAACCATTAGTATACATTCTAGCCCAAATATCCATTTCTTCCCCAAAAAATAAAAATGGTGTATAAGGATCATATGGGGCATCATGTAATAAATCACTTTTTGAAAAAGAAAAACAAGCCCCCCATCCATATGCTAACATTGGTTTTTCAGCAAATGCAATAAATTTACTATTAACTCTAAAAAACCCATCATGTTCTGAAGTTTCTTTATTATCAATAGTTAATGGTCCACGTAATTGTTTATTTACACCGGCATCAGGTAATCCCGTTGCTAAATCAAAATTAGCAACATAATTAGTTAAACATGATTTATCTGGTAAGCTACTAAGATCCTTAATACATTTCATATCCCAATCTTGAACGAATCTCATATGTGAATCTATTTGTAAAAAATATTCTTCTCCCGACCATTTTTGTTGAATTAAATATCTAGCCCAACAGGGTCCCCTAGCTTCTCTATCACTTAAAATAATTTTTATTATTTTTGCACCTTTCAAATCATAATTATCAAAACACGACTGATCTGCTCCATCATTTTGTTGACAAATACATATAACTAATTTTTCAGGATTTTTAGCTTTTAATATCATATCTTTTACGGTTTGAGGACATTGTTTATCTCTATAAGATGCAACCGAACAAAAAATAATTCCATCATTTCTAACAGGAATTTTTGTTAAATCAATAATATCTATTTTTTTAAAATATTTATCAATATAAGGTTGATAAAATTTATGATTAAATTCTTTAATTTTTATTTTAGCAAATTCAGCTGTTTTAATCTTTGTTTCGTCAAAATCTTCTTGTTTTGAACTATAAATGTAATAAATTATTATAAATATTAGTATTAATAATATTATATTTATCATTAATTAACATTAGATATTAATATATAAAAAATTGATATATATTTATATTTATATATTAATACCTATCTAATATGGATACTGAATTAACTATTACTTATTTAAATAATATGGAAACAATTACTAAATTTAATTGTGAATCTAATAAAAGATTTAATGAAAGACTTGTATTTATTAAATTACTTGAAGAAAATAAAATGAAATGGAAAGATGCAAATAAATTATCAAAAATATGGTATAACATTACTTTTAATAATTGTAAATATAGTGCTGAAATATATAATGAATTTATGTATTATAATAAAAAATATATATCCCATAATAAAAAAATTGATTTAACTATAAATAATAAATAATATTGATATTTTATAAAACAATAGTAAAAGTAAATTTTATAAAACAATTATGAAATTTAAAGTACTAACTGAAAATGAAATTAATAATTTAGTTAGAATTAATAGGATAAATAAATTTAATTTTTATTATTAACCATATGCAGAATATAAACTTGTAAAATTATCATTTTGTTTAATTTTAATTGGATCATCTGATAAACATACAGGTGGTCTTGGCATTGGTACATTCCATTTTTTATTAAATATATTGTCTAATGAATTTATACTATTAAAAACGCCGTCATTTGCATTTGTTGATATAGTTTTAGCTAGTTTCATTTTATCTTCCAAATAAGAAATTACAGTCTTATTATCTATATCCCCTTTAATTATTTTAGATTTTATATTATCTATTTCATTCTGACTTAACACTTGATTATTTAATAAAATAGTAAATAATAATTTAATATAGTTATCTGTTGATGCTTTTAAATTATTATTAATATCTGATACTTGTTTATTCATATCAGTTTTTATTTTATTTATTTTTATTTCACAACCTATATCATTATTATTAAGATTATTTACAAAATCTAATTTTTTTTGAACTTCTAATAATTTATTTTGTAAATCTATATATTGTTGATTATTATATTGTAGTTGTGCAGATGATTGATATTGTGTTTGATAGGTTGGTTGATATGATGATTGATATTGTGTTTGTTCTGTTGTTTGATATTGTGTTTGATAGGTTGGTTGTTCTATTGGTTGTTCTGTTGGTTGTTCTGTTGGTTGTTCTGTTGGTTGTTCTATTGTTTGTTCTATTGGTTGATATGTTGGTTGATTTATTGATTGATATGTTGGTTGATTGATTGATTGATATAATAATTGTGTTTGGTCTTGAACTATATATGGTTGAAATCTTAATTGTTTAGTTTGTAATAACTTTTGATTATTATAATTCTGTACTGCTTGATTATTATTATAATTCTGTACTGCTTGATTATTATTATAATTCTGTAATGCTTGATTATTATAATCTTGTTTTGCTTGAT
>Ga0214923_10001860_pt1 | contig 29187 bp, 28 predicted proteins | sample LL1510_MetaG_FD_177993 | JGI IMG/M metagenome (GOLD analysis project Ga0214923, IMG submission 177993) | Freshwater microbial communities from Lake Lanier, Atlanta, Georgia, United States - LL-1510 | ecosystem: Environmental > Aquatic > Freshwater > Lake | place: USA: Georgia | collected...
CGCAAGACATCAGTAACAGCAAGAATTCTGGGCTTTTACAACCAGAGTCTTCTAAGCAGCCGGTCGAGTGTTCGAATCACTCAGGGGGCGTTTCAATCAAGGGCTGGTTTTGAGCCAAACGCCTTGCCGTCACTGAGTTTTATACTGACAGGATCTGCCGGCCCCGGCGCGCTGCCCTGCACCGCCGGCACCCCCAGGCGCGGATCGCTCAGCCACCTCAGCCGCCAGGCGCTCGGGCTTGAGGGTGAGGTTGATGAAGCCGGGGCCGGCGATCACGGACTCCAGGCAGAGCTCCACAAAGCTCGGGTCCGTCCACTTAGCGTTAGAAGGATCGAAATAAAACGCAGAGAGCTGACGTCTTGACGTCACGGTGTTAAAGTGCTAAGATCTTCCCATGGATGAATCCAAGCGCTCCACCATTTACTTCGACGCGGATGTACATCGTGCTCTGCGCCTTAGGGCCGCCGCATGCAATCGTTCAATATCAGATATGGTCAATGAAGCAGTGCGTATGACCTTGGCCGAAGATGCAGATGACTTGAGAGATGCTGACCAGAGGCAGGTTGAAGAAAGTTCTAGCTTCGAAGCCTTTGTTACGAGTTTAAGGGAAATTGGACGGATATAGTCTCACCATCAAACCATCGGCAGCCAAGGAGCTACAGGGGATAACCGATAAAGCTACCTTGACTCGATTGATTGAACGGATCAAATCACTGTCAACTCAGCCACGGCCATCTGGTTCTGAAAAGCTCGCGGGCAGATCGAGTCTCTATCGCGTTCGTCAAGGTAACTATCGGGTCATCTACTCCGTTGATGATCAGTCTCGTATCGTCGATGTAGTAAAAGTGGGCCATCGAAGAGATGTCTACCGATGAGAACACCTTCTAACATCAAGATGCAGAAGACGGGAGGCAAAAGTTGTCTTCTATGCTGGGGGAGACGGCCCGCTTCTGATCTTGGCGTTAGAGAGATGGGGGCAAAGCGGTTGCAACCCAGAGCCAGTATACTCCCTGTATAGCCGCTGGGTTGCTGTGCATACACGGGTCCAAAAGTGGGGAAACAGTCTTGGGGTGCGGATCTCGCGCGGCTTGGCTGAGGAGGTTGGCCTCAGCGCTGGCTCTGAAGTTAGCTTGAGCGCCAAGGATGGCGAGCTTGTCGTAAAGCCGTCGGTTCCTGCTCGCCTCAGCCTCGACGATCTCTTGGCAGAGGTCTCCGAGGAGAACCTCCATTCCTCTATCGATACGGGCTCTGCTGTTGGTGCGGAGATCTTCTGTTGACTGCCGCGTATGTGCCTGATCGGGGTGACTTGGTCTGGCTGGAGTTCACACCGCAGACTGGTAGTGAGCAGGCTGGAAGGCGTCCTGCTTTGGTGATCTCGCCGAGGGCCTACAACGCAAAGGTTGGGTTGGCCTTGTTTTGTCCAGTGACATCACGCATCAAGGGTTATCCGTTTGAAGTGGCCTTGCCTGAGGGCATTGGTGTAGTCGGTGTCGTCCTTGCAGATCAGTTGAAGAGCCTTGACTGGCGTGCCAGAAAGGCGAAGTTGATTGAGCGTGCTTCGCCTGAGGTGCAGGCGATGGTTACAGCAAGGATCCTGCCCCTACTTGTTCCCGATAGCGCTGCCACTCAGGGGCAGCGTTAGCCAGAGCAGGGGGATGCGCCCACCACGGTGCGGCGATCGGTCCGGAGGATGGCTACGGGCGACTCTGCAGACTAAACTAAGACTTAGTTTAATGCGCTGTCCCATGGCCGTCACAAAGCAGCCTCTGGGCGAACAGCATCTGGTGAACGTGCACCAGGCCAAGACCCATCTCTCCCAGCTACTGCAGGAGGTGGAGCAGGGGCAAGAGGTGGTGATCGCCCGCTCAGGCGTGCCGATTGCGCGGCTGGTGGCCTGGCAGGCTCCGGCCCGGCCAGTTACAGCACCTGGGGCGATGCGCGGCCAAATCGCGCTGGTCGATGAATTCGATGCGCCCCTGGATGGGTTATTTGAGGCGCTGCAGTGACGCGGCTGCTGCTTGATACCCATCTGGTGCTGTGGTGGCTGAACGGCGATCCACGGCTGCCGCAGGCGGTGGTTGAACGGGTGCAAATGCCGGAGGCGGAGGTGTTCGTTAGCCAGGCCTCGCTGTGGGAGATGGCGATCAAGGTGTCGATCGGCCGCCTGCAGGTGGATTTGCCTGAATTGGAGCGTCAAGTGCCGCTACAGGGCTTCCGTTGGCTGCCGATTAGCAACGCCCATTTGCTGGCGGTTGGGGATCTGGAGACGGATGGCGTCCACAGGGATCCCTTTGATCGCTTGCTGGTGTGCCAGAGCTTGGTTGAACCGATGCTGCTGCTAACCGTGGACAACCAGCTGCGGAGCTATGGCGCCACGGTGATTGTGCTGGGGTAAGCGGTGGGCCTGGGATTACAGAAGGGGTAGCAAAGCTTTTGAGGGGTTGAAGGAGCCAAAAAAGGCATTTCAGGTACTTACTTAACTGATTAAAGTTTCCTTTTTGAAAAGGTTGGCATGAAATTTAAATTCGTTACGCTGCAACAGAGCAATAACGCGGTTGCAATAGCTATTTGAAAAACTAACTCTTGTTTATGCTCAGGCATTACTGATAAATCTAAACATACTGGAGAACATAATTGTGTTATTAGAAACAACTTGATTTGATGTGGATAAACCCGCCAGCTGATGATTTCATCGCTCAAACGGCTACGTTGGAATTGGCCGCCTGATCAGCGGCAAAGACGTCATCTTTCCTAACAGCTACCGATAGTTAGGATTTAGTGCAAAGCAATACTTGTTGCCTGGCCATGGCTGCCAATGTCACTCCCCATGCCCTCAAGCTCGTTGGCAGCAACGGTCAGATCTCTCTGGGCAAGCAATACGCCGGCCGCCATGTTCTGGTGGAAGAGAGCGAGCCAGGCGTCTGGATCGTTCGCACCGCCACGGTGATCCCCGACAACGAGCGTTGGCTGCATGAGCAAGAGGCGGCAGCAGACCTTCAGAGAGCCATGGCCTGGTCTGTCAGCCATCCACCAGCGGATATCGATGTGGAGGAGACCCTCAAACAGCTCAGCCATGGTGAAACCTGAGCCGACGATCAGGCTGGATCTGAACAATCCAGTGTTCCTAGAACAGCTGCTAACACTGCAGAAAGCGGAGCGTCATGCGGCGCTCGACACCCTCAACAAGATTCGCCAGATGGCCTGGACTCAGCTGTATCGCGACGCAGGGATCAAGTGGGAGAAGATCACAAGCATCAAGCCCCCCCTACTGGGATCGATGCCGTGTACTCGCTGCGGATCAGCCGATCACGCCGAGCCACAGCGCACCGCGATGGCAATTTCATGCGACTGCTCACGATCGCCCCGGATCACGACGCCACTTACGGAAAAAATGATGCTGAACGCCAGCCTGGTTGGCCGCTAACGCCGGCTGAGCGCCGAGAGCCAGTCGGGCTGCAGTTCGTGAGAGGCCGATTTGCAGCGAGTGTTCTGGACTTCCCTGGCCCAGGTTTTTCTCATTGGTTCCATTCCCTGGTGGCTCTAATAGAAGCCACGCCCCATATACCTGCCGATCAAGGTTAACCCTAAGCCGCTAGCAACGTGCAAGAAGGAAGTTGTGATAACGCGCACCCCTTTATCCGCAGTAGATCCCCAAAAGTGATTAGCAGCATCGCAGTGAGCCCAACATTTAGCCAGTATGGATAGCCAATCAATCACCCCATGCTTCTAAATCCCCTCTGCGCACTAACTGCTGCCAAGGTGATGGCGCTTAAATCCTCCGTTGTAGTGCTACTCACACTGCTGATCAAAGCCAGGGTGCAAATAGCAGCTGGATCTGCAATTGGCATCGCTTTTTTATTGTTGCAAACTTTGGTATTCCTTGCCATCGGCAGTGGCCTGTTGATTGTTGCTGGTGGGTCGGCGCTCTACGCCACAAAGCAACGCCGGCCTTCGGCGGCCTGATAGGAATATTTAGTTATTTAATACCTGCCTCAACTGCATGCGTTTTTTATTTTCTAACATACGCAGAAATTCATTATTAGTTTTTAGCGTTGCTTCACAAAAAAGCAATCGCATAATATGTTATCGCAAGTAACGGTTGAGCAATATATTCAAGCCGGGGTTTGGTCGTCATTAGAAAAAACGGTGTGGCCTGGGGGCCGTTGATCTGGAATTGCAATAAAAAACAAGAATATCAAAATCATTGGATTTATTGCGTTATTTGATGCAGAATTCTATTAATTACAACCAAAAAAGTGGCTTATGTTCAATACCTCGCAACTCAATACAGAAAAGCTCGGCCGTTTTTTACTGCGTGGGCTGAGGATTGGTGCTAGCACAACCACCTTTGTAGAACTATTTCGCAATCATTGGACTAGTGGAATAAGCGCTGGTGTGGCATGGATTGTATTTCTGCAGGTGGAACGTCGAATACAGAAAGATTCACCTGAAATTAATTCCTAATGGATTTAATTCCCTTAACCATCTCCCCACGCATTGGCTAGAAAACCTGCCAGATGCTTCTCCACCGCCCGCTTACTCAGCTGCTGGCTTAACACCGATCTCCGAACCTGTCTCCGAACGCTTACACCAGAGGGCCAACAAAGTTAGCTATGTTTGCCATAACTTCCTCAATAACAGCAAGGGCATCTTGTTAACGGCCTGCCACTCCTTTAATATCACCTAAGTAAATAGAAACTGTAAAAACGTATTGGAACGAGGTGTTTAGACAGGTACATAATTTTTCAAATCAATATCAACGCATGGGTCGTTGTAATCACCCAAAATTCCATAGGCAACATTAACTTCGTGTTTAAACGTCGCCAGCTCCTGGGCCTAGGCCTGGCTGGGTTAGGCGCTTCTTTGCTAAAGCCATCCACACCTGACAGCTCCAGCAACCGAGCGCTGCGGGTGGTCGTGGTTGGTGCTGGCTTAGCCGGCCTTGCGGCTGCCCGTTTTTTACAGCAACAGGGCCATCAGGTAACTGTGCTGGAGGGGCGCGATCGCCTCGGCGGACGCACCTGTACCAGCCGAGCCTGGCCAGACCTGCCTATTGATCTTGGAGCCGGCTGGATCCATGGAACTAACGGCAACTCAATCACAGCCCTTGCCATAAGCAACGGAGCCCGTTTGGTGCAAACCAGCCTTTATAGTGCCGAGATCTATTGCCCTGATGGCACCCCCCTCAGCACAAGCCAGGAGCAGCAATTAGAAAGCCTCGAAAATCGCCTTTCGGCAGCCGTTGCCCAGGCCCAAGAGCAGAAAGGTTCTGATATTTCCCTGCAGGAATTGGTGATTCGTGAGTTCAACTGGGGAAAAATAAGTATTGAAGAACGCCAGCGGCTCTAATACCTCATCAACAGTAGATATGAGCAAGAATACGGCGCAAGCGCCTCCTCACTGTCGGCCCACTGGCTAGAAATGGACGGAGCCTACGGCGGTGCTGAAGCCTTACTGGTGCCTGGCTTTGCTGCGATTGTGAATGGCTTGGCAAAGGACTTAAAAATATTCACTGGCCAGCAAGTTCAGCAGCTGAACTGGGACAACCCAAGCCCAGGGGCTGGAGTGAGGGTCGTTTGCAAGGCAGGGGCTGGGAAAGAAGAGAGAAGTTTTGAAGCCAACAAGTTAGTTCTTACGGTGCCACTGGGAGTTTTAAAAGCAGGAACAATTCAATTCAATCCGCCCTTACCCGCCGAGAAACAAACAGCGATCAGCCGCCTTGGGATGGGTACCTTAAATAAATGCTGCCTGCGCTTTAGCCGTCCCTTTTGGCCAACAACCGTCGACTGGCTTAGTCAAACCCCTCAGGTTCAGTGCAATGGTGCTAATGGGCAAGCCTTGCTAGGCCATTGGGCCAGCCAGTTTTAGTGGGATTTCAGACTGGTGCAGCGGCAGTAGCCATGGAAACCATGAACAACGCAGATCTAATTGCAAGTGCTATGGAAAGCCTTAAGCGCCTTTTTGGTAAGGGTATTCCCGAGCCGATCGGAGCCCAGATAACTCGCTGGCACTCAGATCCCTTCAGCGGCGGCGCCTATTACTTCAACGCGCTTGGCAGTACGCCAACCGATCGTGAGGAGCTAGCAAAACCCCTAGCCAAACGCTTGTTCTTTGCTGGTGAAGCCATCCATCCAATGTTTGGCACTGTCCATGGCGCCTACCTCTCTGGCCTAAGAGCTGCCGCCGAACTTCATGCCAATTCCTAATGTTAAAGCGGATTCATAATTTGCTCAATTGAAATTACTAACCATTGACAACACATCTGCAACGACTAAAGCAACATCTATTACGACCAAAACACACGCTCCCAGGTATGGAATCTTCGCTTCTTGGTTTTATTCATGTGTAAACCAAGGCATCCAAAGCCGAAGCCTGCAAAAGCTCGTAAGGATCAATTGCTAGAGAGGAGGCTTAGATCAAAGACGGAAGCATCGGGCCAGAGTCTAACTCGCTACCACTAGTGGGGGATCATCACCCACAAGTAACAGTAAACTTAAACAAAAAGGTTCAAAATATAATCCTAATAAAAAAATCTCCTATCTCGGCCCCAGCTTGATAAGATAAAGGCAGTGAAATTTGATTATTAAGCGATGCCAAAAGAAAAAAAACAGCGCAGGCTTATCCTGCATATAGGCACAGAGAAAACTGGAAGCACCTCAATACAAGTCTTTCTGCGCATCAACCAAAAGCGCCTGGCGGAAGCTGGGGTGGGAGTGCCTAGCGAGCTAGGAGACACATTGCACTTCCGATTACAGTTGCTTGCAAATGACGAAGATACAAACGACGATTTTATAATGAATCTTGGGCTGCATAAAAACAGGGAACTCAGAGAAAACACCCTAAGTGAATGGAGAAATCAACTTTATCAAGAAGTTGAATCAAGCGCAGCGCAAACCTGGATAATTTCATGCGAAACCCTGCATAGCAGGTTACTTAAAGATTCCGAGCTGGTGCGATTAAAGAAAATACTTTCACCATTATTTGATAGAATTGATGTATTAGTATATCTAAGGGAGCCACTAAGTATGGTAACGTCGCGGCTTACCGAAAATGCCAAAAGCGCAATACCTGTAGTTATACCTGAACCAGTTGCAAATCAAGAATTTGACATAGCTGATCACCAGGCAACATTGCAGCGATGGGAATCTGCTATGGGCCCTGGAAAACTGATAGTTCGTATTTTCGAATCAGAGTCATTGGTGGGAGGTAATGTTATTTACGATTTCATGGAAGCATGCGAGCTCGAACAAGAAAATTACTTGATCCCACGCTATCAGAATCCCTCCCTCTCAAGATATGGCCTTAAATTAACTGAGGAAATCAACAGGCACGTACCCCGTCGATGGATTGATGGCACCTTAATAAAAAGTAGGTGGCAACTAATGTGTCATATAATGACACAGCTTCGTGGCGGGGCCAGCTATATCCCAAGCCCCGAAGAAATAAAAAAATACGATCAGTTTTATGAGGAACGCAATGAATGGGTTAGGTGTAACTACTTTCCCGAAAAAGAAAAACTATTTACGAAGACTTGGCAAACTTCATTGTTAACAAACAAAGCCGCGGAGGAATCCACAAACCTAGCTCAAACTGCAAAGCTAATAGCAAATATATGGCTAACAAAAACGGCGCAAGTTAATCAGTTAGAAGCTCAAGTGGCATATCTTAAAGATTGTCTTAAAATTCAGAATCCAAAACTAAATATTGATGATCTACAGAAATCTGGACCATCCCACTGCTGGCAGGATTACCTAGAACGCTAATGGCAATTTATCGTTTAAATCAACCCTTAAAACTTGAATCAAATAAAGCACTTTCACCCGTGGATATAGCTTATACAATAAGTGGTAATCCGAATACAGATGGATCAAATGTAATAGTTATTTGCCATACACTTACCGGAGACATTCAGATAAAGTCGTCAAGTAAGTGGTGGTTTGTTGGCCCAGGAGAATTAATCGATACGGATTATTTTTGTGTGATTGCAATGGCCGCATTGGGAAGTTGGCATGGGGGGTCAAGTCCTTGTTGGAGTGAAAACAAAATGGAAGAGCCATTAGGTGTTGATTTCCCAACTGTGAGTGTTATTGATTCGGTTCGGGCCCATCATCAGCTTTTAACTCATTTAGGAATATGCCATGCACGTGCAGTGATAGGAGGAAGTTTTGGGGGATTCTTTTCATATGCATGGTTGGCACTGTACCCAGAAATGTTTGATCTAGCGTTAATTTTCCAATCAGCACTACGTTGTAGTGCACACACAATGGCATTCTTCTCGCTCGCTAAAGAACTAATTTGTTCTGATCCTGCATGGAATATGGGTAAATACAACAAGGAAGCAATAAGCAACATGGTTGGAATACGACAGTTACTAGCACTAAATAGATTAATTCAACTCAGTCACGCAAGATTTGAAGAGCTTTTTCCAGCCGAATACCGTCAGAGCGATAAAAATATAAGCTCTCACTTTAGCCTCAAAAACTCAAAGATTGATGAGTTCATGCTGAGTGCGCCAAAATCCCTTCAGGGATTAGATCCAAATTCATTTCTGTGCCTAATGCACTCTAGTACGATCTTTGACCTAGAAAAGAGCGTGCCAAACCTATGGCAGCGCTGGAAAAAAATGAAAACCCATCTTGTTCAGATCCCCTGTGCCCAAGATTGGCGCTATCCTGTGTCAGGAATGCTAGATATTCATCGAAAGGCTAAGCAGACTGGGCTGAATTCTCATCTTTATGTAACACGTTCTCCCTATGGCCATGGCTCATTTTTGCACGATCCAACATCACTTCTGCCAATACTTCCGCTTCTGCAAAAGCATTTGTATTTTCAGTATTGAATATTAGAAATAAAATTGGCAGGATCGGTGAGATTGAAGTAGTATAAACGATATATAGACTAACAAGTTTTTAAAGACATGGATTCCTCTCACGCGAGCAACCTGGGCAGGAGCGAGAGTGATGTGTTATTTGCTTACATGCCATATCACCGACTCACACATCCAGCCCTTGGAGCAAGTATTCTTAAAACTTGCTTAAATCAACAGGGCATCAGTGCGCGTGTTGCATATTTAGGCCTTGATTTTGCTGAACAGATTGGCACAACTTTGTATAACTCATTACTTAATTCAAGAACCCCGCTACTACAAGCTGAGTGGACCTTCGCTAGTGCTGCTTTTGGCGAGGCATTCATTAAAGAGCGGGAAGCACAAATTGGAAGGCCCTATCCATGGGCCACCGCAGATATTAAAAAAGCAGCAAAACAAGCAGAAAACTGGATTTTGAAAGTAGTTGATGGGATTGCTTCAAATCCACCTCGAATAATTATTTGCAGCTCAATGTTTCAGCAAAATTTGGCCTCGCTAGCTGTGTTGCGTGGAATAAAAGAAAGATGCCCCAACATTTTCACAATCATGGGTGGACCAAATACAGAAGGAATACTTGGTATTGGTCTACTGCGCCGCGCACCATGGCTTGATTACGTTTCTTCAGGAGAGGGTGAGGAAACTCTTCCAGAATTGTGTAAATTATTACTGACAGGCTCACATCAAGAAAAACTTCCAGTTGGTGTTAATGGTCAAGCAGATCTTGAACGACTCAAGGGATTATATGAAATTAATATTAATAGAGCTACATTAACAAACATGAATAACAGCCCTGTTCCATGCTTTGATGATTATTTTTCAGCTTTAAAACAAACTCAAATAAATATTGAACCTGGACTTCTACTAGAGTCATCAAGAGGTTGCTGGTGGGGCCAACGAAGCCATTGCACTTTTTGTGGCTTAAACGGAGATGGAATGAATTTTCGTGCCAGAGATCCCAAGAAAATGGCATCTATTGTTTTCAACACAACCAAGAAATATGCAGTAAAAAAAATAGAATTTGTTGACAACATAATTGCAAAAAACTATTTCGAGGAATTTCTACCACTGATTGAGGGTGAAGATCTCTCAATTTTCTATGAAACCAAAGCAGATTTTAGTGAATCTGATGTAAAGAGATTCCGCGATAGTGGAGTGAGATTTATTCAGCCCGGAATTGAATCTCTATCAACTCCAGTGTTAAAGCTCATGCGTAAAGGCACATCATCAACCCTAAATCTTGAATGCTTGCGTCTATGCCGTGAATACGGCATTAAACCATCTTGGTCAATACTAAGTGGGTTTCCAGGAGAGCAAGAAATATGGTATGCCGAGATGCTTAGTTTCATGCCAAAACTGTTTCACTTAAGCCCCCCAAATGGTTTTATTCCAATACGATACGACCGATTCAGCCCTTACCATGATCATCCAGAACAATGGGGGTTAGAATTAGAACCATTTGAAGCATATCTTCATATCTACCCTGATTACCTAGGTCGCCACGACGATGTTGCCTATTTCTTTAAGCGTCGTGGAAGGGATGAACTTAAGGATGATGGTTTAGGTATTTGGAGCCAAACTCACTGGAATTGCAGGCAAACTGTTAAAGTTTGGAAAGAATTCTGGTCGGAAAGAAGTAAAGACGGAGTATCACATCCTGAATTGTATCTCTATCATGATTTAGGATGGAAGATACATGATGACCGCAATCCTCAAGCTCCTGCTTGTGAATATAATGTAAGCGAGCAAATGGCAGAACTACTGATTTACTGTCGTCAGAGAAGATCCAATAGTATTCTGAGAAAGAATGCCAATACAGAAAATTTAAAGATTGATAATAACCAACTTGATGATTTACTTCAAGAGGCCCTTGAAAGAGGATGGCTTATTTCTATTGATGATGTTTGGCTTAGCTTGGTACAGATTTTTAATCATCAGCAAGTGCCTATAAAAGACTGGCCAGGTGGTTTAATTCTGCCGGCTAAACAGCCTTCAATACCCCATACTGAAGTAGCCCAAGGCAATGTGAAAACAGCCTAGATTTTGACCAACTGAACTCTGATATTAACTGTGACAAACTAGCTGGAGATTCATTTAGCCTCTCAAGCAAACCAGGAAAAATGCTTGAATTATAGAGATAAAACTGACTGGCATCAATAGTGATCATAAGTAAAGTATCAAGCTGAATTGGAGGGCATGGAATAATTTTCAGCAGTTTGTTAAAAGCATTTGGTAAATCATCAATACTTGAAAATGAATCACGCCCTAACACTCTATATCCATTGAGATTCCTGGGTTCAGCAAGGCAAGGAGTAATCAATTGGATTTCTCGTCTTGGTAATGAGATAAGAAACCCCGACATACAGGCAATCGTTCCACCGGATTGTGTCTGTTGCGAGGCAGTATCTTTACTAAAGCTTCGACCAGCCAAGGCGTATTGTGATGAAGACTCTGGATATTGTGGTAAAAACCGGATCATACCTCTTTCGAGGGGTGTTAACTCCTTGAATAGTTTTTGATAAGCATATCGAGATCTCATTGAGCAGCGCAATCCCCATGGGCGTTCAGCGGCAGGAGTTCTCAACATGCCACGAATACGTTCAATATGATTTTCAGCAAGCGCTGTTGTGGTAATTGGCCACAGACCAAATTTTTGATAAAATAAGTTGGCATAATATTCATAGTCAGGTTGGTCTAAGGGATCGGTAGCCCAATACAGAACTCCGTATTGAGAAAGTAAACCACAGGCGTTTCCCAAAACATCAAGTAATGCCTGATAAATTTCTCTACCATCATTAAAAGGTAAACCAGAATTTTGCAAAGCCTGAGCAGATACACCACAAAAGGAGCAGCCACCAGAACAACCTTCACTGAGCTCAATCGCATAGGGAATATGAGTAATTTGAGAAGAGCGGGTGCTAGTGTCTTCACGAGAATAGCGAGCAATCTGTAAATTACGCCAAATCTTCCAGCCTCCATGGGATGGATCCAACTGTCTTTGCAGATGTCGAAAGTTGGCATCTAAATCTAATGCATCGCGTAGGATTAACGCTTCTAACGTAGGGCTTACATCCTCAGTTATACCTTTTTTTAGTTTGGATGGTAGAAATAAGGAAACATCATACAGCCCCAACATCGGATATTCAGATGCTAGAACTTGATGGAAGTTATCCTCCAATAAAAGCCTAAAATCAAGGTCACATATAACTTGATCGCGAAATTCTTTTATCTGTCTCAATCTAGGTAGATCGTTTAAAGCTGTCTGGTAGTTTTGCCAAACATTAGTAATTTTGGTAAAATTCGTTTCCATTGAAAAATCTATTTAGGGGTATCAGTTCAGAATTTTACATGCTTAGCAAAGCTTTTGTTGATAGTTCATCCCAGAATTCCTATTATTATTAGGGTCAATCCCAGTTAATTGAGATGAGCTCCATCAGAACTACATTTTCAGCTACCGGCGAATAAGGTCTTGCCCTTGACTTGCTAGTTGCACGCTCTGTTTTGGATCCTGCCTTGAAAGCAGAACTACTGGCAAATCCTGAGGTTTGCTGCAAAGCCAATGGAGTTTCCATTCAAGATGGTTTACGCCTAGTGCTCACCCATCCGGATCAACACTTATTCGCAAAATACCCAGCACATTGGCTGCGGGCTCGTTTGAGAAAACAGGTACTACTCCTCAGCTAAGGGAGAATGTTGTTTACAATGGCACAACAGAATACACTGAAACTAACACAGTGGCTGAGACGGTTGAAGCAGTTGCTAGTACCACTAAAGTCAAGGCTAAAGCTGAAGTTGTTGTAGTGCTTACTTGACATCTAAATAACAAGATATCGAAACTTGCTTTAGCTTCAAAACCTTTCTCTATATTATCTATTTGTACAACTTTTAGCATCATAGTAACACCAGGTGAACGGTATTACAATGATGCTTTTTGCAGGCTTTAATTCGCGCCAAAGGTTAGTTAACATAGTTTGAAATATTTTGTATTACATAAGCAGTAAAAGTTTTGCCTTCACGAAACTCCATGGAAAATGTGTTAATTGAACCTATTGTATTGTTAAAGACAAAAAAGTTGACAATTTAACCAAGCATTAACTAGACGTGGTTTTAGCCTTTTGCTAGTATTTTGTTGTGTCCTTTCGATCACAGCCATGAGTACAGCATTTTCAGCCACTGGCGAGTGGGGCCTTGCCCTAGACCTGTTAATAGCACGCTCAGTTTTGGATCCTGCCTTGAGGGCAGAACTTTTGGCAAATCCAGAAGCTTGCTGCAAGGCCAATGGAGTTTCCATTCCAGATGGTTTACGCCTAGTGCTCACCCATCCAGATCAACCAACACTTATTCGCGAAATACCCAGCACACTAGCTGCGGGCTCGTTTAAAAAAACGGGGGTTACTCCTCAACTAAGGGAACCTGTTGTTTACAATGGCACAACAGAATATACTGAAACTAACACAACTACGGTTGCTGAGGCTGAGACGGTTGAAGCTGAGGCCACAAGTACTACCACTACAGCCGAGGCTGAAGCTGAAGTAGTGGTAGTACTTACTTGATAATCTTGCTTCAACTGCATTAACTTTGTAATTATAGGATCGTAGAGTACCAAATAATTGGTATTCTACGATTTTTTTTAAACTTTAATAAGCAATAAAGTCATTAAACAAAAGTTGAACCATTGCCTTATTATTTGTGAAATTTACTTAAAATTATAACTGAAATGGAAATTTAAAGCCAATCGTCCTTTCTAGAAGAAATAAAATTCAACATAAGAGATGTAAGTAGCCGCATATTATCTGGAAGTTAACAGAATATGGCTTTGAAATCTTTGCTATATTAATAAAGCAGTTGCTTTTTTTGATCACTACCATGAGTACAGTATTTTCAGCCACTGGCGAGTGGGGCCTTGCCCTAGACCTGTTAATAGCACGCTCAGTTTTGGATCCTGCCTTGAGGGCAGAACTTCTGGCAAATCCAGAAGCTTGCTGCAAGGCCAATGGAGTTTCCATTCCAGATGGTTTACGCCTAGTGCTCACCCATCCAGATCAACCAACACTTATTCGCGAAATACCCAGCACACTAGCTGCGGGCTCGTTTAAAAAAACGGGGGTTACTCCTCAACTAAGGGAACCTGTTGTTTACAATGGCACAACAGAATATACTGAAACTAACACAACAGTTCAAGTTTATGGACCAAGCGAGAGTGCTTCAGCTGAACAATATTCTCAAGTTGAAACTGCAACTGAAACTGAATCAGAAGTTGTGGTAGTGCTTACTTGATAATCAAGAAGCCAGGGCTGCAATGCAGACCTAGCCAAATAATTATTATTTTTTGTATGTTAATGATACAAGAATAAAGAATACTGCGAAGGAAGCAATTAAAACAGTTAATCCTATAGTAACTTGTGTAGCAGCAAAAATTAAATGAATAGCCAATACAATGGCAACAACCAACACTACTGTTACAAGCCATCCTATTGGATGATTTGGAGAAATACCAATGCCATGACGTTTAGGGCCAAACCAAATGGGTCTTTTCATACTTTTTGATGAAGAAGTGAATTAATTTAGTATTATGGTGGAGTTTTTAGCGGTATCAATATAATCCTCATCAAAGATACCCTGATCAAACAGCTGATTCAAAGTAATAGAGGTATATAGGCTATCAACCCCTCTCTGTGAACGTTTAGCACAGATTTCACTAACAGTTAGGGAGCCATTTTTAAGATATTCAGCAAATTCACCCGCATATGAAACTCCTGGCAAAGATAAACTATACCCATTTTTTGTTGCAATTAATGTAGAGTCGTCTTTAGAAGAGAATACTATGCCTCTATAAGGTATCAAAGCGTCTTCAGCGCTTAAAGTATTGTTCAAACACGAATCGAGCATCTTATGAATCAATGGGTCAATGTCATCAACAGAACTAAAATTAGATTCACCAAGCACTCTGTAGCCCAAAGGCCACCGCTCACTGGCATTACAAGGGGTAATTATTTTTAGGCTCTGTTGTACAAGATTGATAAGGAATCCACTAACACATGCTATTGATCCTGTAAATTCAAGATTATGATGAATTTGGATAGGCTTTTGGCTAGAGTTGCGTTGAATAACAAGATCTCTTACTCTTCCAGAAGTGGCTTTTGGAGATAAGCGATCATCATATTGGGGTATAAGTTCACAAAGAAAAAGTTCTTCAGGAGAAAAATACTCATGAATGGCATCAAAATCACCAGAACGGATCATTGAACATCTCTGTACAAAGGCGTTGCGATTTTTTGTATGCTCTAGGAGTGCCCTCATTCGAGGAGCATGCTTCATTACTTGTGCAGTGGTTGTTTGGGGCCAATAACCCAAAATGGTATGAAATTCCTCCAGAAACCACTCGTATTCTGGATGATCAAAAGGATCAGTAGCCCAGTAGCAAAAACCATGCTGGGCAGACTCAATTCCACAAACTGAACGAAATGTTTCTAACAACTTACGCCAAACAGCCTCTGTATAAGGAGTGAGTTCAACAGGTTTTTGAAATTTTTCTGCATCTACACCGCAAAACCAACAACCAACTGTGCAACCTTGAGTTAACTCAATTGAAAAAGGCGCATGAACTAATTTAGAATGTTTTTTTGGTCCATCTCGCCAAAGAGTTGAACCAATCATACGCTTACGCCATTGGTTCCAGCGTGGATGCATTGGATGAGAATCACGGATCTCAACACAATGACTCCTCTTGGAGTTGATGAAATTTCTATATTGCTCAACTAAAACAGGTGTACCGGAATGACCACTGGAATAGTGTTTTGCAAGTTCAGGGTTGCTCAAAATCTGCAACGAAAGTGGATCAATGTTTAGGCCGCGATCTTTCAAACTTTTTTGTGGATTATCTTCAAAGTTTTTACGGAAATTAAAGTCATTCACCCAACGCTCAAGGCCACGCTTTAGTAGGGGAAGTTCACTGTGATAATGGGAGGGATTTCTCCAGAATTCCCAGCTCTGTTTAGTTGAATTGGAGGAGGTTGCTAATATCATAGCATTGACAAGAGTGGCGAAAGGATCATGAGTGAGTTAGCTCAAACCACCTAAGAGGAATGATTTAATTTTACAAGGCTAGGCCATCTGTGTCAACCATAAGCCATTCCATATATTTCACCAGGGATTGATTGAATATATTTAGGGATTCTGAATTTGTCATAACAACAAATCCAGCCTTAGATTTAGGACAGAACTGAAGAACGGAATGATACCCAGGATTAGTGCCTGTGTGTAGAAGTACTTTTTCTCTATTAATAGAGGTTAGCAATAAACCATATTGGTAACCATAACATGAAGGGACTGCAATAAAATCTGATAAACGAACAAGCAATTTTGCACCTATAGAGTTAGTAAATTTCGGTTGAAATAGATGTGAAATTAGCAATCCCATATCAGCGGCAGATGACCATACCCCTGCAGCTGCTTCAATACCCTGAAAATGTCGCCAACCATAAGCCAGAGGCTTTCCTGATGAGTCATGTCCCCAACAAGCAGTGCTATCTGTTGTTTTTGGAGAAGAACTTGTAGTAGCAGTTAAACCTAAGGGAAAACATAGCCAACGCTGTAGTAGTTGTTCAAATGGTATGTCTAGTTTCCACTCTATTATTTTTTGAATTAGCCAATAGCCCCAAGTGCTGTAGTGATATTCACCAACATTTTCTATTTGATGTAGATGTGATTTATTATTCTGCCAATATTCAGTTGTCCAGAATGGCATTGAGCCATCAATAGTGCCTAATGTACCTACGGTGTCAACAAAGCCGGCTCGATGCGTCAATAGTTGACCCAAAGTTACTGGACCATTAAGAATATTGTGAGGAGGTTGAATTTTTTCATCTAATTTCAATTTGCCGCGAAGGTTCAACTCTAAAACCAAACAAGCTGTTATAAACTTACTTATGGAAGCTAGTTGGAATTTGGTATGTTTATTAATGATAGGTTGATAAATATATTTTGGTGAACCAGTGTATCCAAAGCTAAAGTAAATTATTCTTCCTAATGAATCACAGCAGGCAATTGCAATACCTTCAGATGAAGTAGATAAATGTAATGCTTGAATATGCTTTCTAATTGGCTCCCACCAAGGCGTAGGGCTTTGCATATTACTCATTATTGCTTTTGTAGTACTCTCTTTTGTTGGTCCACTAGCAGACTTATTCCGCTGGGCCAACGAGCGGAATAGCGATATAGTTCTGCAACTGATTGATTATAACTTTGCAATGCACTAATTTGGGCTTCTTCGGCTTGACCAAGTAATTGCATGGATTGAACCAATGAGGTTATATCAGCAAGACCAATATTAAAGCGTGCACGATTTGCTTTTAAAGTATTATTTGCCGCTAACAAATTTGCATTTGCACTCTCTAATGAAAGTTGTGACATTTCATATGTTGAATATGTTCTCTGAACTTGTGATCGCACAACAAATTGATAATATTCTGCTTCATTTCTTGAATTCTTAGCAGCAGCCTCTAGGGACTTTGCCTGTGCAGCTGCAACACCTCCATCAAAAATATTCCAACTAATTCCCAGTCCAATTGAGTTAAAATCATATTTACTCTCATAATTTACAAGTGAATCTGCTGAACCCTTGTTAAAGATTCCATAGTATATTCCCTGAAGGCTTAATACAGGTAAATACTGACGAATTGCTGACCTAGCGTTCCAAATTGATGCTTGTTCAGATTGTAGATAACTCTGTATTTCCTCTCTTAGTATTAATGCCTCAGATACTGTTTGCTGTAAGCTATTAGGCCATAATGCAGCTTGTTCAAGTTTATCCGTAGGTAGCACTATCATATCACCTGGTTGATTTAAAGACAAAGAGAGAGATGCAGATGCCTGAAAATACTTCTCGTAGAAAGAGATTAGTTGATTTAACTGAGCATAAAGTTGTGTTCTTGCTTGCTCAACAGCGCCAATATTTGTAAGGCCCGCTCGCTGTCTCTCCTGAATATAGTTCAGTTGATCAAGATTTATTCTATAAATTCTTTCGAACGAATCTATAAGTGCTTTATTCGCCTGCAGTGTATAGTACGCCTGCTGAATTTGCAATACTGCACTTCGTGCAGTTACATCAAAGGCTAATCTTTGTTTCTGGACTTGAGCAGCAGCGGCGTTGATTGATGCAGGTAAAGCGGGCTGAAAGAAAGACCAAGTAAGTGTAAAATATGGTGCAAATTGATTATAGGTATTAGTTGATAAGCTTGACAATTTATTATTTGTAATTTGAGTTGTTCCATTTGGATTGACAATTACCTGTTGAAATTGAGTTTCTGAGGATCTAGTTTTGACACTGCCAAGAAAGGGTGGCAGCGAGGTGAGATTCAGGCTTGGTAGGAATTGTCTCTTTATTCCAATCAGGGAGTATTCCTGCTCTTGGATAGACGCATATGATGCCGCAAGAAGCTTGTTTTGGCGTATTCCAAGCTCTAAGCATTCTCCCAATGTTTTACTTATGCTATTGTCTTTTAACTGCTGTCTGTACTTTTTAAGCTTTTCAGTTATTGAAATAGCGGGTTCAGGTTTGACTGGAACAATAGCTTCATCTTTTGCATGAGAAGGTTGAACATAATTAGGAATTGTATGATTGCCAATTGGCACTGCCTTAGCAGTTAGTGACAAAGTAAACACAAATAGGGAGCCAAAAGTAAATTTTACAAAATTCATAATTAATTCGTAATAGCTGGAAGAGAAATATTGGATCTGAATAAATCTACTATATCATTATTATCAGTTGCAACAGCAAGGATTGTTTCGTTTTCCAAGCAATGCAATATAATGTTTTTAATAAATTCCTGTGGTAGTTCGTCAAGTCCTTTATCAATAAAAATTGCATCTGGTTTTTGATAAAGAGCCCGAGCTAAAAGAATTTTTAGGGTTATATTATCAGCATCAAGATGAGTTGGTGTGTAGCAAGTTTGAAGACGGCTATTCAACCACTTCTGATCATTCTTCAGCATGCATATTTTTAGACAATTGTCAAGCCACTGTTGATCTGGGCTACTTGAGTAGCCCGTAATATTCTCCTTCACAGTACCTGCAAGAAGCATAGGTATAGCTCCTACAAACTCGACACGGCTTCGATAAGCAGGAAGATCTATTTGAGTTAAAGGATATTGGCCATTTATAAGCAATTGTAGTGATATCTGAGACCTTAGCCTTTCGGGGTTTTGGCCAGCACAAAAGCGTAGTAGCTGAGTACTTAGATCAGAGTTGCTAGAAATTAATGCAACAGACTTTTCGCAGCCTAACTCTATATCAGGAAGCAAAAGAGTACTATTTTTTTTTGTTTTCATGCTATTAACTTGAATACTTACTATCTTTTTTACTGGTATATCTACGATTTTTTCATCAACTGGGATTAATTGTAATATGGGCCGGAATCTAATGGCGTCGGGTATAATCTTAACTAATGTTAGCAAGCTTGTGCTTAAACTTCTAACTGCGCCATTAATTGTTGAAAATGCAGACAATAGTAGAACTACTATTCCTTGGCTAGGCATTGCCCCATTGGTATCTGTAGCTACGCCTAACATTGAAAGTGCAGATGGTGATGATATCAGATAAAGCAAAAGACTTATTACTAAAGCATTAAGGCTTAGTGTTAAAGCACGAAGCGATGATTTTAATAATCCAATTTTTATTACTAGTCTAGCGATTCGATACCTAAGTTCGCTAAATTTTTCAAAAACTTCACTCTCTATTGCGAGTGATCTAACAGTTTGTAGTGATTCAAGTGGGAAAAGAATAGCGTCTTGCAGATTCCCAGAAATGTTAAGTTTGCGTATGCGAAGAATACTCTCTATAACGGCCATTATAGTATCAAAAAAAGGTCCAATAGCTGTCGCAGCTAATAACAGAAGACATAATTCAATAGAGTATGTTTGAAAAAATATAAGTACAATATTCAATATTATTACGAATACAGCAGTAATTACTGTTACAAATGATTGCTGTAGTGCTTTGCGCACAGCATGTGCTGAATTCACTCTTTGCTGCAAATCACCAACATTATACTTAGTAAAGATCGATATTGGAGAAATGAGAAGCCTGTGCACAAGCAGTGCAGTTGTTGTTAAACCAAGAAATAGCTCTAGACGTAATCCTACAAATTGATTAAAAGCCTTAAGGCTATTTGATGTAAGTTTTAGGCAGAGTAAAAAGGCTGCAATTTGAACCATTAAAAAGCTCTGCCCACTTGGCACTACATTGTTAAAAATGTAGGCCTGGAGCCATGTTGGTCCAAGGCTTATGAGCACAGCGATGAGAGCAATGATTGCTATTATCAACAACTGTAGAAAACGACCAGTTAGTATCCGCCTCATAAGAGCTATAACTCCGACAGGCTCAACTGGTAGGGTGTGAATTAACATTACCAATTGACTATCGTTATTTACACTAATCTTGCATCTTCTAAATCGAGCTGGATAAATTACTTCAATTCCGTCGTTTTGGCAGCACAACAGTAGACCAGAGTCACCACGCATAGAATTTGGTGAATTCCCAAGTGAAATGTCAACTATTCCATAATCTTCACGCAACTCTTTTAGCAAGTCTGAAAGACTCAGAGGCAAGTAAGAAGTACCTTGATCTGTACAGCCAAAAAAACTAAGAATTGAATTTCTGAGCAATCCCATATCGGTTTGAATATGAGCCTTGCGTTTTGGTGCAAATGGCCAGGCCCTCTCTAATAAATACTTTTCAAATTTACTGAGCTGAATATTTGGCCGTTCAGATTTGTCTGTTGACGGCAGTAGTTGTGGAGTATCTTTCATATATTTTGTACACTAGCTCCTAAAAAGTGAATAATTTTTTAACAGTCTAAGATCAAAAACTACTGGCCAAAGTGAATCATTAGAATCAATCCATGGACTCAAACGAATTAAATCTATACCAAAGGGCTCAGATAATTTAATTAGCCGTTTGTGAAATTCATACCTGCTGGAAGCCTCCTCTTCAGGTAAATCTGTAATTATTAATGCACGAGGTGCTCGCCAAAGGGCCCGAAATACACCAATGCGATGTAGATCATTTACACTAGCATTTGCCTGAATTGAACCTTGTTGCAAAGATTTTATTGAAACTCCAAGATGTTCTGCTAAAGATTCTGGCTCACCCAAACTAGCTAGTGGAGAATCTAGTTGACCAAGTGTTAGATTTTGCCAAAGACTTGATGAATATATATATGGCTGACTACGTGCTACTAACAATTCTCTTCGGCCATCAATGCATAAAACTGACATCTTTATATGATCATGAAGAAGTTTATCGCCTGCGATTATCCCTTCTAGATCTATTGAGCTTTGATAATCATCAGTTAACAGCAAACGCGAAGGCCCCCCTTGCTTTAATACTATTTGATTTTCTAGTATTTTGGAATTTTCTTTATTTGTATTCTCTTTAACTAACTCATCTTTGATCTGTATTACTAATAATTCATTATTGGCAGTTGATTGAATTCCATATTTATACTGAAGAGATGATTCTTCTATTATATCTAGAATCCTCTCATGAGTAGTTCGCAGAGATTGCAAACTTGAAATAAACTGTGAAATGCTTTTAATAGGTGACAAAGCTAAGCTAATTATTGCAGAAAAAGCTACGTATTCACCCAATGTAATTCGTCCATTCATGATAAAAATAGCTGCAATTGTTAACATAATAATTGACTGAAATGTATCGATTACTGTTGATCCGTATTTTACCATTAGGGAGTAAGTACTTGTCTTCTGCTGGGTGCGGATACGTCTATTAACAACAAGCTGATGAACGCGAAAAGCATCTAATTGCCTACGTTGGTCTCGCAGAATATCTATTCCTTTGAATAATTTGATAAACGAAGTTGTTTCCAAAGCTGAATCCTGTTGTAAGTGGTCTATTCTGGTTTTGAGTCCTGGATTTGTTTTTATTACAAAGCCAAATGCTAATACCTGAAAACATATAAATACAAACGCTAGTGGGATAGATGTAGAAAATAGTACAAATGCCAATAAAACTAAATTTAATATTGAGCCAATTAATTGAATTTCGTTTGTGCCAACAAAAGAACCAAGTTGCTCGCTGCTTCTAACTCGATTCATTAAATCACCAGATGCACGAATCTCTATATATTCCAGTGGTATTCTCATCAGAGCAGTAAAAGCATTAAAAGACCACTTTAGTGATAAACGTGTGGTCAAAAGCAATGAAAGTGCAGTTGCGCTTACGAGCAAGATGCCGCCAAGAACAGCCACAATGAAATATAGTATTGATAATGTTCTTGCCCAATCTAGAATGCCCATTTGGACAACATTAGTAAAATAAATATTTTTTATAACGGGATCCAATAGTACTGTTAAGCCCTTTAGGAATGATAGTATAATAATAACAATTGCCAGATTAAAAAGAGTTTTATCTGATAAAAGTGTGCTCCAAAGAAATGAGGGTTTCACTCTTTTGTAGCATGTATTCTCTGGTTGACCTAAGCAGAGGACATGACTAGTCGCAGCCTGTATTTTAATTTGTGCAGGTGTAATATTCATCCAACCTTTGCTTGGATTATTAGCCCAAAAATTTCTAAAGTCACGTTCAATGACAACTGTACCTATATCTCTCAAATCAACAATAAATGGCTTGCATCTATTCCTATCTGTTAAAATGCTATCGATATCAATGGAAATCAAGTTGAATCCGAGTTCCTGGGCTAAAGCTGGTAGTGATGTATATTGACATTTTGATAGTTGTCGACCTTGTCTTATTTCAGAAGCGCTAACATTAAATCCAACTGTCTCTAACATGATCGACAGGCAAGTTATTGCTTGTTCTGCTGGGGAAAAAGCAATTCGAGATACTGTTTCTCGCCCGTTTCTAAGTAATTTCTTCATCTTAAAAATTACTTAATCCTGTTGCATTTTTAATCCACGGGATCACATATGTTATGGGTAATCGAGATTGATATATTACCTTAACCTCGGCAACGCTACCTGAAACAATTGGCCATGGAGGTCCACTTGAGCCGGCCCAGGCTAAATTTCCATTAGAATAAATAGGATCTATTTGAACTAGGAAAGGTAATTTCGATTCTTGACTTGAGAATACCTGCTGAGCAAGACTTTGAGATCCAATTAGTGATCCATAGGCAGCCTGATTGGTTGGAAATGGTGAAACCTTTCTTACAATTCCTTTAATGTATCCAAAACGTTGAGGCGGCGCAGATGATGGTGATATGAGTGCCTGATCACCTGGCTTTATTCTTCCGGCATCTGCTCCCGTCATAAGAAATGATGTAGTAAGTTTACCTTTTTTTTCACTAAGAACAAATAATTCTTGCCCCTCTTCCACAACGCTACCTGGCCAAGTTGTTATCTGAACAACCGTTCCGTTTATTGGTGAACTTAGTTTTCTTGCCATTTGTAATCCATAGCTACGAACTTTAGCTGTAGCGTTTGCATTAGCGAGACTTGATCTAGATGCATTAAGACTATTAGCTAATTCGCGTCGATTACTATCACGCTTAGCGATTAAACTATTTAGCTGTGCTTCAGATTGTCCAATTGTGTTTTCTAATGAAGCTGCTTTCTCTTGGTAGGTGAGTAATTCAACGGATGAAACATATCCATTTTTAGCTAGTTTTTGGTATTCGATAAGATTCTGCAGCTGTTTATCAAGGATTGACTTTTGCTTGGTAATATTACGTTCTGTATCTCCTAGTTGTTTTTTATTAGAGTCTATTTGCTGTTTTAGCTCTTTGGGTATTAGTTTTGATGCCAGTGAGCTGTTTAAATTAGCAAGTGCTTGTTGTTGCTTGGCTTCATAAAGCATTACTTCTTCCTTATTTGCGTCAAGTATGGCTAATTCGAAGCCTTTATAAACTTGTGCGCCGATTGAGGCATTGAGTTTAGTTAGTCGCCCACTACTTGCCGCATTTACCGCAACTAATTGTGGACCTTGATAAATCAAACCTGCTCCACTAGCTGTAATAGGTAACTGATATGTTACTGACCAAACAAATAGGCTACTCACTCCTGCTCCAAGAATGCCTAACGCTACAATTAGGGGTGGAGAGATTATTTGAGGTGTATCGTAATCAACCGCATTATTTGTGCTGATTAGCTGTTCTGGCTTGAGTCGCTCTGATTTCTCTTCAGGGCCTAATTTTTGAATGTTCATCTTGATAAAACAGCAAGTGACATGAGAGATTGATTGCTTGCTAGTTTTTGCAATGTTTTGAAGCTCTGTATGGGAAGTTTTGTGGCTTTTAATGCGCTAAAATGATCGTTTGCTGTTAGCAAGTATTGACAAGATAAGGAATGGGCTAGATATGCTGGCATTAATGGTACAGTCTTTAGATGAGCCTTAACAATGGCTGGTGAAACAAGGTGAGACTCCATGAAGATAAATGCCGCATTTGGCAAGAGGTTATACCAATTATCAATCAGTTCAACCAAATCAGAAATAACTCTATTTCGCCCAACAAGTGACCAATCTTCATTTCGATATACAACATTCGGATTTTCATCGTCACACATTTCTTCTTTAACGTAATATGTTACTTTAGATTTATTTGTTGGTGGTTCTACTAGCTTTCTATCATGCAAAGCTGCTTTAGCCAATACTATTACTCTATCAAATGGTATATTGAATTCTTGCATTTTTTTTATGATTAATATTGGTTCTTCAATAGAGCCATCTATTACATGTGCGCTTACAGAGGATAGTTTCTCAAAACACTCTTGGCATGCTTTTCTTGCTATGGGGCTGGGGTCAACAGCAACTAAAACCAAATGATGACCTTGTTTTTGTAGAAATTGTGCGGCATCAAACAAAACTCTTCCACCTCCTGCGCCTATATCTACTAGCACTAATGGTTTACTTTGGGTAAAGGAAGAACCAGCTAATTGATGTAGTGCTTCAGTTAGAGGCATCCGAAAGTTATGCTCATAAACAGCCTCACTTAATTTAAGATCTGATTCACGATCATCTATATTTTCATCAATCCCTGCACTTCGCAAGTGATCAGGATTACTGAGGAGTCGTGAGTAGCAGTTAAGCATAGCAGCAGGGTCCTTAGGGTTATCTATTGATTGCTGGGTTGCAAGTAGTTTTGGAGCATTTCTACAGATATACCCCAATTCCTCATGCCAGGTATTGGAAGGATTATATTTTGTTTGCAGCCAACCTTTTCGGAATGCTGCTTTGTTTGAATTTACTCCTAAACATGCATATGTCCATTTTGTTAATGCAGATAGTGTTTGTATTTTCAGTTTAGCATGTTCTTCTATTTCGTTCGGATTTATATTTTTAACTTCGTTTTCATTAATTAATCTTTGCGACTCGGACCAGGACAGTATGCCGTGGCATGCAGCGCAATTAACAATCAATATTTTCGGCTGGGAGTGAGAATTAAAAACAACCATGGGGTCGATTCGCCTTGTTTTTAATGATTACAGTCATTTGTCGCTTTCATTTTAGGCCACTAGGCTGATTTGCGCAACTGCTGTTTGTACAGACTCTTTCGACTCTCGCCCGCTATGCTCCTCTGAGTTTACTCAAGTAACCCTAGATACCCATATATTCAATAACCATAATTACAGAATTTTTAAGTTACAAGATTTGTTACCAGCCGTTGCTTTGCAAGTAGATCTTTATTGTTTTGAGAGGTAAATTTAGTCGCCTTGAATGCTACGGTTTTCATGAATCGATCTCAATCATTAATTTTTTTCTCTTAATTAGCATGCCTCCGGCGAATTAATACCAGAATATCTTGAATCTGTTTTAAAGGTACTACTGGGATCTGGTGATTGAAACATAGAACAATTTAGCTTTCTAGAGCCGCAAGCGACCTAATTACTATCAATTGCATTAGAATAAAAGCTGTGGTTATTTTTTTATAAAACCACGTAAAAACTGGTTTAAGTAATTAGCATTATCGAATATTTGAAATTACTAACCATTGACAACACATCTGCAACGGCTACAGCAACATCTCCGCAAAACCCGCCTGCTTGGGTCGATTAGTAGCACCCTCTACTACGACCAAAACACCTCCATGCCAGCGGCTGGTGCCGCCTGGCGCGGTGAACAACTGGCTTTGCTTTCGGGGCAACTGCACACACGCCAAACCAGCAGTGAATATGCAGAACTGCTGGATGCAGCTGAAGCAGAACTCGGCGCCGCAGCAACCCAGGAACAACGGCGCAATTTGCAACTGCTACAACTTGAACTAAAACGCCAACGCTGCCTAGATCCGCAACTGGTGAGAGCGATCACGCAAGCTCAATCGCGGGGCAATGCGATTTGGCAAGCGGCCCGCGCCCGCAACGATTTTTCAGCCTTTGCACCGGCACTAAAGGAACTTATTGAGCTGCGCCAACAGCAAGCAAGCCAGTTAGCTAGTGCTGAATCAATAGCCCGCAGCCCCTGGGAAATTCTGGCCCAACCCTTTGAACCAGATGTGAGCAAAGCAAGGCTGAATCAACTTTTCACACCCTTAAAACGCGAGCTGCCAGTTCTGCTGGAGAAGGCAGCAGCGTGGCCGCAAATCCACCCCTCTGCCCAACTATCTGAAAACTCACAAAACAGGCTTTGCGCCAAGCTTTTGCAAAGCTGGGGTTACAACGAAAGCTGTTGCCAGCACTCCCGTTCTGCCCACCCCTTCGCCTGCACGTTGGGCCCCCAGGATTTCCGAATAACCACCAGGGTGGTTTCAGGGCAACCGCTCTCGGCTTTTCTTGCCACAGCCCACGAATGGGGCCACTCGCTTTATGAGCAAGGCTTACCTCACTCTGGTGATCACTATTTCCCCTGGCCCCTTGGTGATGCCACCTCGATGGGAGTGCATGAATCGCAGTCGTTATTTTGGGAATGCCGTGTGGCGCGCAGTAAGGAATTTGCTGAGCGCTGGCACCCTAATTTTTGTGCTGAACTTGGCAGCGATTCCTGGAATGGCAGCACAGGTTTTTGGCGCAGCCTTAATCCACTCCAGCCTGGTCTGATTCGAGTTGAAGCAGATGAACTCAGCTATTGCTTACACATCGTGTTGCGCTTTGAGCTAGAAATTGCCTTGATTGAGCAGGAGCTGCCGGTAGAAGACTTACCGCAACATTGGAATCAACGCCTGCATGAGCTGTTAGGCATTAAGCCAGCAAATGATTCCGAAGGTTGCTTGCAAGACATTCACTGGGCTGAGGGCCTATTTGGTTATTTCCCTAGCTACGCATTAGGGCATCTAATCAGTGCCCAATTATCGGAAGCAATGGAGAGAGAACTTGGCGGAGAAGGGGCAATAGCTACTGCGATCAGCGCCGGCCAGGAATCAACTCTTCTCCAATGGCTAAACCAAAATGTTTACCCCCTCGGCCGCAGTGTTAATAGCGAAGAACTTGTTGAAAAAGTTAGCGGTTACCCCCTTAGCGCAGATCCATTTCTAAATTATTTGAGAAATAAATTTGAGCAGTAAATCTGAGGCATAAATTCGCTGATAAATAATTAATTATTTATTTTGCTTTGGAACAGCAGCATCGCTGTGATTATGACGGTGATGCGTATCACTTACATGGGGATGTTCGTGCTCAATCTCAACATGTTCATGGCCATGGGAATGCCAAAAAGCTTGCCCTAAAACCTCTACTTCATCTTCAGAAGAATGATCATGAATGTGGTGCGGATCAGCGCCGGATGGGTTGTGGTAATAGCGATGGGCGTGGCGCAAAGCACTATGGCGATGCCTGTGGGCATGGTTTTCTTTCAGCAGCACAACAACCCCCAACAGCATCAAGGCTGAAGCCATCGCCATACCGTTGGAGAAAGGCTCAGGTAACACAACCAAACTGAAAATCAAACCCACAAAAAGTGCAGTTGAAAACACAAGCGCTTCACGGGCAGCACCCAAATGGCGCAGCGCCATTAGATCCAGCCAAATCGACAAGCCATAGCCCACACTGCTGATCGCAACCAGGATCAATGAAACCTTCCAACCCGGAAACAACCCACCTGTTATCAAGGCCAGTAGCACCATTTGAACCGAGGCACCTATGGCCTTGAGCAGGGAAACCTGGAGGGGATCACGCAGGCTTAGGAATTGGCTCAAGTTGTTATCAATGCCCCATGCCAAACAGACAATCGCAATAAACAAGGTGCCGTATAGGGATGCACCACTCCAGGAGCCATTAGTGAGCAAAACCGCTCCAAAAAGAATTAAGAAGGCTGCAATAAGGCCCCGGCGGCTGAGATGTTCTCGGCCAATTAACACAGCTATCAACAACGTGAACACCGCTTCCAGGTTCAACAGCAGCGAAACTGAACCGGCAGAGAGCAGGCTGGGGCCTTGCACTACACAGAGCGGCCCCACGATCCCACCAAGGGCAGTTAGCCCAAGTAAGGATGGAAAATCACGGCGCTGAACCCCGCACTCCCCATTGCTTTTAGGTACAACCAGCACACAAGTAGAAGGGCGAGGCCTGCACCGAGGTAGAGCAGAGCTGCAATCACGAGCGGTGAACCCGAACGGCTCACAAGGCTGATTAATGGCGCTGATAGTCCGAACGAGAGAGCGGCCAGAAGGCCAGCAATCAATCCCCAGCGCTGTTGGTTTATTAAGTTCATATAAAAAGATTTAACTCAGGTCGCTTGAGAAGATCATTGAATAACTTGAGGTATTAACGTGCAATATTTTATTACAGGAAAAGGAGCTATTTGATTGATATGGAATTTAAGGGATCCCTGGAGGCGCTCAAAGTCTTGGTTGCACAGCTAGGGGTGCAAGTAACTTGGCATCACAAAGGAGCGTTTGAAATGGCCGTTTTTGAAGACGGTGTAAGCAACCTTAAGCTGAATTGGTGGCCGCGGGAAGGAAACCTGCGCCTAGGGGGAGATCCAGAGGTTCGCAACAAAATCCAAGTAAAACTTAAAATTCTACTAAGCAAATAACTTCAGCTTAAATATATCTCTCAATAACACCTGGCGGATGTTCATTTTTGGGATAATTAGCTAACAAGCTGAAATCAGAAAAACAAAAACCAGGGCCCACACAACAACTAACTAAACTCCATTCACCAGTGCTTCGTGCCGCTTGCCACCAGTCGGCGGGAATTACGGCAACGGGCTTTAATTCAGCGTCCGCCAAGGAAAAACCCAGTAGCTGTTGAATTGTTAGTCCACCATCAGGCGACAAGCTAACAAGTTCCAACGCATCACCGCCAATGAAATGCCAAGTTTCATCAGCTGCAGCCACCCTATGCCAACGGCTTATATCTCCGCCTTGAAGCAGAAAAAGGATCATTGTTAATGCCGATCTTTGCTCACCGTCACTACGG
>Ga0214923_10001862_pt1 | contig 29168 bp, 23 predicted proteins | sample LL1510_MetaG_FD_177993 | JGI IMG/M metagenome (GOLD analysis project Ga0214923, IMG submission 177993) | Freshwater microbial communities from Lake Lanier, Atlanta, Georgia, United States - LL-1510 | ecosystem: Environmental > Aquatic > Freshwater > Lake | place: USA: Georgia | collected...
ATGAACGCAAACAACCTCAACATGAGCAACAATCAAGTCCAAGACTATATCAACAACAGTCGCATCAATCTCAACGCCCCAGGCAACCAAGGGCGCTACACTCGTTCCACCCATTTCCATACGCTCGAAGAATGGGACTCAATTTTCAGCCACTTGAGTGTATACTCGGCAGGAGTTCACGCCACGGCGGACCTTCTACAAGGCATGCTGTTACGACGCCCCGACCACCGCCGGAACTACGCCTACGACTCATTCCCCCTAATCACCTGGTTTCCCCTAATCACCTGGATACCTCTTCCCTGTTCAATCCCCCATTTCAGCCGCTGTATTCTACACGTCGAGGAAGTCAACCCGCGAACAAATACACTCTCTGGCAGCAGCTTCATTCCGGTTGAAATCACGCATCACGACAATCACCCAATCACGCCGGCAATCGCGCACATGTTTCGCGAAGACCGTCACCCACACCGTCACCAGTACCCGCCATCCTACCAAACCAACGAAAGCCTCGTATTCGAGACAGCACGGGAAAATGAAGCAATTCGGCAAATGTGCGCGTGCCTAACACAAGGAGGCAATAATTTCGCAGCATATGACGCAGCACAAGACGCAAACCGCAATGAGCAACACGCAGATTTGAACACCGCATCGAGACACATACTGTATGACCCCGACACGCTAGCAAGAGCAAACTCCCGTGTGAATGAACTGATGCTGGCACACGCACAACAAGCACAACAAGGACGCGGGGTGCACGAGATGACCATACAAGAATCGCAGCAAGTTCATCGCGCATGGAGAGAAGTCGTGTTTCCGGAAACAACCGCTGAAGAAAGGCGATACGCGTATGCGAGGTACGCAGCCGACCAAATCATGATGCATCGGTATGTTCACGACAACCACGAGAACAACAACCCTTGCGAGCCCAACCCAATTCTGCTGCCATTTCACAACGACGACCACGACCACCACCACCACCACCGCGAAAACAACCCCGTCGACCGCGCACGACAAGAACAAGCCCCCGAAAATGTGTACATCCAAGAACTCTACAATGGACAAAACAATGACGAAAGAGCAAGAGCAAGAGCAAGAATCGCAGCGCAAGATGTCGCCGTCCATCGAGTCCACCCACCTTTGTGAAAATGAAATACCGCCACACCACAGGAAAACAACAACGAACAACAATGCACAAGGTAAAAGCAAGGTAAGCAAGGTAAGCAAGGTAAGCAAGGTAAGTATTTTTCTTTACAAATATTATTCAATATTATTCAATATTATTCAATAATAAGACGACGACGACGACGACGACGACGATGAATCATCGTTTCAATTTAATTACACGACGAGCACTGAGTTTATATGAACTACTTGATACTTTACGGGTTTTTTTATTCATACTCGAGCTACCCTTACCGTTACCATTATTCAACTTGACACGAGCACTAAATCTAACACTCTTTTTACCGCCCTTATGACGAGTAATGTTACGACTCTTTTTCAATCGTAAACGACGTTTGCGTGTTATACTAGAGCCCGATTTCCCGCCACTCCAACTACCAAACCCCCAATAACTCTTTTTAAAGCCTGCTGCTTTCAGTTGTTCGTCAGTGTAGCCTGCAGTTTTCAGTTCAGCAGCAGTGAAGCCTACCTTTTTCAGAGCAGGCAAGTCGAATCTTTCTTCCGTTTTCAGTTTATCAATAGTGAAGCCTGCAGTTTTCAGAGCAGCAGCATCAAAGCCTGCCTCTTTCAGTTGTTCAGCAGTGAAGCCTGCACCTTTCAGTTCACGAGCGGAAAATTGTGCATCTTTCAGTTCAGCAGCGGTGAAGCTTACATATGCTAAATCTGCAGCGGAAAAATTTGCATCTTTCAGTTCACGAGCGGAAAATTGTGCATCTTTCAAATCATTAGCGGAGAATCCTGCATCTTTCAGTTCCTTGGCGGTAAAACCTGCTTCTTTCAATAATTTAAAATCTAAACCTTCCTTATCATTGTATATTTTTGATGCAATTAAATCAAAATAATGAGGAGAATTATTTGTTTTTTTGAAGCCTGCTTCTAATAACTGTCTATCAGTGATTTGTTTTATCGGAACATTTACTCTTAAATTACCAATTGTTAGATTATTAATTCCGGCGGCTACCATTTTTTGTGCCGTTAAGCCATTATCTATTAGCAGTTTAGGGTTTGTAATATCGGAACCTTTGTAAAGTTCGGTCAATATTTTAAGTATTATTTTTTCAATTGTTACCCTTGCATATATACTTTTAACTAGTTCGTCATAGTCATATGCCTTTATTATTTCATCATCAGTAAATCCATCCTTTTTCAATTTATCAGCGGAGAAGCCTGCTTCTTTCAATTGAGCAGCAGTAAAGCCTGCATTTTTCATTTCTGATAAAACACCCGCACCATCTGCAGGTTTTAAATCTTTGGGAAGAAAGCCCATAATGCGAAATTCTTCAAAAGTAATATTACTATTTTTACCTACTGCATAATTTGTAAAATCAAAATTATTATCTAACATAGCTTTTTTAATAACACCTTTACGTGCATCATCTGAATTTAATCTTGCAACATAATTATTAGCCCTTGCCTCATCATCAGCAGGAGCAAGAACAGGAGGAGCAGGAGAAGCAGCGGAGAAGCCCGCCGCGGTAAGTTGCTCATCAGTAAAGCCTGCATTTTTCAGGTAAACAGCGGAGAAGCCTGCCTGTTTCATTTCTTTAGCAGAGACTCCTTGATTTTTTAATTTAGTCGCGTCTCTCATGGTAACAAGTTTTCTAATTTCTTTTTTTTCATCATCACTAATTTCTTTTATTTCATCATCACTAGAATTTACGTACATTAGTTGTTCTGTGGTAAAGCCTGCATTCACTAGTTCATCAATAGAGAAGCCTGCCGTTTTCAGTTCAGCAGCGGAGAAGCCTGCAGCTTTCAGTTGAGCGGCGGTTAAATTTGTGTCTTTCAGTTTTTCGATTTCGAATCCTTGTGCTTTTTTCATTTCATCGGCGGTGATCATGCCTGCATCTGTCAGTTCATCATCGGTGAAGTGTGCAGCTTTCAGTTGAGCATAGGTGAAGCCTGCTTTTTTCAGATCAGCGGCAGTGAAGCCTCCAGTTCTCAGTTTACTGGCAGAGAAGCCTTTACTTTGCAGTTGAGTAGCGGTGGGGAAGGCTAGATCTTGCAGTAGTTCGTCAGTAAAGTTTGCAACTTGCAGTTGAGCATTGACATTTATTTCTTTAAGATATTTATTTAAATCTTGTAAGATACTCTCAGCGGTATCAGGAGCAGCAGAAGCAGGAGTGGGAGCAGGAGTGGGAGCAGGAGTGGGAGCAGGAGCATCAACAGCAGCCTGTGCATCAGCAGCAGCCTTTGCATTTTTCAGGTCAACAGCGGAGAAGCCTGCTGCGGTAAGTTGCTGATCAGTAAAGCCTGCCTTTTTCAGTTCAGCGGCGGAGAAGCCTACCACTTTCAACGTTTCCAGACTACTTGTTACAGTCAAAAGTTGATATTTATGCCCAATACTTTTAAAACGTACTAAAGGGAAAAGTTTATCACCACCATTCTTCACATTAGCAGTTACATCTAATGCTTGATATTGTTTTGTATTTTTGTTAGGATTATTGGGACATATGAACATATGTAAAACCGTTTTACCATTTTGGATGGGAGACAAAGTAAAAAAAACAACATCATTTTCTTGAAATTTTCTTTCGTACGCAACGGATTGTTCACTATTAATATAATCGTTAGTCTTACTAAAACCCCAAAAACCTCGCATACTAGTAGGTTTACAGTCATCATCAGTCCAGTTTGTTATAGGATTAAAATTTTCCAAGCCAACACCCATTAATATTTCATTATAATTATTAGTAGATAATATTTTTATTGCCCATATAACAGCTTTTTTGCATTTAGTAGGTATAAATTGTTGGGTACGTAACCAAAAACATTTATGATAACTACTTATTTGTTCTGCTACTGTATTGCTATAAGAGATTTTAATATTTTCATCATTGCCGCTTAATTCAGTTGGGTCAAATGTAAAATATTTATCTTGCTCATTACACATATCATAAGCACCAGGAGCAGGAGCAGGAGGAGGAGGGAGAGGAGGGAGGAGGGGGGAGGGGGGAGCAGCAGCCTTGTCAGCAACAGCCTTGTCAGCAGCAGCCTGAGCTTCAGCAGCAGGATTAGCAAGAGTAAGAGAATCAGCAGCAGAAGCAACAACAGAAGCAGCCTTTGCATCAGCAGCAGCCTGAGCAGCGGCAGCAGCATCACTTACTAGTTGCTTATGTTTTCTCTTCATTTGTTTTAATTTATCATTTAAAGAACCTATTACAGTACTAGCATAAGAACGTAGTTTACTTTGGTCAGTAGTAGGAAGAATACTCAAAAAATCAAGACTACTTTTTATACCAGTAATATCACTAATTAATCCACTTAATTGGTTTATGTTTGATAAAATTGAATCAACATTTTCATTTTCGTCTATTGATGATGCCGTCTTATATTTTTGATAAATTTCTCCATATTTTTCTATCATACTATCTATTTCTTTTTTTTTACTATTTACCTTTTTAACCATCGCATCAATCTCGCCTTTAATTTTATCTGCCTGTTTAAATAAGTTTTCAGCTTCATCTCGTTTAGATTTTAGTTCTTTTTTTTTTTCTTGAAACTCAGTAGTATTATTTTGTCTTAAATGTTCGTACATAGTAACTATACTTTTTTTAACCCCCTCCAAATCATTCAAAGCAATTTGAGCTTTTTCTTGGATACCACGTAAAGTTGTATCTTTATCAGTGGGGGCACTACTAGAAGCAGGTGCAGAAGCAAGAGCAGGAGTAGTAGCATCACCAATGATATCATTGATTTGTTGTTTTAAACCATTTAAACCATTTAATTCATTAGTTTTATCATCTTTCAGGTTTCTTGTATTCTCCTCTATTGCTTGAAATACCTTATCACTTATGGCTTTAAATCTTGTTACAAGTGTTTCAGTTTCAGTTTTTAATTTAGATATTTCTTGATGTTTTGTTTCTAACTTACTATATTCAGTATTTATACTTTCTATATCTTTAATTTTATAAACTTCTCTGCGTTTGGTTTCAAGTTGAGTTTTTAGGGGTTCATTGGTTGAATCATGATCTTGTTTGAGTTTTTTTATTTCTTTTAGTCTTAAGTTTGCATCAGTTACTATAAAATCAAACACTGCGTCCTCTTTGATGGTGTTAAGTTCAGACTCAGCATCAGTAAATAATGATTGAACTTGAGAATACACTTTATTAAAAGCGTCATAAGCTTTGTCAGCAGCAGCCTTTGCTTCGTCAGCAGCAGCTTTTGCTTTAGCTACAATTATCGGTTCAGAAGCATTACCAGCTAGAGCAGCCTTAGCATCAGCAGCAGCCTTGGCAGCAGCCTTGGCAGCAGCCTTGGCAGCAGCAGCCTTGGCAGCAGCCTTGGCATCAGCAGGAGCAGCATCAGCAGCAGCCTTAGCAGCAGCAGCAGCCTTAGCAGCATCCTTAGCAGTTTCAGCTGCCTTGGTATCAGCAGCAGCAGCAGCAGCCTTAGCAGCATCCTTAGCAGTTTCAGCTGCCTTGGTATCAGCAGCAGCAGCAGCAGCCTTAGCATCAGCAGCAGCCTTAGCAGAAGCATCAGCAGTTCCATATGCATCGAAAGCATTATCTGCAGCAGTTTTAGCATCGTTTAACTTTTTGTTTAGTTCATCATATTCTTTTTTAAATGCTGTACCATCGGTGCTATCAAAACTATCAATTATGTTATATTGTTTATTAGTATTTTCTATAAAGACCTTATCAATAATTCCTTCTAAAAAAATAACCTGAGATTTCTTTGTTTCAAAATTTTCTTTTCCCTCGGTAGCAGTCTTAATACTTTCTCCCACTTCTTTAAACTCAACACTAACATCTTTTTTTTTAGTGTTATCTTTAATACTTCCCATCATATTAGAAGCCTGACTATTGTATACTATCATAAGTTCATTGGATTTCCACAATTCTGCATTATTACCAGTAGTAAGTTTTTTAAATAATCCAAACAAACTCTTACATTCCCCAGTTAGAGTATCAAAATCATTTTTATCATTTATCGGAGTTTTAGAACTTGACGGAGTTGTCGGAGTTCCCGAACTTGTTGAACTTGTCAAACTTGACGAACTTGCCTCACTGGTCTTTTTATTAATAGCACCTATAACTTCGCTACATTTTTCTGAAGCCTTTTCAAGAATAGATGATGCAGATGTTGACATACATTGAGACAATTTTGCTGTAAATTTAGCTGCACTAATATATGTTTCTGTTCTTAACGCTGTAACTTTATCCATAGATTCACCGGCTTTGAAAAACTCCACCCGGTCAAATGCATTAACAGTTCTCTGAATGTCCAGAGCATTTTTATGACAGGTATCAATATCTACAACATACTGTTTCAATTGTTTATATTTTGTCAAAACTTCACTCAATTTAGCATCATCAATGCTACTACTAGAATCAACATAAAAATCTTTAAGAGCGTCAAAATAACTCACAAGTTGTTTAACCGAATTAAACACCGCTTCCGCCTCTTTCACCACCGCATCCATATTAGTCATAGTACTATTCTCATCGGCGTTCATCTCCGCCCATTGTTCATCACTTTGTTTTATACTTTTAAATATTTTACATTCAACCGAATCACTACTACTAGCACATATGCTATCACTTTTTTCTATAATCATATCTTTTAATATTTTAGCTTGAGATAATATGTCGTTAGCGGCTTCTATGGCTTTTTTAGCATTGATTACTTCGTCTTCTGTGGGTGGTGCAAACACATAATTATCTTTTAAAGTAGATATAAGACCTATTAACGTAGTTTTATTTTTCTTAATTTTTTTAAATATCGGTTCAATGTTACTAAATATCGTTTTCAAATTTTCATTACTTTCATATAACTCTTTTAAATTACTCAATACATCCTCATAATGTTCCATATCACTTAGTTTTTTCATAAGTATTTCTTTCATTTTTTTCGGATTGAAATCAGCAGCAGCAGCAGCAGGACCAACCGCAGAACCAGGAGCAACACCAACAGAAGCCTTCAGTATTTTCTTCTCTTTCTCAGCAGCAAGATATCCATCAGTAGGCAACCATGTTCCTGGAATTTTTATAGGATTAGTGCCACTGCCACTATAAATTTCCCATTCCTTATATTGACCCAAGACACTGCTGGTAAAATTATCATACACATCGGTACTCACTGTTATTTTTAATTTTATAGACGGAGTACGCCCAACAATTTTTTTAAAATTTTGGTATGTTGTTCCGGAAAAAACTGAACTATTTAAATATTGTTGTAACTTATCATACAAACCGTCAGGAACATATTTATCAAAACTCAGTGTGACAGAATTATTACCATTATTTTTTATAACAGAAACAGGATAATTATGTCCACTCGTAGATTTATAAATTATTTTGAGTTGATAATTAACGGAGGGGGCAGCAGGAGTAGGAAGACCAAGAGTAGGAGCATTAGGAGCAGTATCAACCGCAGAAACAGGAGTAGTAGAAACCGATTGTGATTCAGCAGCCACCCTTGCTTCTGCAGCACTCTTAAGTTTAAGACTTATTTTAGTTAATATTTCCTTTGCAGTTCTTATAAGTAATTTGGTCTTCGGAAGACTATCATCTAACTTGTCAACTTCTCCTATAATATTTTTCATATACACGTTGGCATATTCTATTATACTATTAACTTGTGCTCCAGCCAAAATTACATCATCTTCGGTAGTTGAATTATCTGAGTTACTTATAAGCTTCTCCAAATTAATTTTATTTGTGTTAATACTTTTCTTTAAATCTTTAAATGATTCACTACTAATCAATTCAACAATACTATCTACACGTGTATCTACTGCCGTTTTAGTTAACATGTCTAATAGTGTACTAAGTTCGGTAAGTTCACTCAAGTATTTTGTAAGACGTTGTTTCATACTGGATTTTGCTCCTTCAGACTGAACTTTCGCAGCATGACTAGTTTGAATCTGTTTGATTAGAGCTGCTAATTTTGGTGGCTGTGGTAATGCGCTTCTTGGATCAAATTCAAAAAGTTGTTCTATTTTTGCTCCACGTTTCGTATACCTCAATAATACTGCATTCTGACATTTTGTTCCACGAAAATCTGTGCCCGGAGCCATAACAATTATTTCGACTTTATCATTTATTACATCTATAACTTTATCGTCGTTATCATAGTCTCCAGATGTTTGTAAAGCAACTTGTTCGGCGTTTGTTTGATCTTTATCATAACACATAAATCGTTGACCTAAAGCAAAAAAATATTCTGTATTAAAAGAAAAAATACCTCCTTTTATTAGTTTGCATGTAGATTTGAAGAGAATACTCGGTTTCGGTTGCCCTTCAACATTCGACAGTGAAACTTGTAACGGTTGCTCAAGGTTTTCACTAGAAGATGCAGCAACAAGTGCAGCAACAGGTACAGTAGAAGGTGCAGTAGAAGATGCAGTAATAGGTGCAGTAGAAGATGCATTAACAGGTGCAGTAGAAGATGCAGTAATAGGTGCAGTAGAAGATGCATTAACAGGTGTAGCAAAAGGTGTACCAAAACGTACACTAGATGACGATGATAATGGTGTTGCCGGCGACCATACAAACTGTTGCGATTGTGTCAGTTGTTGCTGTTGCTGTTGCGATTGGGTCAGTTGTTGTTTTAAATCTTCAACATTTTGTTTCAGCTTCTCTGTTTCTTTTCTCTGCTGCTCTGTTTGATATTGCTGCTGCTGTTTTTCATATAGGTCTTTTTGAAATTTTTCTAATTGATTTTGTATTTGTGTTTGAATTTTTTCTTGAAATTGTGCTTGCTGTTGTGCTTTCTGTTGTGCTTTCAGTTGTGCTTTCAGTTGTTTAAGATAGATTTCGCCTGTGGATTGATTACTTTGAGGCAAACTCATCTGTCCAGGCAAAATTGGAGGATAACCTTGAGGAGAATAACCTTGAGATTGTGGTTGCTGCTGTTGAAACGTAGGCGAAACCGGTGGTTCGCTATCAGCTCTAGTAATCTGATCAGCACTATCGAATAAACTTGTAACATTAAAAATTTTGGACAATAAATATTTATTAGGTTGTTGGCTAGGGGACCCTTGACTTGTACCTGGAGTCTTACTAGGAGTCTGCATTTCTCTGAATATATTCCCCAAATCTCCAAAGGTTTTGTTCAAAACTTTTTTACTATATGGTTTATACGCTTGTAGCGTTTGTACAGGGGACGCTTGTAGCGTTGGAACCGGTGACGCTTGCGGCGTTTGTACGGGGGACGCTTGCGGCGTTTGTACGGGGGACGCTTGTAGCGTTTGTACGGGGGACGCTTGCGGCGTTTGGCTATACACCGGACCAGATGATAGTTGAATAGGCGTCGCAGGTTGTGTCTGCACCATAGAAGCAATTTCTTGTTGTTGTAATAAACTACTTTCATCCTGACTACATTTAAGAATTATAGTTAGATTTTCACCAATTAAATTAAACCCGCCATCTATGTGACGATAGTACTTTTCAAGCTTAGCACATTCAACATCAATATCATTTTTTATTTTATCTTGTTTATCTTGTTGTATACGCAGAAGTATTATGGAATCTACTTTTGCTTTTGCGTTTTTAAAAATAGCGTAACAATTCTGCATTATACCAGAAAACATACGCATTGCTTGACCGGAATACAATGACGCGTCCCGTGTGTCCCTATCAAATTCTAAACCCTTCGAATCCTTCGAATTATAATCTTTAGATTCTAAAGGCTTGCTATCCTTGGTGATGGTTGTACTATTAAACCTCCCCCTATAGACTTTAATAGTAAAGTCTGCGCATTGACTACTTTTATCTGGTGTCGCAGGTGTCGCAGGTGTCGCAGGTGTATTGTCTATAATTTCATATATAGTTCCCAATTGATAACTGTTTTGAGAAAAACTACCGGTATAGATATATCTCTTTTGTGTATCATCAAAAAATATTTTAATGCCGTATCCACTTTCTACAAAGGTATTCGGATCAAATTGTCCAACATATATAGATGATAGTGTTTTTCTCCCAGTAAAACTAAGCCAAATACCACTATCCTTTGTTACCTGTTTTCCAGTCTGACCAGCTACTGGTACCGTAAAAGAACGGATGAACAGAGATCTCAATATTTCGGAGTTTATGGGACCCTGTGGTTGAATTATTTTATGGAATGTAACAACAATACCCCCCATCGGTTGCGTTTTATTGTATTGATTACTTAACTCCCCCGTATAATAAAAACGTTGTTCTCCAATATTTACTCTCCACGATAAACAAGCCCCGCCAATATAATTACCTTCATGCCATTTTCCTCCCACAGCAATACCTTCAATCGTTTCACTACCAGTGTTAGAAATGCGACACGCAATAGCGTCAGATACAATGTTATCGTTATAACCTGTATTATCTACATTGAGTCCTTCGCCCCAGATTCCGTCAATCGTTTCATAACCTTCATAACCTTCTTCGCCAAGCTTTTTTCGAAACATTTTTCCACGACCATTTCTATATACAGTACCCGCTTTCATAACCAATTTTCCGCAGTAAAAAAGATACCCGAGTGGATTAACAGCCCCCGAATAATCAGAAAAAAGTTTAGATATACCGGTATCTATTATTCCTTTCTTCCTGGTAGTATCAGGGAAGAATGCTATCTGTTGTTTCGTCGCGTCACCTGGTGTACATTCCGTATTCGTGTCACTAAAAAATGAGAAATTTATAAATCCCTGTTTGGATGATGTGCCACATGAACCTCTAAATAATCCCAATGGAATCTTTTCACTCGTTTTTATTTTATTTCTTAATATAACTTCGTTAACGTCATTTGATTTTTTTGATTTTACTATTTCTCCTTTTGTATTAGAAGCGTCAACATCAAGAATTACATTACCAAGTCCTTTATTTTCAACAAGAGCATTAAGTGTATACGCCAAGTTTATTAAATTTCTATTAGCATCCTGGATATAATGTTTACTATCTGTTTTAGCAAGTAATTTTTGATAATCATTATAACTATTAGGAAAATTTACTTCATTACCTTCAGTATCAGAGAAATTCCATAGTTTTAATTTAAATGTTTGAATAGAACTAGCCATTATAAATAATATCGATATATATTATAAATGATATATATATATATTATTTGTATAAAAATAAATAATATATAACGTTAACCTTAACTATAACTATAACTATAACTATAACTATAACTATAACTATAACTATAACTATAACTATACCTAGTATTAGTGCGTAAATATTTGATATTTTATTAAACACACCATGCGGACAATAAACTATAAAAAAACAATTGTGCGTTTGTTATTTCATTTTTATCAAATAAAATAAAATAAAATAAAATAACAAACATATATATAAGAATGTCCGTTCCAAACCCCCCCGAAGAGTATACATATCCAGAGGATTATGTCCCCCCGCCTCCCTTTCCTTCGCCTGTGTCATCCATGACACTGCACGTTACTAAAGGCACACCCCCTAATGAGGTAACATACACGGTAAGTATCCCGTATGCATCAATCGGAGAAAATAGCGTTGCGATAACGAATCAACAATTAACCAACGATTTTAGTAATAAACCACCAGGAACAACTTATAGTTATCATATTACTACAAATTACACACCCGGTAGTTTCCCAACAGGTGACGTAATAACAACTCCTACTGTTTCAAACCAATCTGTAAAAGCTACACCCTCCTTATACGCCACATCCCTTGAATACAACCCCGCCACGCAGGATGGTCTTGTATCACAGTGTTGCAGCACAAGTAGTAACGCTTCTATAAATTACACAATTGATGATGCAAATGTAGCTACCATTGAGCCTGTAACGGGTAAAATAATCCCGATAGGAACTGGAATCACTGAATTGGTTTGTAGTCAGTCTAGTAACTCTGAATATGAACAAGAAACCACCAGGTCAACTGTAATAGTATCAATGATAAGATCAACCACTGCAAGTGTAAAGGTTGTACCATTAATCCGCCTATCTAACAATACAACAATCATGTACACAGGTAACCCGAACAATATTCCTAACAATTCGCCTCTATTTATCCTAGCAGATATAAGAATAACAGGAACTCCAGAATTGTTTGCTATTGTTAATGATAGTTCATTTCTTCAAATTGCGAACTATGCGCGTACACTTCAAAGTCAATTTTTCACTCCACCTGGACAGTTAGAACCTGTCCCCTTCCGCAATATAGTTACAACACATGTTACGAATATGGGTGGTATGTTTCAAGGCGCAACTGCGTTCGACCACGACATCAGTTCATGGGATACATCACGGGTTATGAATATGAGTTTTATGTTTCAAGGCGCAACTTCTTTTAACCAAAACATAAGTAACTGGAATACAAGTAATGTTAGAGTGATGATTGGTATGTTTTGGGGTGCTGTTAATTTTAATAACGGAATGCCTCCGTGGGGGATGTTCCCGTGGGGGATGTTCCTGATTCTAAATCCGAATAATAGATTGTTGTGGGATGTATCAAATGTTATTCCGGGTAGGTTTGATTTTATGTTCAATGGAGCTTCCAGTTTTAATACTAATATATCTGGCTGGGATGTAAGAAGTCCCGCATTTGCTTTTAGACGAAACAGCCTTTTGATAGATGAATTTACACCACCCGCTATACTAAATGCTACAGGTCAAGGGCGATAACACTACCTCCACGACAACAATAACAAATATAAAAAAATATTAGCACCATATCACCCCGCGTCATCACCACCACAATATTCACTCTTTTTTAAGATGACCTGCCTCCGCCTCCGCCTCCGCCTCCGGGTCGGGAAACGCTTCATCGTATTCAAAAATACACGCCCCAATCACAAAAGGCGACAATCCAGCACATGCAGCAATGAAACTCATAACCACAATCACGACAATTTCACCAAAGTAACGCAAGACTTCGCACACGAGACTGAACATTCCGTACCCAATTCCGTACGAACACGCATCCTTACCTGCACCAACGTACCAGCGAAACAAAACCGCAAATACCAATACGAATAAGATAGCAAAGCGCATTCTCACCACCGCACGACGAAACGCGGAAGCTGTGTTTGTGAGATTTTCGTGATGTTCCGTCCATTTTTTGAAATCAATCCATAGTTCCTCGCACACAATCTTGAACTCTTCTCCTGTAACATCACACGCATTGATACGCGAATTGTTGTAACCATCATCGATGCGACCCGCCTCATTCTTCGGCTTCACATTCCTCGGCGTCATATTCTCGCGTATTTTGCGAATTCTCTCGATTTCATTTCTCAGAATTTCGCATTCTCTTTCTTCGTCGTAATCAAGTTCATCCTGCTTTTGCGTCTGCGTCTGCGTCTGCGTCTTCCTCTTCCTTAGCGTTTCCTCTTTCACATCGACTTCCACATTCAAATATTTTCCAGACTCTGACATTGATGCTGACATTGTTGTTGTTCTTTTTTTTTCGATACTGCATACCATTACACACATTTATTCATTTCAATTTTATTGATACGAAAACCAAACCCAAATAGAAAATTGAAATGAATTTAATCCTTTAAATCCGATATCATAAGCATTACAAGTATTGCCAGAACTGCCGAAAAATGAATCTATTCATCCTCTCACTTGACCCCGCCAGAGCCGCCGAAGAAATGATGGACAAACACGTCAACAAAATCTTGCTTGAGGCTGTCCAAATGCTCAGCACAGCGATGCGTGTTCTCACCCCCGAAATCCCCGAAGATCTAAGCAACTCCATTTACAAACTCGCACACAAGAACCATCCCGTGACCATCTGGTGCCGCACATCCCGCGCGAATTTCATCTGGACACTTGACCTCGCCGACGCCCTTCACGCCGAATGGAAATACCGCTATGGTCACCCCGAGACGAAAATCCACAAGTCGTACCTGGTCGCGCAAATCCTTCGCGCAAATATCCCCGCCGACGACAAATTCCCGCGCCCCGAATCCGAGGGCGTCACACCCTTCGCGCTTGCAATGCCCGACCAGTACAAAGACCCGGAAGGCGATGCCGTGAAATCGTATCGCGCATACTATATGTCACCGGAAAAACGGCGCATCGCTTCGTGGACAAAACGCCGGAGCGCCCCCGCTTGGTGGCTGCCTGTTCCCCATCCCGACGCCGCCACCGACGCCATCACCGACAACAACACTGACGCGGTTATATAATAATACATTCGCAGTATTCGCCAGCAAATGCACCAAACAATGGACATACGTTGAACTCCAAATGTCCTTTTTTTTATATAAATGCAAACTTAAAAAGTAACACATCATACCGACACCCATTAGGGTATAATACGCTAGTAAGCCTGGGATTTGTGACGACGACATCAATAAGTGGTAAGCACGATAGTTTTGATATATTAGTGCACATGCAACATAACTCATATCTAAATTTCGTCTCCACCCATAGACCGGTTCGCGCCAATAGTTGATAGAAGTCAAAAATACACCACCGGGTACAGCGGCTAAATCATAACACTCACAGTATATTGCGTATATGGAAGACAAAAAAGAAATAAAAGAGACGCGATAAATACAAGACGCATACTCTGGTTCTAAAATACAATTCTTCATCTATGAAATATTTATTGCTATATTTTTATTTAGATTTTAGATTTTAGATTTTAGATTTTAGATTTTAGATTTTAGATTTTAGATTTTAGATTTATATTTGTCTAGTAAAAAAAATATTTGAAAATACCGAATCACGGCGAAAATCGTGACGAAACTAGAACATAGTTATCTTCGCCGCGAACTATAAGACCCTTTTTATTCACATACTCCCCCACATATTCATACCCACCCATAATTGCGCTAAAAATATACACCATTTTCGGAAAGTACTGTTCAGGAACGATTTCCGATTTATAAATGAAGCGGCTTATTCCGTCGCTAAATACGACAGACTCGAGAACAAACTCGTATTGTTCAGGTCCCTCATGAGGGCGACAAATCCAAAATTTGCGCTTTTTACCCACTTCGCTACCGCCGTCGCCACCACTACCCTCGCCATCTTGAATGTTATTCATTTTATGTTATCCGCTATGTATATGGGTTTATCTGGGTATATCTGTGTATATGTAATATATATTATATAAAAATTGTATTTATATATTTTACTGTATTTATGTATTTGCATATTTTACTGTATAGAAAATTGAAGTGATTTTATTTCTCTAAATAGAATATAGCAACAGCAACATCAAAACACAAAACGACATCAATTACAATGGCTTCAAACGGACAACAGCAACAACACCGCCAAAACACCACGCCTTATTACAGTGAGTTCATGCGAAATGATGGAGACGATCTTGAAGAGTTCGAGTATATGGACGATGGTTCCACGACGCCACCGACGCCTTACTGGATGAAAGACGGAGACAGCGACGACAGCGACGAAGAAGAAGAAGAAGAAGAAGAAGAAGAAGAAGAAAAAGAAGAAGAAATCATTCCAGCAGCGGCGACCACCTCCGCCTCCGCCTCCGCCTCCGACGTTTACAACCCTAACGACCCTCTCAGGTACTGCCTCCAAACAGGACTTATCAGTGCAGATGAATATGCGAAATGGAAAATCGTGAATGAGACACCCACCGCCACATCAAAACCGAAACGCCCCTTTATCGACTACGGACCCCAATATGACAGCGACAGCAGCGACGACTACGGAGAGAAAGAACTCACCATCGTCTATGGTCACGGATACATCACCCAATTCCCCTGCAGGCGTGTACAACCCATGGACGGATTCGTGTGCGACCCGTGGTTCCCTAATCCCGACCCTACGTCGCAAAAACACTACACAAATCTTGCATCCAGTGTTCGCATCATGATGTCGCAGTTTGTGGTATCCGAAGAATCCGAAGATGGCGCGACAGAAACAAGACTCAATACCGCATTTCAGTTGAAACTCTCATGGGAGCGGTTCATGACAAGGTGCCGCGCTGCGGGAAATCATCATCCCGCCCTACCGCCAACGCCGCCACCAATGCAAAACTTTTGGGAAACCCATTCGCTCGAAATTTACGAAGCTCTGCAAGAATTCGCGACAATACACGCAAAATGTTTCAACGGAGGCGCGCGCTTTTCCAATATCATTCAGGATACACCCGAGTTCCACACCACGCCGCTCGAAACGCTGGAGCACACATTTGAAACGATTGGGAGAATGTGCCGTTGCATCGCCGACGACTTCAACACACAACCCGTCGTGAACTATGTCGAGGAATTCATCCGCGCACTTTATACGGAACTCCGGTTCATCGAACTCGTCGAAGCAAGAGTGGAAGAGTTCATTGATACCGAATATGACAAACACATTGCAAGCCAGAGCCAGAGCCAGAGCCAATAAAGAATGTCGGACAAAAAAGGCAAGTTCCCCCGAGTCCCCCGAGTTATCCCTATTTCATTATCATACTATAAGGTAAGTATAGTATCATATCATATCTCGTATCTCATACGCTAACACTTTTTTTATCGCTTAACGGCGACGAGTCTTGCGACCTTTTTTAGATTTCATAGACTTGCCACGACGACGACGACTGGACTTTGTTTTGCGTTTTGAACGACCACCGCCTTGTTCTTCATTATTACCTTCATTATTACCTTCATTATTACCTTCATTAGTACCTTCATTAGTACCTTCATTATTACCTTCATTATTACCTTCATTATTACCTTCATTAGTACCTTCATTAGTACCTTCATTATTACCTTCATTATTACCTTCATTAGTACCTTCATTAGTACCTTCATTATTACCTTCATTATTACCTTCATTAGTACCTTCATTATTACCTTCATTATTACCTTCATTAGTACCTTCATTAGTACCTTCATTAGTACTATTATCAACATCTACGGGTGCAGGTGCAGGACTAGGAGTAGAGGAAGCATCTTCAAGTGCAACCTCACCGGTATCGGAAGGAGAAGAACTTCCAATACCATAAGCATCAACAGGAGCGGCAGCAGGAGCCTGAGCTTCGGAATCATTACTATCAACATCAGTATCAATACCATAAGCATCATTAGCAGCAGGAGCAGCATCACCGGCATCACCAGCATCACCAGCATCACCAGCATTACCGGCATCACCAGCATCACCAGCATTACCAGTATCACCAGCATCACCAGCATCACCAGCATTACCAGTATCACCCTTTATATAGTCTTCTTCAGGAATACATTTATCTCCTTCCAATAAAATATTACTCTCGCTTTGCTTAAAACAGTTAATTGCATTTTTGTAGCCTTCGTTATCTTTTGTTTTATCTATATTATCCTCCATTTTTTCCAAAGCTGTTATTTCATCTCCTTTACTTCCTATGTATTTATTTTTTTGAAACTTCAAGAATTTATATATGCTTCTCATTCTCCCCCATTCTTCCATTTTTTTTAGTTTAATAATTTCCTCATCCTTTTCATCGTCGTTGACGCCAATTTTAACAAACCTATTATATGATTGTTTAAATTTTTGCGTATATCTGCTTACTTTGCCTTTCCCACCAGACATCGCATAATGCTTCATTGTTCCCATTATTGAAAAAAATGAATTAGCTATATATTATATAAATAAAAAATCAAAATTTATATAATGTATAACTGTCACTTAATCATTCATACTTAATTTCCTAAATGTTACTTGCGCCCACGTCTACATCTCGTTTTACGAACTTTCCTTGACTTTCTTATTTTATGAAGAGTACGCCCGCGACGATGACGACGTCTTGATTTGCCGGCGTTTTGTGGTGAGGGGGCATCCAACTTAGCATTAAATTGTTCTTGAAACGCTTCCACATTAGTAGGTAGAGGTTTAATGGGTTTCGGCTTATAAAACCCTCCAGGACCACCCGGTGGTATGTTATGTATAAAAACATTATCACTCGCTTGTGGTGCTCGTCCTTCTTGATGTTCTTGTGGTGCTCGTTCTTGTTGTTGTGCACGTTTTTCTTGTTGTGCACGTTCTTCTTGTTGTTTTTTTCTCTGCTGCATAGCTTCACTAACTATCATTTTTTTTGTTTCATTCCCAGTAGGTAAAAGATCACGAATATTTTGTTCTTGTATACTATTATTTACTAGACCATTTACGATACAAGCATGCAACGTATTTTTATCATGTTCATTAAGTTCCTGATATAAATTTGGTAGTTTGTCAGGACTATTATTTACAAGTTCAACTATATAATTGCATTTATCTGGAGCCTCTTTAAACGCTTTTTTATCATCCGATATAAAAAAACGAAACACACCCCCTCTTCTATTCCTACTCTTACGATTCCTCAATGTTCGTCTACTACGAGCTTTTGCCATTTTACAGTAACTTTCTATATATTATATAAATAAAAAATCAAAATTTATATAATGTATAACTGTCACTTAATCATTCATACTTATCCCTAAAATTTCAATTCGTCAACCTATTTACAAGCTCATCCCAAAACAACAAGGGAGCAATCATTTTGCACTGACATATTTTATATTCATCGTCATGTGATTGAATCGTCCGATGTTTGTACTCGGTTTGAATGGCGGCATTAATGCTAGATATCAAAGCCAACTCCCCCGTGCCATGATTTATAAGAGCTCCCTTCAAGCAAACCTTATCTCCGGTACCCCCAGTACCCCCAGTACCCCCAGTAACAGATTTTATCACCAGTAATATTTTCCACACATCTCTATGTTTCAACCCCATCGGCGTGTTCGGAATAAGACGCAGTAAATTTTCTTTCGTGTGACACTCCAGTTCGTAATTCTTCTTATAGTCAGTGCACCTCGCTTTCAACGACTTTATATCTTCTGTCATTGAAAGAATCGTCTCCTTTTTTACATAGTATTGTAATAATCCAGGCGGTACAGGCACCATCTGGTATTTCTCTTCATCATTGTTTGTCAAACGAACATTTCCTGTGTTTCCCGTATTTCCCATATTTCCCGCACTTCCCGCGTTTTCCATATTGTCGTGCTGTTGTTGATTGGTGTTTCTTTTCATATCATATCATATATGGTATATAATCGGTTCAATTTTATAATTCCGTATATATAATGAAAAACAACTCAACTATTTGCCCCTGCACCACGTAAAACAAGAGAAGCATCCCTGTTCCCCGCTATCTTTTTTCACACCTACTACACAAGGTTTGTAAGCATTCTCTTTTTTATAATCCACCGACATATTTCTATTTAAATTTATTTCAACCGAATTTTGATTAATCTCACGCTTCTGTTGCGTCTCATGTTTTATATAATCATCGTATTTCTTCAAGCCACGGTTGTCCCCCAACCCACCAAGGCTCGAATCCCTCGAATCCCTCGAATCCCCCGATGCTTCATTAAACAGTGTATAATCTTTATCAGGACTAGGATATAAACTAACGTACGAATTCATGTAGGTAGACAGGTATGTAGGTATAAAAGAAGTAAATTTTAAATTCTTTTACAGTTACTACAATTACAACCATACCTCATCCCATCCCATCCGCCTAGAAAATTGAAACCATATTTACGTGTATATTCAAATATAGACACAAACTAGAACTTCAAAACACGTCATACAATCAATGCCCGCATTCCTTGCAGAGATTATCCCAATGGCAGGAGCATTCGCTTTTATATTCTCAATTCTCATATGCTGTATCGTAAATAGCCCTGACACACCACGAGTTCGCTGTCGCAAATGTACTTGTCGAAAGTGTAGAAGATGAGTATGCAATCGGTATGCAATTACGTACACCATAGTCGATTATTCTCCGGATAGAAAATTGAAATGAATTAAATGCACTAATTCAGATGCAGTGAAACAAAAAACAAACAAGAAACATCAAAGTCATGGCATCATCCGCATCATTTTCCTGCTACAAGTCCGACGATTCCTCGTGCCCTACAACCCCGTCGTCTACAGGTTCGCAAACCAACCAAGAAATGCAAGACATACAAGATATGCGAGAGGAATTTCAGGCGTTACAAGACGAGAACCAGTTTCTTCGAAGCAAGTTGGATTCACTTGCAGAGACGTTGGAATACCTGGAGACACGACTTGAAGAACAAGATGAACAACTGCAACAACAACAACAAAGCCACAAACAATGGATTGCCGAGAATCTGGAAGAAGCGCAGCATTTCATCGACAACATTGTCGGCATCAAGGGAATCACAGAAGCCCCTCTAAGTGCGGCAGTTAAGATGGGCATCTCGTATGCGGAGCCCAGTGATGTCGAGTGTGAACGTGAACGCGAGCTGTCTCACAGGCAGCTCCCACGCGTCTCAATTTCAAGTTCTATTGTACCTCCTCACGAGGAGCTTTACGGGTACTAAAGGTAAGACATCGTGTGTGTGTGTGTGTGTGTGTGTGTGTGTGTGTTATGAATGACTAACCTTTTTTTCACGAAACATATTCAACATATTCAGCATATTCAGCATATTCAACATATAAAAAATTGATATAAATATAACTTCATATATATAATGTAAAAAGTCAATTCAGTAACCCTCTGTCACATGTCATCCGCGTCAGCTATCACCCAGCCCTCCCACCAGTTTTCAATGATTGAAATCGACGGCAATATATACTATCTCTCCTCACTACACGCCGACGACTGTATTATCAATTATAGTCACACAATGTCAACCCATTTATTGGAAATGTTTACCACATATACGCATAGTTTATCTACCCAAAAAATAACAACCGTCGTTTTTGAAAATATACCACCACCCGCACCCAGTGACACCACTACCCCACAGCAACCACCCGAGAAAAGAGTGGTAGGATTCTGGCATCCCCAGTTGTCAAAGTTTATTCTGCATAACGCATAACACGCCAGTTACAATATCAATACTATTTTGTATTTTGTATTTTGTATTTTGTTTTTTATTTTGTTTTTTTTTATTGATATTGTAAGAACAGAAAATTGAAATGATTTTAATCCGTTATTTAGAATGCAGTGAACAAAAAAAGAAAGCATCAGTATCAAATATGAAAAACACCGCCACCACCGCCAGAATTTCAGGAATCGAATCATCAAGACAAACTCAGTTCGAAGGAGTCACGGTAAGTGCCGGCTTCATCTGGTCCCTACAGGATACGATTTTACGTCTGGAGCGAAATCAGCAGGACTTTATCAAACAGTTGGACCACGCCAACTCGCTTGCCGCCGAGTATCACGAGACTGCGGTGATGTACCAGAAGAAATACGACGCGGCGTTGCACGAAATGAACGACCTCAAACACCAACACATACGCGAAATTGCCGAGTTGGCTGAGAAACTCAGCATCGCCGAAGAAGAGACGCGCGATGAAAGGGCGCTCAAAGAAGAATACACGCAACAAATCGAGGGTCTCAAGCAACTGCTCGCCGAGTGCGAAGCCCGCAACCACTGCGAAGAAGAAGACAAAGAACAAATGTCGCCCGTTTCAGTCGCGTCCCCGTCTCCAAGAGAACAGCGAGAGCAACGCCCACCAGTTCAATCATTCAACACGTGCTACTCCGAGAGCGAAGAAGACGAAGGCGCGTACTACCACGACGGCGACACTGAGAGCGACGGCGAATATTACGACTACGAAAATCAAGAATGCCAATGCTTGGAATGTCGCGAAATGTACGCAGACGCAGCCAACAACGCCAACGCCAACAACGACCTCTGCCAATGCGACGAGTGCCGCTATTCTCAAAGCTCCCAGACATACGAGTATGATGCAGACGGGAAACTGGTACCGGTATGTTATCAATCCGACAATGGCGACAATGGCGACGACTACGAGTAAAGGTAAGCACCGCACGCACATGCACTGCAGCACGCACACAGCACGCACACAGCACTTGCACCTTTTTTTCTATACTCCGCGCCAATGACGCTCACGATGGCAGAATGCGAAGCTCCTCATAATATTGCCTGACTTTATTGCGTACGATATATACCGCCGACAAAGAAAGCAACGAAATCTCAATCGAACTTCGCACCACCATAGGTGTATCATTTGACTGCATGCTATAATAAATCCACATCGCAGACGAAAAAATACTTAGAATACAAAAAGTCAGCGATAAACTATTCGTGCTCTTATTTTTATACAGCAAAAACATAAATATGAACCGCCCAACAACGGAAAGTGATGTAGCGGTATATGGAATGATTCGCAATTCTTCGCTATTTTTATTCATACCTACAATAAAATGGTATATATACATATAAAATTGATTGTAAATATATTCACATATTAAATTATATAACGCCCATCATACATTCCGCCAAAATGTACACCGAAATATTCAACGCAACTTATCATATCCATGTAGGAAAAAATCAAAAAGAAAATGACACACTTGTCCGCACATCTCCCCAAAACGCACTATGGTTTCATCTCAGGGATTTTCCGTCTAGTCACGCTGTCGTAACTAATATTATCAAACCTGGCATCTATGATAGTACCGTTGTGATGCGTGCAGCAACTCTAGTAAAAGCGAGCGCAAAAGATGGAGTGAATAATTTACAAAAGGTGAGTGTAAATTATTTACCGATTAAAAACGTGAAGCGCACAGACGTCCCAGGACAAGTCGTCATGACAAAGTCACCTAAGACGATTCAGGTGTAACGACGATATGTTTTTATGAATCTTCTACGACCTTTCTTGATTTTTTTTTAATTTTTTATTTGTCTTGCGTCTTGTCTTTTTTCCACCACCCGCATCACCGATTTCATCTAACTGAGGAAATTAAATAAATATAGATACTCGATACTCGATACTATCTATATTTATCCGGCTATCTTTATCCGGCTATCTTTATCCGGCTATCTTTATTTATTTTTATTTATCTTTATTTCAATATCCATTTCAATATCCCAGCATTGAAAATGCTGCTATCCCCATTAAAATATGATAAAAACTATGAGATATTACATACTTACCGCGAACTAAATCGTTACCTCTTGGCGTACTCATATAATAAAAAAATAAACCCATTGTTAGTAATAAAAAAAATACCATTGACAGCCCTGATGTAAAATAAAAATATAATATATGTGAACCAATCATAGAACCACAGTAATAAGTCTCTATTTTTCTATATTTTTTTAAAAAATCTAAATCATTTTTTGCATATACTATTCCTTCCTTATCCATATGATATTTCCATGATACGAGAACCGCCGATAAACCACTAAAAAACATATAGTAACTGCCTTCATAAAATAAAACACACAAGTATGGTAAAAATGACAACAAACTTACACAACAAAAATCAAAACAGAAAAATGCCTCATATTGACAATCTTTACACGTTAACTCGTACTCTGCATTTTTATTGTTCACTAAATTATGTTTTCCTAACTGCATCTGTAAGTTTTCTGTACATTCAGTTAATGACATTGTTTTTGGGTCTACAGGCTCTCCAAGTTCCATTATTTTTGTTGACGTGTTATAAAGTAACGGAAAGATACGAAGACCTAGATTTTTTGCAATAAAATAATATCCAGACCTCCATGGTTTATTACCAATTGTTCCCTTTGGAGATATTACTAACACATTATAATAATTATTTTTCTTATTACTATTTTTACACGCTACATCAAAATCATTCGCAATTACTTCCGTCATATTATTATTCTTTTTGTTATTACAAGGAGCAACTATTATATTTAACAATGCTCTCAATGGTTTATAATACCACGCCATTATTCCAGGATTACATATAATATATAAATTTACTTGATAATACATATAACTACATAACATTATTAACATGTCAAAGTATGAAGTATGACCAAACACGCAAATAAAATTTTCCTTAGGGTAATTATTTTTATATTCCCATCCAAATATTCTATTAAACTGTGGCAATCTTGATGTTATAAAACCAAACATAATATAAAATAATTAAACAATATCATTTTATATCATTTATTTTTATTATTTGTTATATAGAAATACACACATATATACATATATATTATATGACCGACAAGTATAATATAGAGATGTCATCGAGTGACTATCACATCGGTCGAATCATTCCGGTGCTAACACTATTAAATCCTCCCGTAGCACACATTGACGACGACAACAATGGAGTACTTGGTTGTTGAGGTGTTGGTGTTACACATGTGGCTCTGGTACGTTCATTACGGTTACCATTACCGAAAGGTCTAATATGCGTAGACTGTGTAGAAAACGAAGATTGCATCGTGGTTTGTATATTATTATATATTATTATATAATATTATATACTACTGTATTTATATAATATTACGTCGCGATAATACGTCGCGATGTTACGTGACGCTAGACGACAACTTCACCGATTTCCATTGCATCTTCCACCAAAGTTGGTTCTGTTGCCATTGAAGGCATTGATGTTCAAAGACAGCTTCGCAGATGGCGCACCACTGCTAGAGAAACTAAGTTCCGCTGTATCGACAGAAGTCGCGGGCGTGGGTGTGGGTGTGGGTAGGGGGTTCAAAGTCATTTTATAATATTACTAAATATTATTATTCACCCAAAAATACGATATTAGTTCCGACTACACCAACTACAACATATCGATGATATAATTCCACTTTTATAGTTTGATGTGCGAATATAGTCATCTTGTTTTTTCTCTTCTCCTATATTTATTCTATAGTCTTCCATTGACATCAGCGAATCGTTGGATGAAAAAAATGGACGAGAACTCGTATCAGAATTCGTATCGGAATTCGTATCCGATAATATCGTAGAATCGTCCGATGACAATGTTAACGACTCGAGGTATAATTTTTGGTTTATCGGGTTTAATCTTGGGCTTATATACACATTCTGACGCGCCATTGGATTAAGTACAGGGCTCTTTGTTTGTGTATTCATTTGTGTGTTCATTTGTGTGTTCATTCTATTCTATTATATTATAATATCGAACATATTATAATATTACAAATACCGCGGAAATACCGACATGCAGATGTTAAATAAAATGATGTAACCATGGTTGATTTGGTATATTTATTACTTATGATGGCTATAATGTTTAGCTTAACTAAATATTTATGTGGGTTACTAAAAAAAATATATTATTAATATTATATAATGTTTAAATTGGGGGCGAAATTCCATATCGTTGTTATATCTTCATTGGTATTTATATTCATAAACTTTTTTGAGAATATTATTCACTATAGTATTGGTAGAAATAGCGACAAAGAAACACATATTGATATACCAACTAAAGAAGATTTTATAAAAATAGTATTAATAATGTGTATATTCGCTTTGATACAAGGGTTACTTACATATTATTTTAATAAACATTTTTAAGAGATAAAATAATGCGGTAACCTATATAAATGTCTACATCTGAAATCAGAATAAGTGTAAATATATTTATTACTTTTAAAATATAAAAGTGATAAATACTGCGAAAATACTGCGAAAATACCGCCGAAATTCCCTTAATATACTAACGTATTAAAAAAGGTCCCTATTCACTCGTCCGGGCATACCGTGTCCGAACATAATCATGTATATCAATGCAAGAGCAGCTAAAACAAGACTTCTATTTACAGCAACAGCCTGTCTTTGTTTTAGTAAAAAGGTCATAATAACATACAAAACAATACCGATGATTACGGAATGTACCAACATAGTCAACCCACTTTCCATTTTTCTCTATATATATACCATACTAAAAAAATACATACTAAAAAAAATACATACTAAATATTAATAAAATAAAGATAATATATAGAACAAATGATACTAGAAATAATGGGCGCCATTCTAGGTATGGCTCTAGCAACCGCATGCTATGGAAGTAGAAAAAGCATGTAGGGTGCGTATCACCAATCTATAATTTCCATCATTTTTAAAATTGAACTCAGAATGAAATAAATAATGAAATTATAAACAGATACCCATCCGCATCCGCATCCGCAAAAAAAATGGACCCAACATCAACAGATATCAACGGTTTTCCCGCAAAATATGTTCTTACCAAAAATCCCAACGACACGACAGGCGAATCCTATGTAGTCGCAAAAGTTTTAGATATTCCAGACCGAGATGTATCGCATCCGACACACCCCAATCCCATACGCATTCCGTCTTCATATCTCACGTACGATTATAGCGACACTCCGCTTCATTTGTGTGACCCGGCTTCTCTTCTCACCCAGTACCGTCGCAGCGACCATAATTTAGCACATCGAGTTATAGATATCTCAAAAAAGGCGTATAAAGAAGAAGAGATGCAGTGGTACGCCGACCCCGAAGCAAAAATACCTCCACCTATGCGCCTAGTCATGATTTATATGTTGCGCTGTTATTTATGCGGCGATTTCCAGAAAACAGAAGACGATATTCATTACGAAGGCGTCGGTCAACACACGATGGGTTATCGATACTGCACCGAATGTCGACCCCATTTTCTCGAATCCTTATATAAACCGATTGCGCCAATCATGAAGTTTCGCCGCGAATACGAGGCGTGGCTTGCATCAACAGACAAAACAGTACATGAAAGACCGTCGATATGGGTTGCGCGGACGCGTCGCGACGAAAATGGACGGCGAATTGTCAAGGGAAATACGCCACACACATATATGAAATGGCGAATAATAAATTGGATAACACGCAAGCATCAGTTTCCGCGCATTTCGCCAGACGACGGCGAGACCATTATTGACGAAGAAGAAGACTGTCTTGTGTGCGAGCAGATAGAAGAAGTAATTATGGATGATTTCGAATCAGCGACGGTTACCAAGTTAGTTCCCCTGCGAGATATTTATATTGTTAACCTTCCATTACTCGCTGACCCCGCCGCGCTCAACTATGACCCCAATATTGATGACCCCCTCAATCGGTATAGCGACAAAGAGCAGCGTGCCATGTTTGCAGCCGCATTAACTTGAGCGCATCCACACACCTTAAAGGAGCAAGGTAAGTATCATTTCCATTTTCATTTCCATTTTCTATTTTCTATTTTCTATTTTCTATTTTCTATTTTCTATTTCTATGGAACAGAAAATTGAAATGAAATTAATCCACAAAATAGAATGCAGTGAAACAAAGAAACAAAGAAACAATCAATGTCGTCCGAAGCAGTTATGTCCCCCAAGTCTCCCAACACTCCCAGGTCTCCCGCCGCATCCTACGAAGGCGTACAGTTCGAAGTCCGCGAGTATGACGGCGACCAATTATACAGTTCCTGTTCTCCTGTGTCGCCCCTCTCGCCCCTCTCGCCGCAGTCAGAAGAGCAAAACCAAGTTATTCCCATCACGCATGATATGCGCAGTCAGTCGTGCCTCGAAACGGAGGAGCCTCCATCTCAACCCGAAGCCGCCCCCGAAGCCCCCAAAGATCTCAACATCACTCGTGTCCAACTTGGCGACAACGCCGACACACACGCTCTCCTGTATTTCCTCACATCCCAGGGAATCAACACGACCAAGCTGGTAACCGAGCATCTCACAAAGTACGGAAGTCGTGTTCGCGTCGCAAAGACCGATGAAGGCAAAATCATCGGCTGTCTCGTCTTCGACAATGAGACCGACCAGTCTACGCTCCAGCATATGTCGCCAGAAGAAGCCAAGAAGAGCGTCGGTCCGTTCATCTACTTGCAGCTGCTGATTGTCGCACCAGAACATGCCGTCGACGCCGAAAAACGCTGGAAGGAGCGCCTCATTACGTCATTCCTGGAGTGTGTCGTCAAAAATGGCAAAATCGCAATCGTTCGCGCAGACGCCGACAAGGAGCGCGACATTCAGATGTATCGGTCGTGCGGCTTGTTCACGATGGAAGACATGGGCATTCCATCCTACTCGGCGGTCAAGAGCAACATGGAAATCCTCGCATTCACGCCCATGGGGCTCGACGGAACAACGCAGCTGTTCAAGCGATTCTATCAGCTGGGTGCGCGATTCTAAGCGGAGGTTCTCGGATTCCATCAGCTAAAGGTAAGTAAGTAATAGGTAATCGCACGCGCGCATGTGTGTATTCAACTAACACTTTTTATTTTTTTATTTTTTTTATTTTTTTTATTTTTCATTCATTTCATAGATTCAAAAATAATATCAATATCTATAATATAATTAAAGTTAGTACTATATATTATTATATTATTATATTATTATATTATTATAACTTCGATGATGGATAATACCGAAGAACATAAAATTGAAGTGGAAATAAGTAATAAAAATGAAAACAGCAACAAAAAGAAAGACCATTCAATTACGAATCATCATCAAATCTCTGAAATGTCATCCGCATCCGTATCCGCTACTCCCCAAAATCAAATCATTTCCGTATCGGCTCCCGCTCCCGCTCCCGCACAATCAAAAGAATGCGCCGTATGTCTCGACCCCTATAACAAATCCACACGCACCCCCGTCAAATGCCAGTCATGCGGCTATCAAGCTTGTCGCCAGTGTTACGCAACATTCATACTGGACCCGTCCAACACTCTTCCAAATTGCATGAATTGTCACAAGGAATTTCAGCGCGAATTTCTCGTAGATAATTTCACGCTCAAATTCGTTTCAAAGGATTGGAAAGACCATCGCGAGCGCACCATACTCCAAAAGGAACGCGCACTCCTTCCTACTCGCCAACCCGTCGCAGAAATGGTGAAACGCAAAGACGAGTTAAACACCGAATGTAATCAAATCCTCGAACAAATCAACGCTCTTCGCATGAAGCATTACGCATGTACAACAGAAAAAGCTCGTCTCGAACATCGCATCCGTGTTGGTCCCACCGCCGACGCAGCCGCCTCAGGTTCATCTGCAAATCGCGCGCATGCCGCCTTTATACGACCATGCCCAAATACCGCCGCAAATTGCCGCGGTTTTCTCAGCACCCAATGGAAATGCAATCTCTGCAATATGTGGGCATGCAAAGACTGCCATGAAATGAAGGGCGAAGCACAGGATACACCGCATGTATGCAACCCCGACAATCTGGCGTCGGCAAAACTCATTGACGCGGAAACGCGCGCTTGCCCCAAATGCGGCGCTCGTGTATACAAGATTAGCGGATGCAATCAGATGTTTTGTACCGCATGCAACGACTGCGCTTTTGACTGGGT
>Ga0214923_10001863_pt1 | contig 29143 bp, 30 predicted proteins | sample LL1510_MetaG_FD_177993 | JGI IMG/M metagenome (GOLD analysis project Ga0214923, IMG submission 177993) | Freshwater microbial communities from Lake Lanier, Atlanta, Georgia, United States - LL-1510 | ecosystem: Environmental > Aquatic > Freshwater > Lake | place: USA: Georgia | collected...
CATCTAGGCAAGAAGTCGAAGATGAGATAATAAGATTAAAAAATAAATGGGATAATGATAGATATAGTAGATTACGTGCTAAAGAATATCCTCCCATTACAGATTATCTCGATGCAGTAGTAAAAGGTGATCAAGAACAAATGCAAGCGTATGTTGATGCTTGTTTAGCAGTTAAAGCAAAATATCCTAAACCGGAGTAATTTATGCCAGTATCAATAAGTGGAAGTGGTACAATTGGAGTAGGTACTGGCACAGCTATTAGTATAGATGCCAGTAATAGGGTTATAACTAGCTCAAATAAACCAATGGTTTGTGCAAGTATGCGAACATCAGGAGGGGGCTGGACTAACTACGGAGCTGATCCAGGTAGTATAGTAATTTATAATAATATAGTTGTAAATAATGGCAATCACTACAATAGTTCAACAGGAATATTTACTTGTCCTGTAGCTGGACACTATAGAATGATGGCGTGTGTTCTTGCTGGACAAAGTAATTATAGCTGCCACCTAAGACCAAGAAAAAATAATGTGAATATATTAGATCAAGCAGCACACATTAATCAACTTAGTGGTTGGGTAAATATATGGGCAATTCACCTAGTATCTTGTTCTGCTAATGATACGCTAAGTTGGTATGCAGCTTCTAGTGGAGCAGGTATTTATACTATAAGTGATTATAGTCACATGATAATAGAACTGGTTGGATAATATGCCTAAAACTTACACAGTAACTTTAACAGATGCAGAAAACAAAGCACTGCAGCTAATTTGTGACGATCCACAAGCTTGGATAGATAATGCAGTACATAATCGTTGCAGAATCGCCATCGATGAGATATTTTTACTAGAAGCAGAGCGTATAGCTAAAGTTGGTGGTACCCTAATTGGCACCAAAGAGGACATAGTTTTAGCATACGTACCACCTGAGCCACAGCCACCAACAATTGGTTAGAGTTTAACGTAGGATAATGTTAAAGTATACTCTTTTTACTTTTTTTTATTGAATTAAAAAATATTATAAATAATATGGACTTTTTGACGAATTTCAAAAATCTTATATAGAGATTAAGATGCCAAAAAAATTAGTTAGCAGAGCACTTGAACAACCTTTAGGCATAACTGGTAATGTTAGTATTACTGGAAATTTGGCCCTACAAGGTAACATCTTATTTGCTTATAACAATAACAATAGACTGTATGGTGTAGGTAATATACTATACTATAAAACTGCTACGGAAACATTTACTGTTCAAAATACAGCAGTTATTCCTGCAGTATATGGTGGTTCATCCAAAGTACCAGTATTCACAGTAGATTCTCAAGGTAGACTTACATCCGCTGCTAACGTAAACGTAGCAGGAGTTAGTGGTTTTTCTGCCACAGGTAATTCTTTTACTATATCTACTGCTGATGGTAGTTCCTTTATAGCAAATCTACAAACTAATTCTGTTAGATTAGCAGTAGATACAACTGGAGATTACGTATCTAATGTATTAGCTGGTACGGGTGTTACTATTACTGGACAAGGTGGAGAAACAGCAACACCCACTATTGCTATTGGTCAAGCTGTATCAACTTCATCAGATGTATCCTTTAGAAATCTAACTCTATCAGGTAATTTAATAGTATCTGGTAATGTAACAACGATTACCTCTAACACATTAATAGTTAATGATCCTTTAATCCAAGTTGGTGCTAATAATAATATTAGTGATACTATTGATTTAGGATTCTTTGGACATTACTATGGTGGTACTCCTGCTGTAGAAAGACATGCTGGATTGTTTAGAGATGCATCTGATGGTATATTTAAACTTTTCGCCAATTTGGATCCAACCCCTGGAAATACTGTAGATGTTGCTGATCCGTCGTTTAGATTCGGTAGTTTAGATGTTGAGATGTTATATGGCAATGTTACTGGAACAGTGTCTACCTTAAGTAATCATACTACTGCAAATTTAACAGAAGGCACAAATCTTTATTTTACAAATGCTAGAGTATATGCAAATGTTAACCAGATTGGTTACGCATATATTTCACAAGTAGCAGTAAAAGCAAATGTAATTGACCTTACAACTGCTAATGTAGTAGAATTAACTAATCTTTATTATACCAATGCTAGAGCAAGAACAGCTATTTCAGTAACAGGTTCAGGAACATATGATAACTCAACAGGCATTATTACAGTAACAGGCGGCGTAACATCTGTAGGTGGTGCTACTGGAACAGTATCAAATGTTCAATTGGCAGCCGGGCTAGCTAATACTACTATTAGTAATTTAACAGTTACTGGCGGCGTAAACTTTAATAGCTTTACAGAAAACGTAGTAAACGTATCAGCCACTACTGCAAATACAACCATTGATTGGTCACTTGGTGCTATATTCGATATGAACTTGGCGGCTAATACAACAGTTACATTTACCAATCCTCCGCCTGCTATGAGAGCCAGAACAATATCCATTGTAGTTAGACCTACTGGAACAGGTGTTAGAACAATTACTGTTCAAAGAGCAAAATATACTGATGGTATAACACCAGTATTAAGTCTTCCAGGTAATATTGATATGCTATCGTATATGACAATAGACGGCGGAAATTCTTATTTTGGATCATTCGTATTAGCAGGATTAGCTTAAAGGTAAAAAAATGAAAAGGGATATTCAACTTTATTTCAGCACTAAAACAAATCATTTAGATGTATATCGAATTCAAAATTATTTCAAAAGAAATAATATAGTTTATACTGATTTTAGATATACTGCAGATGGAGCCATCACTGAATGTGTTAGTGCTTTAAATAGTAATTTTGCTAATGAATTATTAGCAAAAGGAACTCTACTAACCGCACCTCTGTTAGAACCAGTATTAGTGTATAGAGAATTCCCACAAGGCAATTATATTATTTCTATTGGTAAAACAGAGATATTATCACGTTTTATCTAAAATGCCAGCAATCGGTGCACTTAAAAGAACAGTTATAAATTCGGGCTCCGTCACGATAGGTGCTGCAGCTAGTGGCACGGTATCTGTGCCCTTTGGTGTTCGTACTGTTAATTTGACCTTAGTTGGAAGTCCTGGTAATCCTGGTAATGCCGGTGCAAACGGTTCAGGTGGGGCGGGAGGCTCAGCAGGAAATATAGGTCAACCTGGCCAAGGTGGAAATAACGGTTCAGGAGGAGCAGGCGGCTCTGCTGGTAACTCAGGACAACCAGGGGGTGATGGTTATAATGGCTCAGGTGGGGCGGGAGGCTCAGCTGGTAATCCAGGGCAAGGGGGGCAAGCAGGGTCTAACGGTGTGGGTGGCGCTGGTGGTTCAGGTGGTGGCGGTGGTGCTGGCGGTGCTGGTGGCGCAGCTGGTAATCCAGGGCAAGGAGGACAACCCGGAACAGCAGGTGCCGGGGGCGCAGCTGGAAACCCAGGCCAACCAGGCCAAGGGGGGCAACCTGGTACTAATGGGGCAGCAGGTCCGGGAGGATATGGAGCTCCTGGTGGCTCGGGTGGCGGAGGAGGACAAGGAGCAACGGGGTCTGGACCTGGCGCTGACGGAGGACAAGGAACTACATATCTTCATCCCAATGGTGTACAACCTTACTTATATAGTTATAGTGTTGGTGGCCCGCCAGGTTCCAAGGGGTCAGGAGTTAGGTCTGGTGGCGATGGAGGTCGTGGAGGATATGGATATTTTTGGTTTGGTGAAGCAGGTGGTTCCGGAGCTAATGGAAGTCCGGGAGGATTTGGTGCTCCTGGGTCAGGTGCTGGGTCAGGACAAGCTGGTGTTAATGGGCAACCAGGAGCGGCTGGTACCGGTGCAGGAGCAGGACAAGCTGGACAACCAGGTACAGCAGCTCAACCAGGATTTGCAGCTCAACCAGGAAGTGCTGGTGCACCAGGCGCAAGTGGAAATGGTGCTACAGGTGGACAACCTGGAAGTTCTGGTGGAGCAGGTAGTCCAGGCGCGAGCGGAAATGGCGCAACTGGCGGACAACCAGGTTCAGCTGGAAGTGCAGGTAACCCAGGCGGGAGTGGATCAGGTAGAACATTAGGACAAGCAGGTACAAGTGGTAGCGCTGGACAACCTGGTAATGCAGGTTCATCTACTACTTTTTACACTTATACGGGAGTGGGTGGGTCTGCTGGAGCAGGTGGGGCTGCGGGTAATACAGGCCAACCTGGTACGGATGGTAATAATGGTTCAGGGGGAGCAGGTGGATCTGCTGGAAACCCAGGCCAACCAGGCCAAGGCGGGTATAATGGCTCGGGTGGTGCTGGTGGGTCTGCTGGTAACTCAGGACAACCAGGGCAAGGTGGAACTAATGGTGCAGGAGGAGCGGGAGGTTCAGCAGGAAATACCGGATTAAGTGCTGGGCAGGCAGGAGGCCAAGGACAATCAGGAACAACTGGACAACCCGCATCCAACGCAGCAGGTGGTGCAGGCGGAAATAGTAGTTCTGGTCAACCGGGTTCTAATGGTACAGGGGGAGCAGCCGGCTTCGGCGGCAACGCAGGCAATTCAGGCACTTCTGGTGGTTCTAGTAATAGAGCTGCTGCAGGCGGAGGCGGAGGCGGAGGCGGAGGCGCAGGTGCACCTGCCAATCCAGGTCAAGCTGGTGTTAATGGGATGAATGGAGAAAGCGGATCAGGTGGAAGCGGCGGTGCTGGCGGAGGTTATGGCGTAGTACAAGGTGGAGATGGGCAACCTGGTACAGGTGGGGCTGCGGGTAACACCGGTGCTACTGGTCAGGCAGGTACGGGAGCTACGGCGGGGCAGGCAGGACAACCAGGTTCAGCTGGAAGTGCAGGTTACCCAGGCGGTGCCAACCCAGGCCAAGCAGGACAACCTGCAGCTGCAGGTTCAGCTGGACAACCTGGAGGTTCAGGAAGTCAAGGTGCTGCAGGGCAACCTGGTTCTGGCGCAACAGCTGGTCAACCTGGTTTTGCCGGAGGAAACGGATCTCCGGGAGGAGGAGGCTCTGGAGCATCAGGTGGTCAACCTGGTTTTGCCGGAGGAAACGGATCTCCGGGAGCAGGTGGTAACGGTGCTACAGGTGGACAACCAGGTTCAGCTGGAAGTGCAGGTAGTCCTGGAGCTTCTGGAACAGGTGCTGGGTCGGGACAAGCCGGAAACTCCTCATCGCCTACAAGTTTTTCTAGTCAAAGAATTCAATACAGAAATAATTATAGTTACAGTACTGCACCAAGTACTGGATCTATCACGATATCTTGGAGCAGACAATAATGGCTTTTTATTCTTTTACACATAAAATCAAATCATTGGATATTAGTGCTGGAAATTTTCTAGTGGAATATATCCCCGACGATACAGATTTAAGTCCCGTTTTATTAAATTTAAGCATTTCTGAAAGAAGTTATACTACTATTAGAGATGAAAATACTAACGAGCCATTATATACCAATCAGGAATCTGTACCTTTTTCATATCATTATGAATACACTATAAATAATTTTTCTCCTCAAAATGTTTGGAATAATCAAAAACATATGCTAAATAATTTGGAATTTTTGCAGAATAAAATGTAAGAGGATTTATGATTGAAGAAAATTTTGTTAGAGTATATGATAATGCGTTATCAAGAAATTTTTGTCAAGGCGTAATATCATATTTTGAATGGTGTCTTGAAAACAATAGAACATGGGATAGAGTTGAAACAAATGTACATAAAAAAGATAAATCAATAATATTGAATCCTGGTATTGCTACAGATATTAATTTTTCGGAAGAACATCTCGGTGGATATATTAAAGAATTTAATACATCATTTTGGGATCATTGTTATCCGAAATACAGAGATGAGTTTTCTTCAATAAATAATTATCCAAGACATACTATTTTTACATATAAAGTACAAAAGACTTTGCCAGGGGAAGGTTATCATGTTTGGCATTTTGAAAATGATAGTGTACTTTTTTCAAGAAGAATTCTAACATATATTTTGTATTTAAATGATATATTTGAAGGCGGAGAAACTGAGTTGTTATATCAAGGAATGAGAATACCACCTAAGGAAGGATCGTTAGTGATTTTTCCTACAGCCTTTACTCATACACACCGGGGTAATCCCCCTTTAAAGGGTACAAAATATATAATGACTGGTTGGGTGGAGATAGCATAATGTCAGTTTATAATTTTTTACCTAATTTTCCTAATGAAAATTATTTTGCACCTTTTGTAACATTACAAAATGAATTCACGTTAGAGGAATTAAATCATATTGTAGGGTATGTGGAAAATAATTTGAACCTTGCTATTGCTACAGTTGGGCAAAATAATGATGACACTGTTGTAGAAAATATACGAAGATCAAAAGTATGCTGGATTTCTAATAATAATGAAACTGCATGGTTATATGAAAAATTGGCGTGGGCTGTTAGAAAAATAAATAGTAATTTTTATAACTATGATATTTTTGGATTTGTGGAGGATTTTCAATTTACAGTTTATGCAGAATCAGACAATTCGCATTATACTTGGCATATAGATTCAGGTAAAGGAGACAATTTGCCAAGAAAATTATCTTTAGTTTTACAATTATCCTCACCTGAAGAATATGAAGGAGGAGAATTAGAACTAATGGTATCACCTGAACCTACTCGGGTAAACAAGGAAAAAGGGTTAATTACTATTTTTCCATCCTATACTTTACATAGGGTCACACCAGTGACTAAAGGTATAAGAAAAACTTTGGTTGTTTGGATAGCAGGTCCCGCTTTTAAATAAGGAGTTAATTGTAAAATGGATTTTTCAAAAATTTATGACGTATATATCTATGCTAATAGTACTACGGATAAAATTTTTGTAGAACAAATTATTGAAGCTACTAAAAATAAAGTAACCGTTAATGAATTATGGTATTACGATGAGGGTCAAGTACCGCTTGTGGAACAAGCATTAAATTCTTGGAGATCTAAACCTAGCGATACTAAATTTACCTGGCCCTTTATAGCATATAGACATAAAGATTCAATAGGAAACGAATTCAATGTATTCATTGAGGGACAAGACGCTATAACCGAATTCGCAAATTCATAAATTTGCTTTTTATAAATATTAGATTATGGAGATGAATAATGGCTGTAACTTCTAATCTAGTATTAGACCAAGGTTCTGATTTTTCGGTTGTAATTAATTATAATAATGAGGATGGATCATCTAAAGATTTGACAAATTATACTGCCAGATCGCAGATGAGAAAATCTTATTATTCAACCACTGCTACTACTTTAACTTCAAATATCTCCAATGCAAGTAATGGGGAGATAACTTTAAGTTTATCTTCGAACGTTTCTGCAAATGTAAAGGCTGGGAGATATGTATACGATTTAGAAGTAGTATCAAATACTGGCTATGTAACAAGAGTAATCGAAGGTATAATTACAGTGTTGCCTGAGGTGACTAGATGAGTGATTCTGTTGTTGTAAGAAGAAACAATACAAACAGAATAATTGTTAATAATCAAGGAACACAAGATTCTGCCGCCGTTGTTGTAAGAAAAACTACCGGCGAATCTATTACATTAAATTCTCTAAAAAATGTTGATACCACAGATTTACAGGATGGATATACTTTAGTTTATGATACAGAAACTAATACATGGGTTAGTCAATATATTAATTTGACAAATGTTGGTAATCTTGACGGTGGAACTTACTAGTAAATAAAAAATAAAGGTTTCTAATGTCAACTATTATACAAATTAAAAGATCTAATGGGGCAGGTGCTCCATTAGTTACTCAATTAGTTGAAGGTGAGTTAGCTTATAGTGAAGATTCATCGAATCTGGGCGCTAATGGTATTTTATACATTGGTGCGATAGAAAGCGGTGCTAACGTAATTCATAAATTAGGTGGTAAGTATTATACCAATTTATTGGATTCTGCTACAGCTAACGCTACACCATTTACACTAGTAAGAAGAGATAGTACAGGGTTTGCTAATGTTAATGTAACCGTAGCTGGTAGTGCTAATAAATGGGCAACAGCCAGAACAATAACTTTAGCCGGGGATTTATCTGGTAGTGTTTCAATAGATGGTTCACAAGATGTTACTTTATATGGTAACGTTGTTCTCAATGGCGTTAATCTAGGTTCTGATACTACAGGTAATTATGTAGCGAATGTGTTACCAGGTGCTGGTATTTCCGTTACAAACTATATTGGTGAAACAGCTAATTTAACAGTTTCTCTTTCAAATTCAGGTGTCACAGCTGGTATTTATGGAAATGGTACATCATTCTCCACAATAACAATAGATTCTTATGGTAGAATCACCGGCGCTTCAAATGTCTCTCTAGTAACAACTAATGTTGCAGAGGGAACTAATCTTTATTACAATAATACAAGAGTTTATGGATTTATAAGTCCATATCTCACCACTGCTAATGTGGTTGAGGTAAATAACTTATACTTTACTACAGGAAGAGCTAGAAACTCTATATCCGTCGTAGGTGGCGGAAGTTATGACAATGCTACAGGTGTTATTACTATATCTGGTAATGTTTACTCTGTTAGCGGTGCAACAGGTGCGGTATCCAATGCTCAAGTAGCAACAGGTATAGTATCTTCCGGTCTTTTAACTACAAGTAACGTAGTAGAAGGTACAAATTTATATTACACTAATGCGAGAGTATATGGTAATGTAACACAGATTGGATATGCGTATATATCCCAAGTAGCTGTAAAAGCCAACGTAGTTGATTTAACTACTGCAAATGTAACAGAATTAATTAATCTATATTATACTAATGCTCGTGTTTATGCCAATGTAATATCGTTATTACCTACTTATACTGGCAATATTTCTACTGGCAATATTATTGGTTTAGGTGGAAATCTTACTATTGTTACAGGCAATGCGAGAGCAACATTTGATAATACTGGCAATTTAACGGTCGGTAATGGGATATTTGCTAACGCGTTATATGGTTTAAGTGCAAATTCAACAATTATCGCTGGTCAATATTCAACAATATTCAATAATGCTGGTAATGTATTAATTCCCAATGCAGTAATTACTAATGTATTATATGCAAATGTTATTCAAGGTGCGACTACATCTAATTTAGCAGAGGGAAATAATCTTTACTTTACAAATGCTAGAGTATTTGCAAACGTAATACAACTTGGTTACGCTACGAATGCTTATGTAGATGCTAGACTATTAACTAAAGCCAACGTAGTTGATTTAACTACAGCTAACGTCACAGAACTTAATAATCTTTACTACACCAATGCTAGAGTATATGCAAATGTTAACCAGATTGGTTACGCATATATTTCACAAGTAGCAGTAAAAGCTAACATTGTTGATTTAACTACAGCTAACGTCACAGAACTTAATAATCTTTACTACACCAATGCTAGAGTATATGCAAATGTTAACCAGATTGGTTACGCATATATTTCACAAGTAGCAGTAAAAGCTAACATTGTTGATCTGACTACAGCAAATGTAGTAGAAAATACCAATCTATACTTCACTAATGCCAGGGCTCGTACTGCGATTTCTGTTGCTGGCAACCTAAGTTATAGTAATACTACAGGTGTTATAACTTATACAAATCCAAGTCCAGTCGTAACGGTTACATTGAATGGTGATGTTTCTGGTACAGCATCATCCTCTCTTGATAGTTTATCGTCTAATACAATCACAATATCTACAACTATACAACCTAATAGTGTTCAATTAGGCGTAGATACAACTGGCGATTATCTTAGAAATGTAATTGGTGGAACAAGTATTGTAATCACCAATCAGGGCGGTGAAAATGCTGCTCCTACAATTTCTACTACACAAAGTTTAGATCCTTCTTCTAGCCCAACATTCCATAATTTGACCCTTGGTGGTAATTTAATTGTAACGGGTAATCTTACATACATTAATACGCTGTCTTTTGAAGTAGATGATCCATTGATTTATTTAGCAGGGAATAACTATGTAAGTGATACTGTCGATATTGGTTTCGTTGGTAATTACTATGATGGTAATTTACAAAGACATGCTGGTTTGTTCAGAGATGCTTCTGATAGTAAGTTCAAGTTATTTGCCAATTTAAATCCAGAACCTACAAATATTATTGATACAGCTAACGCATCTTTCCGTTATGCTGATCTATATGTGAATACATTGTTCGGTAATGTTATTGGCAATGTTTCTACATTATCAAATCATACCACAAATAATTTAGCTGAAGGTTCACTAAATCTCTATTATACTAATTCAAGAGTTTATGGCAACGTAACTACTATAGGATACGCTTATGTATCGCAGGTAATTACAAAAGCTAACATAGTCGATTTAACCACTGCCAATGTAACAGAATTAACTAATCTTTACTATACTAATGCTAGAGTATTCGCAAACGTAATTCAGTTAGGTTATGCTACAAATGCCTACGTTGATTCAAGATTTATAACAAAAGCCAATGTTGCGGATTTAACCACAGCAAACGTAGCTGAAACAACTAATTTATACTATACAAATGCGAGAGTATTTGCAAATGTAATTCAGTTAGGTTATGCTACAAACGCATATGTTGATGCTAGATTATTGACAAAAGCAAACGTTGCAGATTTAACTACAAGTAACGTTGCAGAAGGTACTAATTTATACTTTACAAATGCTAGATCGAGATCAGCATTAAGTCAAGGTTCGGGTATTTCATATAATAGTAGTACAGGTGTTATATCTTTAGATAGTAATTCAAATACTTTCTTGATAGGTAAATTATTTGATGGTAATTTTACTGGTGACAATACTACGACCAATTTCACATTGCAATTTGTTGCACAAAGCGCTAATGCGGTATTAGTTTTTGTAGACTCTATATTACAGTCACCAGGTAGTGATTATTCTACTTCTGGTAATATATTGACATTTACGTCCCCGCCAGAAACAAATGCGTCGATTACTTATCGTTATTTCTCATCACAGAATATTAATTTAAATCTTGCAAACCTAGGTGACGTATCATCAGTTGTTACACCTTTCCCAAATTCGACATTAGTTTATAATGGTACATTCTGGGTACCTACAGCAACAAATACAATAGGTGCCGTAACATTAGTAGGTGGTGCATCTGGATCGATTTCCAATACACAATTAGCATCAGCAGTTTCATCGTCTGGTATTTTAACAACAAGTAATGTAATTGAAGGAACTAATCTTTATTATACAAATGCCAGAGTTAAATCATACTTAAGTGCATTTGATGGTGATATTATACCTAGCGTTACTGGATTATATAATCTAGGTTCTGCTACAAGACGTTGGAAAGATTTATTTTTATATGGTAACACTATAGACTTAGGTGGTGTTACCTTAGCATCTGGCCCTCAAGGTCTCAATGTTAATGCTGCAAACATTATAACTCTTATAGGAAATTCAGTTACTGTTGGATATGTAACAGCGAATGTTTGGAACAATTTATATACAAGTAATGTAATAGAAGGTTCTAATTTATACTTCACGAATGCTCGTGTATATGCAAATATTTTTCCGTTATTAACAACTGCGAATATTTCTGAAGTAAATAACTTATATTACACTAATACAAGAGTATATTCAAATGCCATAACAAGTTTTGTTAGTTTAGAGACAAATCAAACTGTTACAGGTGCGAAAACCTTTAGTTTAATATATGCTAGCAGCAATTCTTATAATTTTGGTACAAGTATAAGTGATGGATCGATATACTATACCAAATCATCTAACACTTATGGTTTAACCAGAGGTGGTGGCGGTGGTGATGTTGTAACATTCCAGCCAACAGGTATTACAATTAATGGTGTTTCTACATTACCTAAAGCGACTGGTTCAGTAAACACTTATTTAAGAGCAGATGGTACTTGGGCAACCATTTATACATCTAATGTTCTTGAAGACACAAATCTTTATTATACAAATGCTAGAGTTTATGCTAATGTAGTACAGCTTGGGTTTGCTCTTGTTTCACAAGTAACAGCAAAAGCTAACGTTGTAGATTTAACTACAAGCAATGTAATAGAAGGTACTAATTTATATTTCACCAATGCTAGAGCAAGAGCAGCTCTAACTAGTGGCAATGGTATCAGTTATAATACTACTACAGGTAATATTACATTATCACCAACAGGTGTCACATCATCAACATATGGTGGTTCTTCAAATGTACCTGTTATAACTGTAGATAGCTATGGTAGAATATCTTCAGCATCGAATGTAGCAGTTGCTGGTGTAAGTTCGTTTACCTCATCAGGTAATGCATTTACAATCACAACTTCTGCTGGTACAAGTTTCATTGCTAACATTCAACTTGACTCTATTAGATTAGGTACAGATACTACAGGTAATTATGTTGCTAACGTAGTACCAGGAACAGGATTAACGGGCAGTGGATTTGGTGGGGAAGCAGCAACACCTACAATTTCTCTCGGAACTTCTGGTGTAACTGCTGGTACTTATGGCACAGCTGCATTCGTTCCACAAATTGTAGTAGATCAATATGGTAGAATTACATCTGCGTCCAATACTGCAATAGCAACTACATTGACTATTGCTGGCGGAACAGGTACAGATACAGTAAATCTTATTTCTGACACCTTAACATTCGCCGGTACAACTAATGAGATTGAAACTACTGTAACAAATAATCAGGTTCAAATTGGATTGCCTGATAATGTTACTATTGGCAACAATTTGTCTGTTGGTGGCAACCTAACAGTTAATGGTGTTGTTACTACACTAAATACTGCAGTATCAGTTGTTGAAGATCCATTATTGAAATTAGGTAATGGTAATCCAGCAGATATTTTAGACTTAGGCTTCTTTGGTGTATACACATCGACAGGCTCAAAATTTGCTGGTTTGTTTAGAGATGCTTCAGATTCAGGTAAATTTAAGTTATTCCAGGGACTTCAAGCTGACCCAGATTCAGTACCAGATGTAGTTGATACTGCAGGGGTTGGATATACTAGAGGTATATTGGTAGCTGATGTTACTGGAGGTAACATTTATGGATTACTTAATCCTATAGCAGTGGCATCAGGTGGTATTGGAACTACATCATTGACCACAAATAGTATTATGTATCCAAATACATCATCGACATTTGGTTTCGCAACAGGTAGTGCAGGACACGTATTGCAACTTAATAACTCAGGTGTTCCTGTATTTGGCAATTTAGATGGAGGCACTTATTAATTATGAATCTAGTAAATAATGAGCAATTTTTGACTTTAATGTTGGAAAAAACATTGGGTAAATTAAATCAAGCTAATTCTCAAAATATTATTTTAGAAACACAACTTAAAATAGCTAATGATAAAATAATTGAATTAGAAAAGGGAAAAAATGACAGCTCCATCAAGCAGACAGAATCTAATTGATTATTGTCTAAGAAGATTAGGTCATCCGGTAATAGAGATAAATATAGACGATGACCAGATAGAAGATAGAATTGATGATGCTTTTCAGTTCTATAGAGAATATCATTTTGACGGTACAGAACAAGTATATTTAAAGGCAGAATTAACTGCCTCAACATTAACTTTACAATCATTAGTTGGGTTAAATTTATTGGTCAACGAAACAATAACCGGTGCTACCTCAGGTGCCACCGCAGTTATTGCAGAAACAGTATCTTCCACCTCATTAAAAATTAAGAATCTTAAAGGCACTTTCACTGCTAGTGAAATTATAACTGGTTCTACTTCTGGTGTATCAGGTGCCTTAGCAGCATCTAATCCACTCACTAAAGGATCATTTGATAATCAATATTTTGATATCTCAGATGCGGTTATTGGAATAACAAGAGTATTTCCGTTTGCTAACAGATCAAATGGAATGAATATGTTTGATATTAGATATCAAATATTGATAAATGATTTGTATAGTTTGATGTCAACAGATTTAATTTACTATTCGCAAGTAAAAACTCAATTAGAACTTATAAATCAATTATTAGTAGGTGTAAAACCCATAAGATTCAATCGTCATACTAATAAATTATATGTAGATATGGATTGGGTAGCTGATGCTACCGTGGGCGATTTTATGATTATAGAAGGATATCGTATTCTAAATCCTGATGTTAATACTGACGTATATAATGATATGTTTTTAAAGAAATATGCTACGTCTCTTATTAAACGTCAATGGGGAGAGAATTTAAAGAAATTTAATGGTGTTTTATTGCCTGGTGGTGTTACTCTTAATGGGCAACAGATATATCAAGAAGCAATTGATGAAATAACAGCACTAGAAGAAGAAATGCAAATGAAGTATGAATTACCTCCTGAATTTATAACAGGATAATTAGTCTTATCATCTAGGCTCATAGCAAATAATAACACCGTGTCAATAGATAGTCTATATACTTTGATAAACTAATTACATGCCAACTAACTTTTATTTCCAATCAGGAGTTCCCATTGGTAGACGTTCAGAGAGTCTACTTATGGAAGATTTGATTATAGAATGTCTCAAAATTTATGGTTTTGATGTCTATTATATTGCAAGAGACCCTGAGAATGAAGATTTGATTTTGAATGAAGATACTTTGAACAAATACTCATATGCTTATCCTTTGGAAATGTATTTGGAAAATGTGAATGGTTTCGAGGGTGAAGGTGAGCTACTAACTAAATTTGGTCTGGAATTGAGGGACACTGCTACGTTTGTAGTGTCAAGAAGAAGATGGGATGAGGCGGTTGGATATGAGGGCAATTCTGTATTGACCAATAGACCTGCTGAAGGTGATGTAGTTTATTTTCCTTTAACTAAATCATTTTTTGAAATTAAAAAAGTCGAAGCACTTAATCCATTTTTTCAAGTGGGTAAACTATATGTTTACAAACTACAATGTGAATTGATGCAATACAGCTCAGAAAGATTCGAGACTGGTATTTCTGAGATTGATAACGTTGTTACAGAAATTGGACAAGATATTCAAAATTATGAATTGTTACTTGAAAATAACTACAAGTTTATGTTGGAATATGAAACACCGTCCAAAGTTATATTGGAAAATTATGTAATAACTGGTATAGATAAAAATGCTGATAATGAATATTTTGAAACAGGTGTAGCTGACATCTTAGATTTTACTGAAAAGAATCCTTTTGGTGAGGTATTTAACGGAAATGCTTAACCAAAAATTCTATTGGGGCACTATTAGAAAATCTGTAGTTGCTTTTGGTAATATGTTTAATGATATTCATATTGATAGGCGAGATGATAATGGTACTGTAATACAAACTATTCGAGTGCCTTTATCGTATGCTCCGAAACAACAATTTCTAGCTAAAATTCAACAGCAACCTAACGTTGATCAATCAAGGTTTGAAGTAGTTCTGCCTAGAATGTCGTTTGAAATGACAGGTGTAGTTTATGACCCATCTAGAAAAATTGCCCCTACGCAAATAAATAGATTACGAAATAGCACTACAAATACTGTATCTAGACAGTTTGCCCCTGCTCCATATAATATTAATGTATCCTTATATCTTTATGCAAGAAATCAAGATGATGCTTTACAAGTAGTGGAGCAAATTTTACCTTATTTCAATCCAGATTATAATCTTTCATTAAAGGCAGTTCCATCATTAAATATTGTAAATGATTTGCCTATCATTCTTGAACAAATAGATTATGATGACCAATATGGGGGGGACTTAACTAGTAGACGTATGGTTTTATGGACGTTTAGTTTTTTAATGAAACTTAATTTCTATGGCCCAGTTGATAAACAAGGTATTATTAGAAAAACTATTACTACTTCATATAATGATAAAGCATTAACTGAAACATTACAAGTACATACTGCAGAAGTACCGAATACTTCTAAACCTGGAGACATTATAGATATAAGTGAATCGTTTGAGGACTTTTAATGAAAAATATTGAGCAGTTGAATACTTTATTCAATTTAGATCCACCTAATCCAAAAGAAAAACTTCCTGTACCCGTGGTTGATAATAAGGAGATGGATCAACAAGATGATTATGATCTAGCCAGACAAACCCTTCGTAGTCTAATACTAAAGGGCGAAGGAACATTAGATGATATGATTAATTTTGCTCGTAATTCAGAACATCCGAGAGCATATGAAGTTACAGGGCAGTTAATTAAAACAATGGCAGATACTGCAAAAGATTTACTTAATGTTCATAAACAAGTGAAGGATATAAAAGGTAAAGAAAACAATCAACAAATTGGCACACAAAACAATGTTGTATTTGCAGGATCTACTGAAGAACTTTTAAAGATGTTAAACAAGAAAGACGACGGAAAAACAATTGAACAATGAAGACCATTCTTATAATGGTAATCCTAATTTAAAACCTATTGATTACCAACATACTTTCACTGTTGAACAAGTGAGGGAACTTATTCGTTGTGGTCAAGATGCAATTTATTTTATTGAAACTTTTTGCAAAATAGTATCACTTGATAAAGGTATAGTACCTTTTAAGTTATATGACTGTCAAAAAGAAAAAGTAAATGTTATTTTAAATAATAGAAAAGTGATTCTGATGGAAGGTAGGCAGCAAGGAAAAACCATTACCGCTGCGGCTTGTATTCTTTGGTATACTTTGTTTCAAGCCAATAAAACGGTAGCAATTTTAGCAAATAAATCTGCTGCTGCAAGAGAAGTTCTTTATAGATATCAATTAATGTATGAGTTGCTTCCGATATGGATGCAACAAGGTGTTAAGACATGGAACAAAGGTGATATTGAACTTGAAAACGGATGTAGAATTTTTACAGCAGCAACAAGTACTTCGGGTATCCGAGGCAAATCTGTTAACTGGTTATACATTGACGAAGCAGCTATTATTCCAAACACTGTTGCTGACGAATTCTTTACTTCAGTTTATCCGACAATTTCTTCAGGTGAGACGACAAAGATATTATTAACTTCTACTCCACTTGGTTATAATCATTTCTGGAAGTTTTGGAATGAAGCGGAACAAAAATTGAACGGGTTTTTTCCATTATTTATACCGTATTGGAAAATACCCGGCAGAACAGAGGAATGGGCAGCAGAGCAAAAAGCTATACTTGGTGAGCTAAAATACAACCAAGAAGTTTTATGTAAGTTTCTTGGATCATCTAATACACTTATTAATCCAGATGTTATCGGTCGTATGTCTGCCAAAACACCTGTTTATAGTAAAGACGGATTAGATGTGTTAGAGGAACCCTTAAAAGATAACGTATACGTTTTAATTGCAGATACTTCTAGAGGTGTAGGCGGAGATTATTGTGCTTTTACTGTAACTAATATATCCAAATATCCATATACGGTTGTTGCAAAATATAGAAATAATAAAGTAAGTCCTTTACTATATCCTGATATTATTCATAAGGTTGCAAAAGACTATAACAAAGCCTATGTATTAGTGGAGATAAACGATAATGGTCAACAAGTTGCTGACTCTCTATACATGGATCTTGAATATGAAAATATGTTCTTTGTTGGAGCAAGTTCTAAATCTGGTCAATTCTTGTCATCCGGGTATACGCAAGGGGCGACCCTTGGTGTTAGAACCACTAGGTTGGTAAAACGTTTAGGATGTACTGCCTTTAAAGGTTTAGTAGAAAATAATAAGCTATTGATACATGACGCAGAAATAATTTCTGAAATTTCTACATTTATAGAAGTTAGAGGAACACATAAGGCAGATGAAGGATACCACGATGATTTAGTTATGACTTTAGTTCTATTAGGGTGGGCTGCTAATGATCCATTCTTCAAGGAACTTACTGATAGTAATCTGCGTAAAGTATTGTTCGAAGATCAAGCAAAAATTATTGAAGAAGAGCTTACTCCGTTTGGTATTATAGATGATGGGTTGTTACCTGAGATAGAAACAGAACTTATAGATTCAGACATCTGGTTTAAAGAAGATCCAGGTGTATTGATGGAAAAAATGAGAAAAAAATGGTTTGAAAAAGTCTAGTGTTTAATAATAATAAATAAATAGTAAAAGATTTAGAATGGCTATTCTACAAAATTAAGGAGAATAAAATGGCATTTCAGCTTTCCCCAGGTGTGTTAGTAACTGAAAAGGATCTGACTTCTGTAGTTCCTGCAGTTACCACTACCGCTGGAGCATTCGCTGGCGCCTTTCAATGGGGTCCTGTAGAAGAAGTTACAAGTATTGATTCAGAAAATAAGTTAGTAGAGGTGTTTGGAACACCAACAGATGAGACTGCCTCATCATTTTTTACTGCGGCTAACTTTTTGTCTTATGGTAATAATCTACAAGTAGTCCGCATGGTTAACGGTGGCACGAATGCTGCTCAATCAGGTTTATCTAGACTAATTAAAAACAGCACTGATTTTGCAGAAAATCATTCTGTAGTTAGTACACAAAGTAATTTCTTTGCAAAATATGCAGGCAATTTAGGAAATGCTTTACGAGTTTCCTTATGCGATTCTAATACATTCTCAACTTGGGGATATAGTGCTAGTTTTGATTCTGTTCCTGGAACTTCAACATATACAAGTGCTAAGGGTGGATCAAATGATGAAATGCACGTGGTTGTTATAGATCAAACTGGTGCATGGACAGGTACAGCTGGTACTATTCTAGAAAAGTTTCCGTTCATATCTAAAGGATATAATGCTAAAAAATCAGATGGTTCTACAAATTATTTTAAAGATGTAATTAATAATACCTCAAAATATATTTGGATATCAACCGCATCTAATACTGCTATCGCTAATATTACTAATATAGCGAAAACAGTTGTTAACACTACATTTGGTAACTTATCATCTAATGTCACAGCTGATCTTTCTGGCGGATTAGGAGATTCGACATTAACTGACGGTAATGTACAAACAGGATATGGTATTTTTGCTAATGACGAATTGTATGACGTAAGTTTAATTCCTGTTGGCAATGTTAGTGCAACGACTGCTAATTGGATTATTCAAAACGTTGCTGAAGTTAGAAAAGATTGTATGGTATTTGTATCTCCAGGCTACACAGCTGCAAATACTATCGGCGGAGCGACAAACGTAACTAATGCTACAACTTACAGAAATTCTTTGACATCTTCTTCCTATGGTGTAATGGATTCAGGTTGGAAATATCAGTATGATCGTTACAACGATTTATATCGCTGGATCCCATTGAATGGTGATACTGCAGGATTATGTGCTAGAACAGATTATACAAATGATCCATGGTTCTCGCCTGCTGGATTCAATAGAGGACAGATTAAGAATGTGGTAAAATTATCCTATTCACCAAGCAAAACAGATAGGGATAATCTTTATAAAAATGGTATTAATCCAGTAGCAACATTCCCAGGTCAAGGAACTGTATTATTTGGGGATAAGACATTGCTAGCTAAACCTAGTGCTTTTAATAGAATTAATGTAAGACGTTTATTCATCGTATTAGAAAAAGCTATAGCTACTGCCGCTAAATTCCAATTGTTCGAATTTAACGATACATTTACAAGAGCACAATTTAGAAATATTGTTGAACCATTCCTAAGAGACGTTCAAGGTAGACGAGGTATTATAGATTTCAGAGTAGTTTGTGACGAAACAAATAATACTGCTGAAGTAATTGATCGTAACGAGTTCGTAGCAGATATTTTTGTTAAACCTTCTCGTTCAATCAACTTTATTTCTCTAAACTTTATTGCTACCAGAACTGGAATCAGTTTTGAAGAAATTGGCGCATAATTAGGAGAGATAAATGACAATTTTCGATATTAATAGTTTTAAAGCAACATTAACAAACGGTGGAGCTAGACCTAATCAGTTTCAATGTATTATAGGTTTTCCTTCATATGTGCCTTCCGCAACAAGAGAAGCAGCATTTCTAGTAAGTGCTGCTGAATTGCCTGGTTCAAGTGTTCCTCCAGCAACTATTTTTTATAGAGGCAGAGCAGTACATTTTGCTGGCGATAGACAATTCAATCCATGGGTTGCTACAGTATTAAATGATGCAGACTTTGTAGTCAGAACTGCATTAGAGCAATGGATGAATGGTATGGACAGCACATTGCTTAAGAGAGGTTATACTGAACCTGCTGCTTATTTGGCGGGTAGTATGCAGGTGAACCAATTGGATAGAAACGGTGAAATATTAAAATCTTATACAATGCTAGATGTATTCCCTACAGAAGTATCAGCTGTTGGGTTGGATTATAGTGCGAATGATACTATTTCCAATTTCCAAGTGACTTTCTATTATCAGTCAATGTTTACATCTGGTGTACCTGCGAGCGTAGTTTAATTATAAAGATAGATTATGGCCCTTACAATATTTGGTTATACTTTAAGTAAACAAGAACCAATCCAACCCTCCATCATCGCTCCACCGAATGATGATGGAGCAGCTTCAGCTGCATCTGGTGGTTATTTTGGTACGTATTTGGACATGGATGCTACATCCAAGTCTGAAGCTGAATTGATTACTAGGTATAGAGAAGCAGCAATGTACGCGGATTGTTCTACCGCGGTTGATGAAATAGTTACAGAAGCAATAGCAGGAATGGATGATGAACCTCCTGTGGAAATTGTATTGGATGGTATTAGTTTACCTGAGGATATAAAACTTATTATTATCAATGAATTTAAAAATGTACTTAAACTTTTAGAATTCAATAGTAAAGGTTTTGAAATATTTAGGCGTTGGTATATAGATGGTAGAATTTATTATCAAAAAGTAATTGATAATTCTAATCCGAAAAAAGGAATTCTCGAGGTAAGAAATATTGACCCTCGTAAAATTAAAAAGATTAGAGAAGTCAAAAAGGATAAATTAAAATCTGGCGTTGAGGTAATTAGTGCCATTGAAGAATATTTTATTTACAATGATAAAGGATTACTTCCTAGTGTAGGTTTTATGGCGCAATCTACTACAAATCAAGGTATAAAGATTGCAACTGATAGTATCACATATGTTACATCCGGATTGATGGACATAGAAAAAAATGTAGTTTTAAGTTATTTACATAAAGCAATCAAACCTGTAAATCAACTTAAAATGATGGAAGATGCTTTAGTAATTTATAGATTAGCTAGAGCACCAGAAAGAAGAATATTTTATATTGATGTAGGTAATTTGCCGAAAATAAAAGCGGAACAATATCTTAAAGATATTATGGCTAAGTTTAGAAGCAAATTAACATACGATTCTTCAACAGGCGAAATCAGAGATGATAGAAAATTTCTATCCATTCTTGAAGATTTTTGGTTGCCTAGAAGAGAAGGGGGTAGAGGCACAGAAATCTCGACTCTACCAGGTGGTGAAAATTTAGGACAAATCGAAGATATAAACTATTTTCAAAATAAATTATTTCAAGCATTGAATGTTCCTATTTCAAGATTACAGCAACAATCAGGATTTAATTTTGGTAGAGAAGCTGAAATTTCTCGTGATGAATTAAAATTTGCTAAATTCATAGGAAGATTACGCAAAAAATTTAGTGAATTATTTGATGATTTACTAAGAACACAATTGATATTGAAAGCAATCATTACTGATAATGATTGGAAAGATATAAAGGATAAAGTATCCTACAAGTTTGCTCAGGATCAGCGTTTTTCAGAAATGAAAAATGCGGATGAGATGAGAAATAGATTAGAGGTTCTCAATTCTATTCAACCTTATGTTGGGCTTTATTTTAGTAAAAATTATGTAATGAAATCTATTCTGAGATTCAGTGATGAGGATATAAAAAATATTAATTCAGAAATAGAATCAGAAGGTCCTCCAGTTAATGCTCATGGTGAGCCAATAAATATTGGAGACCCTTTAAATAATCAGGAGCCACAATGAGTGAATATAGTGAAGTAATACAAAGTATGGTTGACAATATTCTTGCAGGGAATAACGTTGAAGCACAAGATAGCGTAAATACTTTATTGGCTAATAAAGTGACAGATGCTTTAGCAGATAAAAAGAAAGAACTTGCAACTACTATTTACAACAGAGAAGAAGAATGAAAAATTACTTTACAATCCTCGAAGCCATGCGCGAGAAAAAAATGACTCCAGCGCAGATGAAGAAGAGAGAGAAGTATGTTAAATCTATGAAGCCTGCTTCTAAATGGGAAAAGAGATACCCAGGTAGGGGAGAACAGGTAATGTACGCAACTGCTACTAAAATGGCAATGCGTGAAGATTTATACTTTGATCTCGAAATTGAATCAGATGTATATGGTAAAGGGATTGTAACCGTTGAGAGATTCGATGCTACAGAAAAGGGTGATGTAGCAGTTTACTCAGTAAAATTCGAGCATGGAGTAGAGGAAATCTTCGCAGAGGATATTCAAATAATGTTGAATAAAGAACCTGTAGAAGAAACTAAAAAGCCTTTACATCCAAATCAACAAAAATTAGATGTATATGAGCCAGAGAAAGATGAATTAACAGCTATGGATTTCAAAAAGCTGAGAGCAATGAAAAAGAAAGGAAAGTGATAAATGGCTGTCACTAAAACTATTTTAAAGAAAGTAAGGCAACAAGCTATAGTAAAGCTTGTAGGTGACGGGCTTGCTAATATAGATTTAAATTCTGATCTAAGATTACCCGATGAGACTTTCAAAGGATATGCTTTATCAAATGTAAATATTAATTCTGTAGTTTGGTCTGCTACTGATTCTTCGCCCAATCCAATTCTTATACAAAGAAATAGTGCCAATATATTAATACTATTTGGCAATGACAATTGGACATTTAGTCAACAGTTTGGTTTCGTAGAGTCAACTAATAATTTTGCAAACATTACTGTCTCGATTCCTTCTCCTGGTGGAACCGTTATTTTAGGTTTAACTAAAGCAGAAGGGTATGTCCCACCTGATACTCAATTGTATAAGAATAGATAAAAATGAAACTTATTAAAGAAATTCACCAAGAGCTAGAATATATAACTGAGGCTAGTGAAGCGGGTAAAAAAAGTACTTTTATCCGAGGCATTTTTATGCAGGCAGAACAACAAAATAGGAATAATAGAATTTATCAAAAACCTGTTTTGGAAAAAGAAGTAGAAAGATACCAATCTTTAATTAAAGAAAAGAGAGCATTAGGAGAATTGGGTCATCCACCTAATCCTACTATTAATCTTAACCAAGTATCACACCTTATTACTGGTCTTAGCTGGGATGGTAATAATGTAGTGGGTGAAGCTAAAATTCTTGATACACCAATGGGAAAAATAGCTAAGAACTTTATAGAAGAGGGTGTAAAGTTAGGAGTATCATCGAGAGGTGTAGGCTCTTTAACTCAAGGTAAAGACGGTGTTAGTATAGTCCAACCTGACTTTCATCTTGCTACAGTAGACATTGTAGCAGATCCTTCGGCACCAGATGCTTTTGTAGAAGGCATAATGGAAGGCGCAGAGTGGATTTGTGAGAATGGTGTTTGGAAATCTTTTCAAATAGATCAAACCAAACAAAGTATCAAAAATGCATCAAAGAAAAATTTAGCAGAACAAAAGCTAAAAATATTTGAAGCGTTTTTACAATCCATCAAATAACTATTTTTATAAATATTAAAGTTAGATAACATAGGAGACGTAGGATGTCAGTCGAACAAAAGATCAAAGAATTGCTAGCACGTGTTAGCGCTTCTGCTACTGACGCCGAGACTCTATCAGAAGAGGGTGCTGTTCCAATGGGTGCCACTTCTGTAGCTAAGGACAATAGCATCAAACCAGCCGTGTCAGGCGATGCTAAGATGCCAAAGCAGGGCTCGTCAGAAGATGCTAGTGCCGATGAAAGGGACGAAAACGAACCTAATCAAGGTGCTAAGGTTGCAATGACTGTAAAGCCAAATACTTTACAGCCAGTATCAGCACCAGGAGCAACACCTAATTTTTCTACGGTGGCTAATCAACCTGCCAACGCAGTTAATCAGGCCAATTCAAAGGGGAATGTTCCTGTTTCTGAAGAATCAGAAGAAGAAGATAAACAAATGGATGTTAAAGCTGAATTATCAGCTATCTTTGGTGACGATCTTTCTGAAGAATTTGCAGAAAAAGCTACAGCAATTTTTGAAGCTGCAGTTATTGCTCGCGTAAATAGTGAAATGGAATCAATCGTTTCACAATTACAAGAACAAAATGCAGTTGAACTTGCTGAAGCTAAAGAAGAATTAGTTGAAAAGATTGATTCTTTCTTAAATTATGTTGTTGAACAATGGATGACCGAGAATGAAATAGCAATCGAATCCGGTCTTCGTACTGAAATCGCAGAAGAATTTATTAGCGGTTTGAAGGGATTGTTTAAAGAACATTATATCGAAGTTCCTGAAGATAAGTATGATGTAATGGCTGAACTTCAGAATACGGCAAGTGAACTTCAGGGTAAATTAGATGAGTCTATCACAGAAAGATTAGAATTATCTAAACAATTATCAGATTTGAAGCGCACTCAAGTTTTAGAAAATGCTTCTAAAGATTTAGCTGCTACCGAGGCTGCTAAGCTAAAGAAACTATTAGAAGGTGTTGATTTTGAGAATGAAGGGTTATTTAGCGAAAAGGTTAGCGTTATTAAAGAAAATTATTTTCCAAAAAATGCTCCTTCAGCAACGCCTGCTCAAGTACAAACACTAGTTGAAGATACCAGCAATGAACCTGTTTCTTTTGATACAAATAGTACAGTATCAGCATATGCACAGGCATTGTCTAGAGTAGTTAAAAAAAATAAATAATATATCAGTCCTTTAAGGAGATCTAAATGTTTTTATCCGAACAACTTCAGAAGAAATGGGAAGCAGTTATTGATCACCCAGATCTTCCTGAGATTAAAGAAGGTTATAAAAAGCAGGTCACTGCTGTCCTTCTAGAAAATCAAGAAAAATCACTTCGTGAAGAGCGTATGTCTCTTTTTGAAGGTGCACCAGTTAACGCTATTCAAGCCAATGACGGCGGAAATGCTATTAAGACATACGATCCAATTCTTATTGGTCTAGTACGTCGTGCAATGCCAAATCTAATGGCATATGACATTTGCGGCGTTCAGCCAATGACAGGACCAACCGGTCTTATCTTCGCAATGCGTTCAATCTATGGTTCAGATCGTTCTAATACATCTGCATCAGGTCGTGTTGAGGCATTGTTTGACGAAGCAGATAGCGATTTCTCTGGTACAGGTACACATAGCGGTACTAACGCTGCTAATCTTATCTCTTCAGGTACATATACTACAGGCGCTGGTTTAGCTACCAACGCTGCAGAACGTCTAGGTGGCGGCGTATCTGGAGATGGTTCATTCAATGAAATGTCTTTCAGCATTGACAAAGTAACTGTTACTGCTAAGAGCCGTGCATTGAAAGCAGAATACACAGTTGAACTTGCTCAGGACTTGAAAGCAATTCATGGTCTTGATGCAGAAGCAGAGCTTTCAAACATTCTTTCACAAGAATTTATGTTTGAGATCAACCGTGAAGTTGTACGTACAATTTACAAGGTTGCTAAGCTTGGTTCTCCAGCAACAGCAACAGCAGGCACATTTGACCTAGACGTTGATTCTAATGGTCGTTGGTCTGTTGAGCGCTTCAAGGGTCTATTGTTTAATATGGAGCGTGATGCTAACCATATTGCTCAAGATACTCGTCGTGGTAAAGGTAACTTCATCGTTTGCTCTGCAGACGTTGCAAGTGCTTTAGCTATGTCAGGTGTTCTTGATTATACCCCAGCTCTTTCAACAGGTTTGAATGTTGATGATACAGGTAATACATTTGCTGGCGTTCTAAATGGACGTTATCGTGTATACATTGATCCATATACATCTAACCTTGGTGCTTCAGAGCAATTTTATATGGTAGGTTATAAGGGTTCAAGCCCATATGACGCAGGTATTTTCTACTGCCCATATATTCCTCTACAAATGGTTCGTGCTATCGATCCTAACAGCTTCCAGCCAAAGATTGGCTTTAAGACACGTTATGGTATGGTTGCTAACCCATTCGTATCTACTACCGCAGGTGGTACTGATAATGATCAGAGCACATTTACAGCTAATCGTAATCAGTATTATCGTAAGTCTCGTGTATTGAATCTTATGTAATTGAGCCGACAAAGATCGGACTTAAGGGGGAGTAACATCCCCCTTTTTTTCTATATAAATATATGAGAGGAGAATAAATGTTTACAGCGAATTCTAATATCATATCTAGATCATATACAGAAAATAGACCATCAACCTATGACTATTTGCGTCCAAATGCTTTTAGATTCGTTGTTAAAGATTTACCTCATGTTTCATATACTTGTCAATCTGCTAATTTACCTGCGGTTCAATTAGGGTTTGCTGTACAACCTACTCCTTTTATTGATATACCAGTTGTAGGAGATAAGTTAGATTTTGGCGAATTTGTAATTCGATTTTTAATATCTGAGGATATGTCCAATTATTTAGAATTGTATTATTGGTTAATAGCATTAGGGTTTCCAAAAAATTATCAACAATATCCTGATTTTATTATGCAAAGGCAAAATCGTTTTCCATATGTAGTAAATGATCCAAAGAAAACTAGTCAATTGGCATACTCGGATGCTACTTTGACTATTTTAGACTCGACAAACACTCCTAAAACAAATATAATATTTTATGATATATTTCCAACATCAGTCGAAGCATTGGATTTTGATTTGACCTCTTCTTCCGTTCCTTATTTTGTTGGTATTGCATCATTTAAATATAAATTGTTTGAAATAGAATCTATTTAATAACTTAAAGGTGATATATGAGTAAAAAACCTAGTCCTGTAGGGAAAACTATCCAACCTCTATTGAAGCAACCAGGTTTGGCTGTTAGCCAGCCCCAACCTCAACAAAATGCTCCTCAACAAGGACAAATTCAATTAAATATTGATGAAATGAGAAAGGATAAATTTTTCATTGCAACTCCTTGTTACGGCGGCAATCTAACAGAGCCATACTTTAGGTCTGTCATTAAACTAATGACATTCTTCAATGGGCATCGTGTTCCTTTGGCTTTTGGAACGATTGCAAATGAATCATTAGTTACTCGTGCAAGAAATGTGCTTTTGGCTTATTTTCTAGCTTCTGATTATACTAGATTGATTTTTATTGATGCGGATATTGAATTCAATATTGAAGATATTTTAAAACTATACGCGCATAATAAAGATGTTGCTGTCGGGGCTTATCCTAAAAAGGGTGTGAATTGGCAACGCATTAAAGATTCTGTAGCGCAAGAACCAAATGCAACTAAAACTGATCGCGAAATTGCTGCGATGGGTTCAGACTACGCCATTAATTTTAAATTCTTAAATAAAGAAACTAAAACCATAGGTGTAGAAAATGGGTTAATCAAGCTACATGATGCCGGTACTGGTTTTATGATGATTAAAAGAGAAGCAGTTTTGAAACTTCTCAAAGCATATCCTGAAATTAAATATAACAATGATGTAAATATTTCGGAAGATTTATCAGATCATTTCTACGCTCTTTTCGATACTATGATTGATCCAATTGATCGCAGATATCTTTCTGAGGATTATACATTCTGTCGACGTTGGCAGGATATCGGTGGGGATATTTGGTTAGATCCATCTATTTCCCTCAACCATTATGGTTCATTCTGTTTCCAAGGTAATCCGGCACAAATTATCCAACTCGGTTAAGTTATGAAACTGTCCGAACTCCAGGAAATGTGGGCAGAGGACAGTACCATTGATGAGACAAATCTTGGTCATGAATCTGCTCGCACCCCAACCCTTCACGCAAAATATCTTAATTATCTCTCCTCATCTAGATTGAATTTACGAAAGGCAGAATCCGACTATTGGAATATGCGACGTAAAAAATATAGGTATTATAGAGGAGAGATGACTAAGCAAGAATTAGAGGATGAGGAATGGACTCAATGGCAAGGGGCGAAACCATTAAAAAATGAAATGGATGAGTTTCTTCAAACTGATAAGGACCTTATTGAATTACAAGATAAAATCGAATATTTCAAAACGGTTCTATATCAATTAGAACAGATTATTAGATCACTAAATAGTCGTACGTGGGATATAAAGACAGCAGTAGAGTGGACTAAGTTTACTAACGGTATGATGTAATGGCTGATATAAGTATTCAAAAGAAAAATGAAGTATATATGATAGTGAATAGTGATCCTTCGATCGCACAGGAATTATCAGATCATTTTTCCTTTGAAGCCCCTGGTGCTAAGTTTCATCCATTGTATAAATCAAGAATGTGGGATGGAAAAATTAAATTGTTTTCCATGTTTACTAAAGAATTATACATTGGGTTAAAGGAATATCTAGAGCACTTTGCTACAGAAAGAGATTATGTTATAGATTATTCGCAATGGGTAGAAGTTGGTGATGCTGTTACTCCAGAAATAGTCAAAGATTTTTGTGAAGAATTACAACTTGCCTCTAAAGGGCAACCAATCGAAATAAGGGATTATCAAGTAGATGCAATCTATAAGGCAATTATCGACGGCAGACGCCTCCTATTATCGCCAACTGGTTCAGGAAAATCTCTTATTATTTACTGCCTCATTAGATGGCATGAAAAGTTTGGAAGACGACAACTCATTCTTGTCCCTACAACTAGTCTTGTGGAACAGATGTATAGCGACTTCCAAGATTACTCGACGATAAATAATTGGAAAGCAAGTGAACACTGTTATCGAATATATGGCGGGCATGAGAAGTCTAATCAGTACGACGTTGTTATTAGCACTTGGCAGTCTCTTTATAAGTTACCCAAAAAGTTCTTTTCAGAATTTCAAACTATTTACGGAGACGAAGCCCATTTATTTAAAGCCAAAAGCCTCACAAGTATTCTCAACAAATGTGAAACGACCCCGTTTCGCATAGGAACTACGGGTACATTAGATGGTACTAAAACACATAAGTTAGTACTTGAAGGATTATTTGGATCAGTATTCAAAGTAACAACAACCAAAAAGCTAATAGATAATAAGACATTAGCAGATCTAAAAATACATAATATAATTTTAGATTATGATGATGAATCAAGAAAGCTAGTCAAAAATATGAATTACCAAGAGGAAATGGACTTCTTGGTATCAAATAATCGAAGAAATGTCTTTATTAGAAACTTAGCTATATCGCAAAAAGGCAACACTTTAGTTTTGTTTCAATTTGTAGAAAAACACG
>Ga0214923_10001864_pt1 | contig 29139 bp, 30 predicted proteins | sample LL1510_MetaG_FD_177993 | JGI IMG/M metagenome (GOLD analysis project Ga0214923, IMG submission 177993) | Freshwater microbial communities from Lake Lanier, Atlanta, Georgia, United States - LL-1510 | ecosystem: Environmental > Aquatic > Freshwater > Lake | place: USA: Georgia | collected...
GAAGTGGTGGTGGGGGGGGGGGTGGTGGTAATAGTAGTGGTGGTATTATTAATGGTGGTAGTGGTGGTGGTGGTGGGGGTAATGGTGGTATTGGTGAAGTTATTTTTTCTAGTGGTGGTGGTGGTGGTGGTGGTGGTATTGGTGGTGGTAATGGCGGAATAGCCATTGGAGGACTGGGTGGCTCCGGCGGAAATGGTGGAAATAATTCAACGTTGATTACAGGAGCGACTCTAAGTTTTGGAAATGGTGGTGGAGGTGGTGGTGGTGGTATTAGTGGTGGTGGTAGTGGCGACCTGTCCCTTGGTTGTGTTGTAATGTGGTTTCAGCATGCATAATAGAAAAAAAAATAAAATAAAACTATGATAAAAACCATAAAAAAACAAAAACAAAAATAAAAAATTGATTATAAAAACTAATTTTATAATAAATTCAACGATACCCAAAAAGTCATGGACCAATTAAAACCAATTCTCTCTACTTATAATTCTCACGAGAGAGACAAAAATCTCGTGTTTGATGAGCCGATTCATAAATACACCATTATTACCGACCCCAACTCGGCTTACAACAGCGTGACCACCATTAATCACAGTCATTTTCCTCACTTTGACGACGACTCTGTCATTAAAAATAACGAGCAATGTATCTCTAATAAATAAGGTAAAAGTTTGCTCAACAACTTATGATAAAATTCACAATGCATTTAGCCCTCCACAGCACGACGCATTCCCTTTTTTTGATCCATATTCTATTAACAATTCTTGTTAAAAAGAGCATCGTTGATGTTTAAACTAATGTTAAAGACAGTGAAATAACAGACGCACAGAAGATGCAATAAATAATAATTGTTGCAATTGTTGACTTATTATATTTTTCTTTTTCTTTGTTGTTGTTGTTGTCGTTGTCTTCTTGATTGTGTTTTTTTTTTATTTCGTATTCACCCTCATATTCGTGGTGAAAATCTTCTCTTTCATACCAATAATCCTCTTCATAAATTGTATTCAAATAGTTGAGATTGTTATTCTTTTTTTTAATTGTTTTTATTGTGATTTTTTCATTATCTACTTCCAAATCCACGAAAAATCCCCATTCTTCGTCTCGCATTTTAATATGAGTTATTATAAGTTTATAATATATTTTTTTATATTATAATCTAAATCAATTTTTTTGACTTGTTATCATTGATGAGTTACATTTTATTCAAAAGTTTCTTGGCTTTTTGAGAGATGTTTCTCTTATGGTATTGGCTCGCTCTAACGTAAGCCGCGTAAACCCCCTTTTTGCTAACTTTGCATGTATTCTTTTTACAGATAGGGAATGATTTCTTTGTTCCTAAAAAGCATTTTTTTCCGCATTTTCGCATCATAACAGTTTTTTGATGGGAACCAGGCTTTTCTGACTTCCAACCTCTCCAAGGGACATTTTTTCTTGTTTTTGTCATTATAAATTAATGCAATATTAAAATATAAAATAACAAATAAAAAAATATAAAATATAAAATATAAAATAATAATATTATGGATAACTCAATAGGTAACCTTTCTAGTTTGGGAATAGACATAGATATCACAGAAGTAAATGAAATTATTGGTGATGATATTGAAAATTGTATTACTGTAAAGCCAATAACATTAAATAGAGGGTTTTTAAGACGTCATGAAAGATTTAATATCAAAAATAAAAAGGAAAAATACAAAGGAAATGAAAGAAATGAAAGAAATGAAAGAAATGAAACTTATGAAAGAAATCAAAGAAATGAAACTAATGAAAGAAATGAAACTAATGAAAGAAATGAAACTAATGAAAGAAATCAAAGAAATAAAAAAGAAGATGAAAGCGATTATGTAAATGTTTATGGTGATAGCAACAGTGATTTAAGCGATACTGATAGTTTTGAGGAACTTGAAGATATTGAAGATGGTCATAATATTATTGGTTATGAATCAGATGGCGGAAAGCGTTCAACTAGAAAGAAAGGTCTTCATTTTGTAAAGGTTGGCAATAAAGTAGTTTATTATAAAAAACTAAAATATGTAGATGTTGAAAAAAGCATTGATAAGTACTACACGAATATGAACGAAAAATATTCATCCGCATTTGACATTTTAGCGTGTTATTTAAAAGGACATAAAATTATTTATATGGAATCTAAAAATTTCTGCGAGAGCAAATTGAATTTATTAATGATGCCTGCAATTTTACTATCAACGGCTGCGACTGTTGTTTCGGCGGTTGTTCAAAACATTAGCTGGGGTTCCTTTTTATTATCAGGAATTAATGCATTTATTGCATTTTTATTAGCACTTGTGAATTATTTTAAATTAGACGCAGCTTCAGAAGCACATAAAATATCGGCTCATCAATATGACAAGTTACAATCGTCAGTGGAATTTACTTCTGGTTCAGTTTTGCTTTTCAGAGATTTCAATAATACAGACATGGAAGTTCAAAAAACAGAGGCTGATATAGAATTAGATAAACAGATTGATATAGTAAAAAAGCAAATAGAAGTTATAATTAACGATAATGCTGAACATGAAGCCACTATTTTTATTGACTCTATTAATACTGATGATAATATTAAACATACTATAGAACATAACAAGCGACTTATGACAATTTATTCTAATAAAGTAAAACAATTACAGTTACAAAAGATGAAAGGCATAGAAGAGAGAAAAAGACAACTTACAAATAAATCAAAGATAAATATGGAGGTAGAATTAATGAGAAAGTTGGAGAATGTTGAAAAGAAAATTGCGGAGATAAAGGAGACGAATCAATTTTTGATTCCAAATATTATTCGTTTGTGGTTTCCGATAATCTATAATACGAACGTGTTTTCAATTATTAAAAGGATATATGATTATAAGAGAAAGAAGATTACACTCTTGAAAAATATAAAGAATGAAATACGATATAATAGAGCCATGTTATCGGCTCTAACCGAAGACTCAAAGGATAAAAACGCAACTGATATACAAAAACGTAGAGGTGATTTGGTGGAACTCTTTGACGATAAAAAAGATGTTACGAGAGATTTATTATTATTAAAATCGGCCTTTTCAGTAATTGACCAGATGTTCCATCAAGAGATAGAAAACGCGCAAATAATGAAAAAGAACTGGTGTTGGAATATATTTTTAAATGCATTTGGTTATAATATTAATTTGAGACCACCTGATTCTTTAAATACTTTTATAGAAGAATTAATGGACCCATTTAAAGAATTTGATAACCGTTCACCTACACCTACACCTACTGTTATGCACCGCATCGTAAATTCTAACCCATTTAGCTGTTGTGGTAAAACTGGAGAACGAGACGTCGTTGAGTATAATTAGTAATTTATTAATCTATTCATATAATAATTATTAAATGAATTACTCTGCAATTGACCTTGATATTGACCACTATAATAATCAGGATTTAGAAAGATTTTTTAATTTGGGTAAAAATTATTCTGAGCATGATATTACTTCCAAAGAAATTGATATAAGAAAAAAATTATTAGGAAACATTTCCGATAAATCCTTCCAAAATAGATTATTCATGTTTCTTGACGAAGCTAAACGCATTTTATTTCAGAATATTAATAAAATTACATTGGAACCAGGCGATGGCACCAATTTTGTTATTCAAAAATCAAAAGACTCCATCATGAATCATGTTGATCCTTTGAACACATTTTTAACTGACACTGCACCCGGTTCCTTGAATAAATTAAGGAGAAGAACTCGTCTTATGTCACTATCAATGAATACATTATTTCGCGATGATACAAGCATTTCTTCATCTGACTGTTTTTTTACATTGACTTATACATTAAAAAATGTTGTCGGTATACGTCTTTTATCTATTGAATTACCAGAAAGCATATATCTTATTTCTAATAAATTAATGTCCAACTGGCTTTATATTTGGGTTCCTGCAACTGATATATCTGGAAATATTTTTATTCCTGAAGGATGTTACGATGCAAGTGTTCTTGAATTGACATTGGAAAATGCTATTAATAACACACTCGGAGTTACCGATTTTACAGTTTTAATTGATCCTATATCCAAAAGAACAACCATTAGTCATAATTTGGGTTACAGTTTTGAATTATCCTTATTTAATCCGGATAGTGATGTTTGTAGAACAACAAAATTTGAACAGAGTCTTGGTTGGATTCTTGGTTATCGTTGCAGTTTATATAGTAATAGTGATTCTTATACATCTGAAGGGTTATTCTTTGAAGCGCCTTTGGAATATTTGTTTTTTTCATTAAATGATTATAACTATAATAACTCATCTACCGTTGTAGCTCAATTATATGAAAATTATATTGAAGAAAACATTTTAGCCAAAATCCCATATAATAATAATAATTTTAAAATATTATTTGATGGTAGTTCGGATGTTATATCTCCTCACAGACAATTTTTTGGCCCGGTTGATATTAAGAAATTTGCTATGAAGCTGTTGAATAAATTTGGCCAAGTGGTAGATATTAATTTCATGGATTTTTCATTCACATTAGAAGTTGAAATGATTTATGACATCTAATCAACCTTTGGGAAAGGTTGAGCCAAAAACAAAGTATATATTGTTTGATAGGGAATGTATCAAATAATATTTTAAGGTGGGTGTGGGTGTGGGTGTGGGTGTGGGGGGTTTGAGCTCCTGCTTGCTGGAATCGAACCAGCGACCCATTGATATCATTTTAAACCACTACAGTCAATTGCTCTGCCATCTGAGCTAAAGCAGGATAGTGTCCCCCACAATAATTATTTGGGGTTGTTTCTTTAAGTTGTTTTATTTATTATTTTTATTTAATTAAATAACTTTGAAGCTTCTATTTAATTAAGTTACAGATTTACCAGTTATGACGTCTAAACATAGAATTGTTTTTAGCTACGGAGATGACGACCATTTTCCTGTAATGTTGGGTTGGGGTCATAACCTCAAGGAAAAAAATATGTGTTTTTGTAATTCTTATATTACTGAACAAAACGATGAAACAATCGTTGTTAAAAAAACTATGAATATTCATGACACTGATATTGAAATTTTAGTCAATTATGATTTTTACTTTAATGACGCTGGAGAAAAAAAATCAAAATATTCTTCTGCAAACTTGATTGTTGATAATAAAATATATAATATTCCACTATACGCGTCTTATGGTTCTCTACAAATAGAAGAATATTGTTATGATAATATTACTGTTGTTAGATTACCTTGTAATATTTTTTCTTAGGCTGGAATAAACTGCACGAAATGGTAAACTACTGATATTAACATGTTTAAATTTGAATTTTCATTTGGATTTTCATTTTGAGAATGAGAATGAGACTGAGATTGAGACTGAGACGAATGCATAAATGTTCCATTCGGTGTCAAAATTGGGTCTTCAACACGAGCTAATGGTGCTCTGCAAAATTCATTCTTATATCTTTTTTCTAATACTTTGTCTTTAACGTCTATTGTTGTGATTTTATCTCTACAATAAGCACATGTTGGTGTTTTAGTTATGTCCGCTTTTACCGATTGCAAATAATTTCCAAAACAATCACCACAAAATTCGTGATTACAATTTGTTGTCACTATATTCTTACATTTTATTTTATCACTCAGACAAATCGGACAGCTTGAGTCTTTGGATTTTTTTCTACTGTTAAAATTTGCTTCTATATCAAATCGTCTTGCACTTGGCCTATGTATTATAATAATTTGTTTAAAATAGTCATGCCAAATTTCATGAGTGTTTGCTAGCAAAAGTTCATAAAACTCACAGAATGTTTCTTCTGAAATATTATTTAATTTTTCAGGTAATGGCCATGGCACTTCATCCAAACTAAATTCTAATGCCAAATTTTTAATATATGTTTCTATACCACTGTTATATTTCAACTTAAAATTTTCAATTGAATAGAATTTATAACCAAGTGCCCTGAGTTCTATATTTGTTAATGTTTTCAACCACACTTTCAAAAATTTACTGGTCCCATCCACTATACAGTCTCCAAAAATTGACGCTTCTCTGGCTTTTTTTTCCAATTCATCTAACTTTGGATCTTTGCATTTGGATATATTGTGCCCTGGTTTCCAGCAATAAGAACAGCATCTTTTTGATTTTATTTTTTCATGTTCAACTTGAACGCCATATAATTTTCCTGATCTTGTTTTTGAAATTGAGTTCATTCTAAAATAACTTGTCAAAATAATTCATTCTTTTTTATGATTCAATTTTTTTTGTTTTTTTTGTTTTTTTATTTTTTTATTTTTTTTTTGTTTTTTTGTTTAAAAAAAAATTGAAATACTTTTTCCTTATTCATTCTATTGTAATAGACAACCACCCACTTCAGAGATTAAACTCATAATGGCTTCTTCAATTGATATGACTGTTCTCCCTGTAAGCGTTCCCAGCTTGTGTATTCCAAGAGTCTTCCAGAATATTACCAAGCAACGCGTAGCATATGTGTTCAAGTCTCTAGGCCTAGGCGAAATTGACCACATTGATATGATTTTCAAGACCAGCGAAAATGGCGATAAGTTCCAGCGTGTCTTTATCCACTTCAAGCGGTGGTATACGACAGATGATGCAGTCCGTGCACGCGAACGTGTCCTTGGTGGTAAGGAAATCAAGGTTATCTACGACGACCCTTGGTTCTGGAAGATCAGCGCCAATCGCTACACTCATCGCTCCTCTTCTGGCCAGGCATCTTCCCGCACCCCCGCATCTCGCCCTCGCATCGTTGATGAATCGGTATCGTCTGACAATGATGATAATTTGCTCTCAGCCAAGTCTTCGTCTCAGCATCGCGCAGACGTTCGCAGACCCAAGAACGACCGTCGTGATTCTACCAAGGCGGATATTGTTGTAGACCATGTTCCTCGCGAGTTACTTCCTGAGTATCCTAGAGACCCTACTCCTACGGATGAGGGTGGCCCCTGGATCAAAGTTGACTATGGAGACGCTTCGTCTTCCAAGCCAACTAAGAGACGAATGGTTATCAAGAAGCCGAAACTCCAAGAGCAGGAACCTGGTGAACTCTAGAAAATTTTAAAAAGGTAAGTAAGCAGGGAGAGAAAAAGAAAAAAGAAAAAGAAAAAAGAAAAAGAAAAAAGAAAAAGAAAAAGGAAAAAGAAAAAGAAAAAAGAAAAAGATTGTGGTAATAACCACACTTTTTTCACCACGTTTAATAAATCATGTTTTTTTATTTTTAAAACATAATAATGAATAAAATATCAGAAAATACATATCAGATTTTACTATCAGATACAAAAGGTCATGAGCCATTTTTTTATTCTATTTTTAATCTTTTAAATGACCGATTACCCGGGTCATATATTGTTTCAGTTAATAAGGAACCACTCGCTATTAATTTTTTTTCCAAATCAGTAAAACCATTGTCTTATTATTGTAAAAAGAGACTAGTTGACTATTATATGGCTATTAATATAATTCGCGACTTATATAATCAACACATTTTTGTTAGTAAATATGGTTATGGATTTTATTACATTGACTTGGATGACATTATTGTAATTGACAATTCTATTTTTTTATACATTAATTCACAGGTTGTTAAAGAATTCCGTAATGGACAATTAATGTTTTTTTCACCTTTCAATCGCACAGCTCAACATGCTTTTTATGCACCAGAAATTTTGGTTCTTCAATCCATTCCAGCAAAACTCTCTCACAAATGTTTTTATTATAGTTTAGGTGCTTTGGCAATTTATTGTTTATTTGGAGCAAAACTAGTAAACTCTGATGCTTCTTTGTTATTAAAACCTATATCGCAAACAAAACTATATTGGCTAATTTTGAAACTGGTTGACCCAGATTGCGAGAGAAGAAGCGCTTTGATTATTTAATTATTTGATTTGTTTTTTATCTCCAAATATGATATATATGTCAATTCAAGCATTTAAAAAGAAGGGAGTTATTAATTATGGTTCTAGAAGATCCGCTAAAACACCCGGAGGAATCTGGGTTTCACAAGGACCGTTTGGTAAAACTAGTGAGTTTTCTGTTACTGCGCCCGGTCTTGTCGGATTTTCTCTCAATGGTGGAACAAGAAACGTTGGCTATATAGGGAAAAGTAGTGCATTCTCTAAGCAAGGAACTCCTTTTTATGGTCAATTCCCCAGAGGTAGCGGTGGGGTCTGCGGCACGTATCCTAGTCCTCAACCAGTTATGAACTCACCAATCGTAAGAGGCGACACTCAAGGTAAACAATTTGAATATATTAAACCATCCGTTCTCTCTACAAAGGGAATGTTAGAGAAGAAATACAAATGGATTCACAATGGTCAATACCCTAATTATTGGGTTCAGCCTCAAGCCGCCAATGATAACATGTCTGATAATGGCAGTCAATGGTTGTATATCCAAACAAAGGCTGCAGCAAATATTTGTGTTAATGACACCAATAAACCCCAAGTTTATCTTGGTCATCGTATTTGTGGTGTTCCTCTTGGTTTCAATGCTGTTACTAATACACAGGCTGTTACAACTGCCAGACGCAAGAGTTTTACTCAAATCACTTCTGGTGCCGGATACACAAAGACTTTATATCAGCCACAAACGTCTAGCCAATACACATTACAAATTCAAAGACAATGTGCTAACCCTATTGGTCGCTTAAAGCCCTTTCCTTTTGCTGCTAATAATGGCAGTAATAGCACCAAGGGTAGCTATTATTTGCCACCTCCTATTCATAACATTTATTATGACACACCTCCTGTGTGGTATTGGTCTGACAAAAATAATAATAATACAACGACTATAGCAAATTAAGCGACGATGTAGACAATAAATTTTTATTATTTTTTATCATATTATATTATATATCATATGGTAAACTCTGCGTTATATGAAAAGCTTTTTGGCGGAAGAAGCGGGACTGGAAGATATTCCGGCTTTCACGCTTTTAATCAAATGATTGGTGGTAAAAAAAAAAGTGCTTCTAGTACAGTTTCTTTTTTTAAATTATTAAATGAGAAAAAGGAATTTTTATTAGCCGTATTTGCAAATTTAATTACTCAATTAGGCATTACATATTACGTAATGATGAACTATAAAGCCGACGATAAAAATAATGGACAGTTTTGGGGGCTTTTTGCAGTAGAAATATTAATTATTTTTGTTTTAGCACTCGTGCCCATGCCATCTTGGTTAAAGTTTATTATATTTTCAGTGTTTTCAGTTTGCTGGGGTGTAATGCTTTCTTTTATGAAAAAGATGGTTGACACGAAGTTAATTCAAATGGCAATTCTTGGAACAATAAGTATCTTTGGTTTAATGTTTTTATTTGGCGCAATTTTAATAATGTTTGGTATTAATCTTGGATTCCAATTTGCAGCATTCTTATTTTATGCACTTTTACTTTTAATTATTATTCAACTTGTTGTTATTTTTTCCGGCACATCTTCCACCTTTATTAAAGGGTTATCTGTTGTTGGTCTAGTTCTTTTCTCTCTTTATATAATTTACGATACTAATAATATATTACAACGCGATTATTCAGGCGACTTTATTACTGCTTCAATGGATTATTATTTGGATATATTAAACATTTTTATTGACTTGGTTTCATTTAATAATAATTAGCTTCATAGACATTTAAAAACTTTGTTATATTGTTATTTATAATGGCGACTTTTAACAACAACTTAAACTATATCAACCATAATAACTTTATATCTAATATTTCATTCCATAACTCCGACCGAGTTATGGTTCTCAAGCTCTTTATTAATAGTAATGATGGTGTTCTGGCGAGTATTTATCAAAGTGCTGCAGTAGCACATAACGCAAACATGATTAACAGTGCGTTCCCCGATGCGGGGTTTGATTTGTTTACGCCATTTGATACTCAATTCGCAGGCGACAGTGTTTCTAAAATTAATTTTTTAGTTAAAACGTCCGCTCAAATGGTCTGCGAGAATGGTAAGGTTTTTAATACCGGTTTTCAAATGTGTCCTCGTTCTAGTTTATCTGGAACTCCATTACGTTTGGCAAATAGTATTGGAATTATTGATAGCGGTTATCGTGGAGATTTGATTGGTAAGTTTGATTGTTTGAATGCGGTTAATAATAATTATTATGTTAATCAATATTATAAGTTGTTACAAATTGTTGCACCTAGCATGGTTCCCATTTATGTGATAATTGTTGAGTCTGAGTCCGAGTTGGGTGATGAGACTGAGAGAGGCACGGGTGGGTTTGGTTCCACCGGCAGGTAATCTAATCTAATAGATACTCGCGGCAATATTTTATATATTTTTATATATTATAATTACTAATGAACAATAATTATAATATACCAGATTATATTCCAGGAGGCGCAATGGTTGGTGTTATTTTAGTTCTCATTTTATTAGCTATTCTTGTATATGTTAAACCAAGCTACTTTAAATTTCTTTTTAAAAGTTTTTTAGGAAACTTGATTGTAGCATTTATTGTTATTGTAATAACTATCATGGATATTAAATGGGGAATCGGAGTTGCGGCAGTTGCTGTTATTGTTTATCAAGCATTTCAAATAAGCTGTGTTGAAGTAGAGGGATTTAAGTCATCTACGTGTAAGCCTGGATGTACTGCACCCACTGAACCTGCCGGAAATTGTGTAGTGAGCAAAGATAAAAAAACTTTGTTATGTCCTTGGGAATGCACAACTGACCCCAATAATTATCAATTTAATCCAGATGGTTCTACTATTAATTGCATTTATTCTTCAGAATGCACTTCTTGTGGTTCCCCTGTGAAATTTGATAATTCAGTTGTTCCATCTACCGCTTGTTTTTCTTCTGAATTTGGTTGTTGCTCTGATGGAGATACTTCTAAGGCAGACTCATCTGGTTCTAACTGTCCGGCAGATGAAGAATCAGATTCAGCATGTTCTATGTCCAAATATGGATGCTGTCCCGATGGAAAAACTATCGCAATTGATACTGAAGGTTCTAATTGTTCCAACTCTGGTTCCAACTCTGGTTCCTATCCCTGGGATAATTCAGATTCAAAGTATAAAGATTCTAATAAAAAACCAAGCGGAGTAAGTAGTGTTCGTGGGTTATTCCCTGAAGGATATCCTGTTCCAAAAGTTTTCATATGGCCTGAAAATATTATTGCAGACTTTATTAAGTTTCAAAAGACACATAATCCTAATTTGCGATTTGATTTAAATATTATTCAAAAACAAGCCAACGTTCAAGAAGTGCAAGAATTATTAAAGAATAATAAGTGGCCATGGTCTTCAGCAGTTCAAGAAATGTATAAACGCGCTATTCAAGAAAATAATATTATTAACACTGAGCCTGGTGTTTCTATGAATAATGCGCAAACTGTTTATAATCAAACGGCCATTCTTGAACTTCTCTCTTGGAATTCAAAAGAAGGTTCATTTTTGATTAATGGCGCTATTATTGGACATAATGAAGACATGCCTGAAAATATTAATAATTTAGTTCGCTGTGGAACTAGTAATTCTGGTAGAGATATTTCTATGTATAAAATTGAATACACTGGATATAACGGAATTTATGGAAACATGAACTCAAAAGTTACTCCAGTAAATAACTCTGATTTACCTTCAATTGTAAATGGATTTAAATTTTTGGGAAGTGAATGTAACCCATGTGTTGCTTTAAATAACCCAGCTGATTATTCTTGTCATTTTTCTTTGAATACTGGGAATGGTGCAGAAGTTTCTTCTGTATGGCAAAAACTATGGGGAGTTAATGCGCAAGGCTTACCTGCTCCTAATTCTGATAACAAATCTAAATTAAAACCTGATTCAGTAATATCTACTTTTAATAAAAAAGAGTTTCCTATTTTGAATCAATTAAAAGATGAAATTATGAGAGGAGCTTCTCTCGTTGATGTAAGTTTCAAAAAACCACCAACTGCTGATTCTGTTAGTGATGCCAAAATTAGTTCTGTCACTGGGTCAAGTGTTCCTGCAATTTTAAGTAATGATTCTAATGTGCAAAATGATATTTACTATGGAACAAAAAATTCCTTTTAACAAACCTTTAAGAGACAGTCGCCCTTTGGGCTTAAGAAACAGTCGCCCTTTGGGCTTAAGAGACAGTCGCCCTTTGGGCTTAAGAGACAGTCGCCCTTTGGGCTTATAAAATGAAAAAAAGGTTTTATCGCAAATTGTTTTTATTATTTTTTTTTATTTTTTTTTATTTTTTTTTGTTTTTATTTTTTTTTATTTTTGTTTTTAAAAACTTGACCCAGTTTCTGACTCTATATCTTCCCCAATTGTAGGAAACGGAATTGATTGAACATTACTTGGTTCCTCTTCATCCAACTCGGTCACAGCACTCCCTTGACTGCACTCACGCATTATAGTCATCTGTCTTGGAGTAGTGTGTGTGCGTGTCAGTGCGCGCATTAGAGTCGGTGGGGCCAAGAGCGATGCATCAAATATGTCATCTTCTTCTTCTAAACCAGACCTCGCATTTTGACGCCGCAAACCATTTTTTCTCTGGATGTAAGGCGCTCCTACGACCATATCTTCCGGAGCGACATACCCAACGTTATTTGATGTCTGTCTGCCTTGTGAACTCGTTCGGACGCTAGAATACATCACAGCCTTATGACCACCAAATGTCTGTAGAATTATGACAATGTCGTCAATCAGTGTTGCGAGTAGTTCGTCTTCCTCCAGGTTCTGTTCCTTAGCAAACTGCTTCATGAACTTCAGATAGTCGGTGAGTTCTTTACGAATGGATTTTTGAGTCTCATAGTAAGCGGCACGAGTCTCAGGGGCGTAAGATAACTTAGGGTCGTTAATAAGCTTAAGTGAGTGCTGATGGGCCTTGAAAGTGAGCTCTTGTGTGTGTTGACGCAACATATAGATGCTCAAATCAACCGATTCCTCAGGATTGTTACGGATAATCACGTCCTCAAGATTTAAAAGTGTTGGCTCTTCTTCTCCATGCACAGCGCTTTGCGCAGAAATTCGGACAAATACTCGCATTGGGTCTGTGGCACGCAAATGGTAGGTCTTGGTAGCCTCGCTCACAATGGAAGGAACTTGGATGCTTGTTGACCACTCGTTCGTCTTGTAGTTGTAAATCTCAGCGTTCTCGGTTGAAATCGTCACGTTGGTGAGCGCTGTATAAAGCATCTGGTGAATAACCTCGCCAAAAACAAGACCTGCCTTTTCAATCTCTGCTACATAGAAGTAGGAGCCGTTGGGCTGGGTATCCGCTAGCTCCTGAAGGCCTACAGCATTGTGATCACCACCGAAACCAATAAAGATATTGGTACAGTTGGGTGCAACTTGCTTTGCCATATCAGTATAGCTTGTATTTCCCTGGTTTGCTTGACCATCCGTCATCGTTATATTGGTCTGGCGAAGAGATGGATTTACTGCTTGGCGTGCTGCGGCGCGCTTGGCTTGCATCTCTAGCGGCTTGTAAATGTCCGTGCCATTGCGAGGCTCAAGCTGGTCCAACTTGTTTCGCAGATATTCCGCATTTTCTTGTGTGATTTTAGTGTCTTGGAAGATTTCCTCCACCTTGTCATCAAATCCGTAAGTTGCCATTGCAACCGATGAGCCCTCGCTTTTGGCTATAGCGGTGACAATATTTTTTAGAGTGTGCTTTGCGTGCTGCATCTTTGTCTTTCCATCCTTGCAGCAGTCGCTCATGGAACCTGAGATATCAGTGTTGCTATCTAACACTTGGGTTTGGGTCAACATCGGAGTGTCTGCCATTTTTATCTTGAAAATACCAAACTTGTAATCTGGGGTATCAGGGAATAAGCTGAAGTTATATTCAAATCTCGCAGGTGCTCTTGGAAGAGAGAGGTCCTTTTCCTCAGTGGGGGGAACTTGGAGGACTGGAATAAGACGAGGCATTGACGTATTATGAAAATCCACGTTCGCACTCTCAATAATTTTATCTCTTGACATAATAGTTGATTCAGTTTGTGCTGACATTATTTTACTGTGAATGGAATTGATAGTTTAATCGGAAAGAATTTCAATTTTTTTTGCAACGACGAAATAAAAATTTTTATAAAGTTTTTATAAGGTTTTTATATTTTTGTATGAAAATAGTTTAAAATTAAATTTTATTATTATTCATAATGGATTTTATTGAGAGTTCATCTGCCTCCACTACTTCGTCTACTAAAGAGGAAAAGAAACCTGAGGTCAAGCTTGTTGATATTGAGATCACTAATGAAAATGTTGCATTGAATGTTCTTGTTAGCTTTTTATCGATGGCTCAACGTCGCGGTGCTTTTGGTATTGATGAGTCTGCTAAGATTTGGGAATGTGTTCAAAAATTTCAAAAGAAGTAGGTCCACTTTGGGAAAGTATTTGAATTGTAAAATATATATAAAATAAAATTTATATATGTTTTCATTTTTTGGCTCAACCTTTTTGAAAGGTTGATTTTCGCTTTCGGCAGGGCTTGAACCTGCGACCTTTTGATTTTACCGGACTTTTACATCTAACAGTCAAATGCTACTACCTACTGAGCTACGAAAGCAAATGGGTGCGGTCTTCACTTTGGGATTTTTAATTAAATTAAAGTTTGGTTGGATTGCTGTGATGAAGACACATACTTTTTGGCGTTTGAACAAGAATATATAATACGTGTAAAGGATGCGCGATAGACTTGATATTTGACACCCGATGAGGGACTTGAACCCTCGGCCACTAGCTTAAAAGGCTAGCGCTCTACCGACTGAGCTAACCGAGTATAAATAGTGGCAAACATTTTAGCTCTCACCGGGATTTGAACCCAGGATAGCAGATTCAAAGTCTGCGGTGCTAACCGCTACACTATGAGAGCCCAATTTTGCTTGTCCCAGTTTCTCTTATTATGCATATATAATAAAAATTTCTGTTTGGAACAATTTCGTCAATTACACATTGTTAAGAGGTGAAATTAACGTTACTTAATAGACTTAGCTATTATAACTAAATGTGAGTTGCTGTCATGGTTCCCTTTACTTCTCTTTGCTAGAACCTACTTGTATGATTTGAGTTGCTGTCATGATTCCTCCCCCTCAGCTGTTTACAGGAATCATTTTTTATTTTTATTTTTATTTTTATTTTTGCAGCCAGTGGGGTTCGAACCCACGCATCATAGATAACGGGTCTTAAGTCCGTCGCCTTAAACCACTCGGCCATAGCTGCTCTTTTTTCCACTTTTTCAACCTTTGCCAAAGGCACCATTGGAGGGAAAGGTTGAGCCAAAAGGGGGTGTGATTTTGCTCCACTTTCCTAAAGTGGATTTTGCGCAACTTTATCTAAAAGTTGCTATGCTCTAGTGCGGACTTGAACCGCAGACCCTCAGCTCATAAGACTGATGCTCTAACCATCTGAGCTACAAGAGCCTTAGTTCCAATATGGAACCCCGGCTAAAACCTTTGATACTATCCAACTACACTATATCGGAGACGCATTATAAATGTTATGGTTCTCTTTAAACCATTTTAAAAATATATTATTTTTTTTTATTTTTATTTTTATGGTGAAGGGTGGGAAACTCATGAAACAAATGGTTGCTTCATGATTTTGAATGCTGGTATCGGTTTTTGCTTAAAACTGCTTTTAATGGAGTTGCTGTATGATACCTCTTGGCGCCCTTCACGCTATAATAAGGCCAGTTGTCTTTAAGTTGTTTTCCAGTATATATATTTGGACGGCTTAAAGCCGTTGCCCTGCGGTCATAGGGTCTGGCTTTGCTAATCAACTCGTTCCCTTACTTAACATCTAAACGCAAGCGCTAAAAAGGCCACCGCTATTATACCCAATACCAATCCCGCGTGAAAATAATATTGCATGTGTTTATACATCACTAACCACGCCTTCGTTTGGTCCGGCGAATTTATATGATTCAACATATAATCCGACTTCGGCGATAACATATAATAAAAATAATTTGTTATGAAACTGATTGTAACTGTCAAGCAAACCATCGTTGTTGTTGTCATTTTTCCTCTTGTCTTTTGATAATTATAAATGATGACTATGAGAGAAAGAATGAACCCCAGAATATAGCCATAATAATATATGTGAAGACGTTCAGTTGTTATCTTCTCGTATAAGTTTTTCAGATTCGTCGGTAACTGCTCTTTATATACCTGAAGTGTTTGACTCTTTTGTGTTGCATTGTTCATGTATATCATTGATATTATGAACACTAGTGCTAATGCGCATGAAATACTGCATGGTTGATGCATATATATATATAATGATTAGATTAGATTATTTGTTTGAAAGCGGTGGCATATAAATCGGTCGCATCGTTTGAAACATTGGTGTCTGATATGAAACCGGTTGCGAGTTTTGTATTGGTGTTTTTTGATGCAGATTTATTATTTGTGCTCTGAAATTTTTTCTGCACTTTGTACATTGTCTAAATGAACCATCTGCTATCAACGGTATTGAACTTTGGTTACTGCAATAAATACACGTTGTTAAGTGCGTCGAAACGGTTTGTTGTGGTTTTATTGTTGAATTAAAATCAAATGCATTATTTAATGGTGTCTTTGGAAAACTCATTATTATTGTTTTTATATATTTTATTTTTTTTACTTTTTCTTTTATTTTTTTTTCTTTTCTTTTATTTTTTTATTTTTTTTTCTTTTCTTTTATTTTTTTATTTTTTTTTTAATATAGACTTATTCTATAATGAGTTATTACAATAACTTCATCATATGTGTTTTTTTAAGCAAAATATTATTCGTTCTTTGCGGTGTATGGCATTTCATTCTTATCAGAAAAAATAAAGGAGAAACTCAGCTTTCTTTAAAACTTGCTCTTTGGAAGGAATACTTTGAATTTGTTTTCCTTGTATCCATGGCATTGTTATCTCTCTATTTATTTAATCCTTTGGATGAAATTAGACCCTCTATCAACAAAGAGACTCGTCTCTTGTTATTTATATTCGGATTTATTGTATTGATCAATTGTAAATGGGAATTGATTGTTGGGCACTCTAAATGGTTGATGCTTTTGCAATACTTCATCAGTGGACGCCGAGACCTTAATACTGATGTTATCTTGTCTTATTAAACTATGTTACACCTACTAAAATTTTTTTTTATTGCTAAGTCCATGGATTTTCGCCACAATATTATACTCATTAAAAAAAGGATTAATTAGATTAAAATTAATGGTTCAAAACAAATTATATACCTACTCTATTTCTTTCTTTTTATTTTTCTTTTTATTTTTCTTTTTATTTTTCTTTTTATTTTTCTTTTTATTTTTCTTTTTCTTTTTATTTTTCTTTTTATTTTTCTTTTTATTTTTCTTTTTATTTTTCTTTTTATTTTTCTTTTAAATAGCTTCTTGTTGACCTTGGCGAATGATACGCTCCAAATCCTTAAGTTGCACCACTTCTTGTTGTTGTTGAGGTTGATTAGATGCAACCACTTGAGCGTAACTGCGTTTATCAACGTGAGACATTGTGATGCGACCTTCACGGATGTCATCAATAATATCTCCCAAGGTATCCAAGAATTCTTCCGTCTGACGAGTTGGATCTTGGCTCCTCGCAATACGTCCCATGAACATGCTCAGGAAATCAACCGGCGTGTAGCCCATGTTCTGGAGCTTTCTAGAAATCTGCTCCATTGTTGGACTTTTGTCTTCAGCTTCTTGATCGTCTTCCTGGTCGTCTTCTTGGCTATCCTCATCGCTATCCTCATCGCTGTCCTCATCGCTGTCCTCGTTGCTGTCATCGTCGCAGTCCTCTTGGACCTCAATAAGCTCACACCTGCACATAGGGCAGTCCACGTTCCGCTCCATTGCTTTTAATAGGCACGACGCGTGGAAGGTATGCCCGCACTTGGTCACCGCGAAGTTAATCATCTTTAATTCCTCGTAGCAGATAATACACTCCCCGAGTTCAATTGGAGCCTCAAAGATTGGTTTCTTTTCAACAGAAGCCGCGTCCGACTTGTTATAGCCAAAATCCATCTCCAGAAGTCTCTTGGAAGCCTCTTCAAGAGCTGCGGTTTCATCTCTCTTGATCTCGGCTACAATACGATCAATGAAGCTGCTTGGTTCTTCATCCTCTTCGCTGTCGGATTCAAATTCTGACATTTTTTCTTCATTATAAAGACATCCACCTTGCTCCATGTGCGCAATCTGATTGGGCTGGGAATACATGCATCCACTACAGGTAACGTTACGGCAAGACATTTTCTTATTGCTTTTAAAATTTGGTCTCAGTTTAGTTTGTTACATTGAAAAGTTTTCAAATTTTTTTTTCAATTTTTTTTTTGATAGTGATATTATATTGTCACGTAAATTTTTTTTTGTTTTTTTTAATGTTAGTTTTTCCTCTATATAAGTTATATTATTTGGTTGATATAATATTACAACAATTTCCGCTCTGTGTAACAAATTAGAAAAAAGTCTAATTTATATTACTATCAATCATTTTTTCAGGTTTTAAGTATTCCTCTATTTTATCTTCTGGTAAAAATTTTAATTCTCTATTTGCTTCTATTAATGAAATATTATTATTATATGCATAATGCGCCATTTTTGTCGCTTTATCATAACCAATAACAGGATTTAATATTGTTGAAAGGGTTAATGCGTTTTCAAGATATCCTTTTACCTTATCCTTGTTCACTTTAATTCCTAATATACAAAATTGTGTAAAATTTTTGCATATATCCGATAACATTGAAATTGATTGAATAATATTATATAACATTATTGGGTTATAAACATTTAATTCAAAGTATCCTTGTGTGTTTGCAATAGTAATTGCTGTATTATTTGCAATCACTTGAACAGAAACCATTGCAGCTGCTTCACATTGTGTTGGATTTACTTTGCCCGGTATAATAGAAGATCCCGGCTCATTTTGAGGTAATATTAGTTCATTCAATCCACCTCTTGGTCCGGAACCCATCCATCTTATATCGTTTGCTATTTTCATAATGTTTGTTGCAAGAACTTTAAAAGAATCGCTCATTTTTAATACAGCATTATGACTTGACATTTCAGCAAATTTATTTTTTGCTGTTACAAAAGGCAATCCAGTTTCATGACTAACTTCCTGGGCAACTAATTTTCCAAATTTGGGATGAGTATTAATTCCTGTACCAATTGCAGTTCCACCCGCAGCCAATTGATAAATGTGTTTTAAAGATAATTTTATTTCTAATAATGAATCCTCTAATAAAGCAACATATCCGGAAAACTCTTGACCAAATGTTATTGGAACCGCATCTTCTAAGTGGGTTCTTCCTAATTTTATAATATTTTTAAATTCGTGTTGTTTTTTTTTAAATCCTTCAATCATGTATTTTAAATTTGGAATTAATTTAGATGTCACCAATAAACCAATTGAAATATGCATTGCGGTAATAAAACTATCATTTGAAGATTGCGACATATTAACATCATTATTTGGATGTATTGGATTTTTTGTTCCTAATTTACCTGTTAATGTTTTATTACATATATTAGCTATAACCTCGTTAACGTTCATATTTGTTTGTGTTCCACTTCCAGTTTGCCAAATATGCAAAGGAAATTCATCATTATATTTTCCGTCTAAGATGTCGTTACAAGCTTTTGTAATTATAATGTATTTTTTTTTATCTAAAAGTTTTAATTTATAGTTTGTTTTTGCAGCACATTTTTTATATAAAACATAGCTGTTTATGAATTGCATTGGCATTGTTTCCTGGCTTATATTGAAATTATTTAGAGAACGCTGTGTGGTTGCGCCCCAATAATGGGCTTTTGGAACTTCTACATTACCAAATACATCTACTTCATATCGCTTATCTTGAAGTTTTTTTGTTTTATTTTTTTTTGTTTTTCGGGTTTTTCGGGTTTTTATGTTTCGGGGTTTTTTATATTTTAAATTTTTTGTCATATAAAATATAATTACATTTTAATTTTTTATCTACATTCTTCGGGTATTATACATTTTTTTAGTTTATTGTAATCATTCAAATTATTATAACCGCATATTTGACTTTGACTCTCAAGTTCAAATTTAAACTTCTTTGTTATTGAACTAACTCCTTCTTCTCCATATAATACGCAAGAATAGATAATAGGTCTTCCTAAACCAACAAATTCCGCTCCTTGAGAATAAGCAGTTAATATATCTTGACCATTTCTTATACCCCCGTCAAGCCACACACCAAAATTTTTATTTGCTTTTTTTACAGCATCTCTAATATCTTTTACAACATTTAATGGAGCAACGCTATTGTATAAAAAACGTCCTCCATGGTTTGATACATATACTCCATCTGCACCCGATTTTTGTATCATCATAGCATTTTCTACGCTTACACATCCTTTTACAATCATTGGAATTCCCTTTTTAATGTCTCGTTTAACATATTTGCATAATGATTTGGAAGAGTGGCAAATTTTTGAAATATTTTTTAATGATAAATCGTATTCCTTGTCATTTTCGTTTGTTACATTTACATTTCCCATACCATTTCCTTGTATATACTTTGCATAATCAAATGAATCGGTAAAATTGTACAATGAAACAAGATTATTAATTGGAATATTTAAGTTTTCAGAAACAATACCTAGAACTGTTTTGTCTTTTGTTCCAATGCATTTCTTTTCTTTAAAACATTTTATATTAAATACTGGGTCGTCTAATAAATTTCCGCAATATTTTCTTCCAAATGATAAGTCTGATTGATTTTCTAACAATCCAATACCACCGTGATTATTGAAACCAGTATCAACCGTAATCATTAACACAGATGCACCACAAATTTTTGCTCTTTCTATTAAAGAAATGTTAATATCATTATCGCCAGTTAAGTATAACTGGAACATGTAAAAAGGGTTTTGTTCTGTTGTATTTTTTTTTAATAGATTAGATAAGTATTCTACATTATATTCCGTAAAGCACGCCATAGTATAAATACCCCCGGCTTTTATTGTTCCTAACATAGTTTTTATTTCATTTGATTCACCTCCATATTCAGACGCACAACCATAAGGTGCTGTGAAAAATGGGCATTTACATTTAAATTCTGAAACACCTAACTCATTAGAATGCAAAAATATATTTCTATCAAATGAAAACTCTTTATTTCGGTTAAAATAATTTGAGATAACTTTTAACTTTTTATAAGCTTCAATTGCAATAAATGTGCTATTTCCACAAGAACTTGTGTTTTCGTGATACCAACTATATATGTTAGGTGATATTTTTTTTAGAATGCCTTCGCGTAATTTCATAAAATCCCAGGTTACATTAATTTCTTTATCTTTTGCCGGTTTTTTAAATGTTAGCTTTTTCATATATAAATTTAATGACTCATCTGTTGTATTAGTTAATAATTTTAAATACTTATCCGATACATCTATTGGATAACGTCTTGTTTTATGTTTTTTTTCTTTTATTTTTTTTATTTTTTTTATTGTTCTATTTTTATTTTTCATAATTCTATATAAAATACAAATATAAAAAATTATTTTTTTTCATTTGTTTTTTTCATTTGTTTTTTTCATTTGTTTTTTTCATTTGTTTTTTTATCTTGTATTTTTTCATCTTGTGTTTTTTTATTGTTGTTTGATTGCCGAATAGATTGCAGATTTTCCTGTTCTCTTATGTGCTTGGATGTGTATTTATTACCTGAGTTCTGCTTATCACGTCCCTTTTTCTCTCGTCTTGTCTTTGGCTCGTCCATTGCTTTTTATATTGATTTGGATTAAAAAACTTAACAAAAATTTAAATCAATTTTTTTACACACTCGTAAAGAGAGGTTCTTGATGAAGTTGACCAGAAGATTTCACTATATTTTGGTTCTTGTGGAATGAGTTGAAGAGAGAAAAAGGATTTAAACTTTTAATAAATATATATACACAAATGAATGCAGAGTTTATATATGTATTGGTGAAAGGTTTAGAGTGGGAAGATAAGGTAATATATTTGACAAAGGAAGATGCGATAGGTGCTTCAAAAATGTGGCCTAAATGTCGTGTGGAAATTTTTGGTAAGAATGATGATATAAGTGTTGGGTATAGTCCGACTTATAATTATTATAAGAATGGGGAGTATGTTCAGAGCGGTTAAGCGTTGATGCACTGTCGCAGACCAGCTTATCCTAACCCTAACAACCCGTCAAACCCGCCATCTAGTGAAACTCGCCACTTACATCTAACCTTACGTCAATATGGAGTCCAATTAGCACCATTCTATAGAAAGCCAGAAATCAGTCACAATTCTAGAAACCAGTCACAAAAATGTCAGTGCAACAGTGGTCAATCAGACGTCAATTAGCACACAATGTATAGTTCCGTTGGATTGCAAGGTTGAACACCTTATTGGCGCGCCTTTGTGCCGGGTTTTTGGCCAGTTTCATAGAAAGCCAGAAATGAGTGCCAAAACGAGAAATCATTAACAAAAAATACCTCGTGGGACCTTCTGGCAGCCCTATAGTATTTTCTCTCTTTTTATTTTTTGTTTTTTTGTTTTTTTGTTGATGCGCTTCGCTTAACGGTCTACATGCGGCGGCCTCACTCCGTAGACAAACTCCTTTCCACGAACGGTGAACCTATCTCCTGCCTGGGGCTCCTGAACCTTTATGTCCTTATTTAACGCCCACCACGGAATGGTCTCCAGACTCCACTGCACTTTGTTGTCTTCCCAGTAACGACCCACAACTATGTCCTCTTCATAGTAGTTCAGGTAGAGGACCTCATTGCGCCAGTTGTGTCTTCTGGACATGAACTTGTGGGGTCCTGGTCCAATCACCATGTCCGCGTTCTCCATGGCCTCAATCGCCTTCAGTTTCTGTTGATCTTTTTTCTTTTCATTTTCCTCCAAGTGGAACTTCCTCAGCTCCAACTTGGCACGGTTAATAGCACCCCATAGGGTGATAGGTAGCTTTGACATCTCAAAGATATTCACTTGTTTGGTTTTGGTCCTCTTTAAAATTCCTGAAAAAGTATTTCAATTTTTTCTCCCATGAGAGAAAAAACTTGGACATCCAAGTTTTTTTTTGGTTTTTTTATTTTTTATAATTTTTTTTTGGTGTCTCCACTCTTGACTTACCAGGCATCCTCGCCTTCGTCCTCCTCCTCGTCGCTATCCTCAGCGTCCGCCCAGCTCAGACCATTCTTACACTTGAAGCAGTCGTGGTTATACTTATCCCTTGCAATCTGTGCAGCTGTCTTGGGAGGAGCTGTCATGACAACACCTTGACTGCCACGCTCAATCACAACCATCCCTGTAGCGATGGCCATTCCAAGACGATCCTCCTCTGCACGCGTATCGCGAGTCTTCTTCTCGGTCAGTGCAACTTCCTTTGGCTTGACAACCATCTCCATGAAGGAGGTCTTGGCCACTGGCGCTCTTGCAGTGGAACGTATGGCGCAGGAACTGCTAAGTTCAGGGAAATCCTCCTTTTGCGGAGTTGGTGCCTTTTTTTCAGCACACTTGACATTGCGAGGCGACCAAGGTGCTTCATCCGAGTCATCTTCCATCAGCATGTCAAAGCGGCCTGTCGTGGTTAGAGCAGCAGCTATGCCCTTGGGCTTGGACGCTACTTCATGGGCCTGGATGCGGCGGACGCGTTCCTCTTGCTTCTTTCGCTTCTCCTTGATTGCATTCTCCCTTTCAAGCACCTTGCAATACTTCACCGTGTGTCCTGCTTCGCCGCAGTAGCGGCAGTCCTGAGCAAGAAGTGTGGGGCACACTGTCTTCCCGTCAGAATCCTTGGGCCAGTGGCTACCATATTCCGACTCGGACTTGCCTGCATCCTTGCACACCTTGCAGCAAGGCTTGCGAATATTGGTATTGCGGTGCGACATTTTACTACTTGATTTGAAACTTGATGTTAGCTTTTCGGTCTTTAGTAATGATAAGTTTTTCAACCCAAAAAATTTCAATTTTTTTTTCATTAGGCAAAAAACCTCTCATCTAAAAAAAATTGACCCATTTTTTTTTGGATTACTTATCAATATCTCCCAGACACAACTTCAACTTCAAGTTCAACTTCAACTTCAACATGGATAAGTTCCGTTGGTTTATACAAAAATCCGGTATTCAATTCAAACAACACCAGTTTGATGGTGTCAAATGGGCCCTACATAATGAAACACGTGACGACCTCAAATGTCACGGTGGTTTCATCGCCGATGAAATGGGCCTCGGGAAAACCATCACCACTATTGGTCTACTCATTTCAAATTTCAAATTTCGGACACTCATTGTCCTACCCAATATGCTCATACAACAATGGGTTCATGAAATCTACCGAACCACTGGTCACAAACCACTCGTCTTTTATGGACCTGCAAAAAAAATTATCACTATTGAGGAGCTCAATAAGGCACCCATTGTCATCACCAGCTATGCCACCATTGCGGTGAACCCTAAAAACTTGGAGACCAGGAGTTTGTTGCACCAAGTCAAGTGGAACAGGGTCATCTTTGATGAAGCACATCACTTGCGCAACAAAAATAGCCGCTATATGGGAGCCAAGATTTTGGCCTCGCCCATCAAATGGCTCATCTCCGGCACTCCCATTCAAAATAAGCGCAAAGATTTCCTCAATTTATGCTCTATTATTGGTTTGCCTGCCAATTATTGTGCTGATCCCAGCAACATGAAGGAACTACTTGAGAATCACATGTTACGCAGAACCAAAGCGCAAGTTGGTATTCAACTACCTGACCTTCTTCTCGGTTGTAATAACGTCGCTTGGAACACTGAATCTGAGAGACTTCTCTCTGAAGATATACACAATGCAATCCTTTATGCATCTGCTATGGACAGGCTTCGCCTCTATATTCAAGCCAGGCAAGCCTGTATTCTTCCTTCAATGCTAAAGGATAAAATAACTCACCTTGTTGATAGCCAATTGATCCCTCGTGATCATAATCACTCTACTGCTTTGAATTGCTCTAGCAAATTGGATGCTGTTATTCAAACACTTCTCTCACGACAAGGAAATGGAAATGGTAAATTAGTCTTTTGTCATTTCCGCGAAGAGATTGACACTATTGTTTTCAGACTACGAGAGAATGGTGTCCAGAATGTCGCACCATTTGATGGCCGAACTCGGACTCGCAGTAAAACGTTGCAGGCTTGTCATGAGATACTTGTCTTGCAAATCCAGACCGGTTGTGAAGGTTTGAATCTGCAAGCCGATTATTGCGAGGTCTATTTTGTCAGTCCCAATTGGAATCCTGCTGTTGAGGAACAAGCTATTGCTAGGTGTCATCGCATTGGTCAGCACAAGCAGGTTCATGTATTCAGGTTCCACATGACCACATTTCAAGTCTGCGAGCCAGAGTCCGAACAGGTTCCTACTCCTTCTTTGGACAAGTATATTCATCTTGTGCAAGAAACCAAGAGAGAAATAAGTAATGAAATTCTTGCGTAAATAGATACTTTTGTTTTGTTCTTCTTTTAAAATGTAATTAAATAAAACCCCTTTTTTATTTTCAAACCCTGTAAAGAGGAATTCTCATGAGGTTGCCATGAAGTTCACCCTACTTTTTGTCTTTTGGGAAACAAACCAAGAGAGAAAAAGTTATTCAACTTTTATTCTTTTCTATTACAACCTCTTTTGCAATATTTTTTATTATTTTTTCGTGTTTTTTATTATCATCTTCCAGAGTAGAACCACCCATAACTTCTAATAACATATTCTGATATTCCATATGCTTTTTGGTCTCTGTGTCATCTGCTGTTGGGTTTTCTTCTTTCCATTGAGGAATTTGTTTTATATTTTTGTGTTCAACCTTTTTTATAGCTTGTTTCAATTTAACATTTTCAGAATTTTCCTTTTCCCAAGTATCCTTATCCTTCACATACAAAGTTTCTCTCTTCAAATCACTACAATGTATTGGACGTTTATGCACATCCAATTCATTCAGATTTTTAATGAATAATTTACTCATACCTTCTGTATAGCCAACTCTCCCAATCATATCCAAATCGCTTAATTGCAGTTTGAATTGCTCTACAAAATCTGTCAAGTTGAGCGCATCCTTACACGTCTCATTCAAGAAAAATTGTAGATTAAAATGAGTGTTATTATGGCTATTCGTATTGTTATTACAATTAGTTGACCCAATCTTATTTGCCATTTCTAACATTTGTTTTTGAGTTTCTGCACTATTTTTAAGTATTTCCAAAATAATATTTTTATCTGAAAGTATATCTAATACATCATTAGACTCTTCGTTTTTACACTTCTTTTTATGTCTCCATAATCCAGCGCGATCATTAAAAGCTTTATCACAATTTTCACATGAATATTTTTTTGGGCATAATTTAGCATCAAAATCGTTGTCAAGCGTTGTCAAAATGTTATTTTTGTGTCTCTTGCTCTCATTGTGATTTTGATAACTACTTTTTTTAGACGTTCTATAGTCACAACATTTACAATAAAATCTTGAGCATAATTTAGCATTAAAATCGTTGTCAATCGTTGTCATATATTGACAACAGAAAATATGCCTAAATCTTTTTCGCAAAAAATGTTAAAATTTATCGTAACATTTTTTGAATGATTTTTTTGGTGAACCAGACCATTATGCTAAGAAGGCGGAAATTTTAAGGCCTTTTTCATAAAATCATTTGGGTTTTGAAAATTGGACATTTTTTTTGTCCATTTTTGATTTTTGGAAACACTTTTGGACCCTTTTTATTCGAAATTTCCGCCAGGTTCTTTAAGTTCACTTTTGGATTATATATATTTTTTTTGCTAATTCTTTTTCACTTCATTCACCTTTTCAAATTTATTGTTAATCGTTTCATTTATTGATTTCTTTTTTGATACTATTTTTCCATCTTTGTTAATAATTAAATCTAATTTTGTCAACCCACCAGTTGTTTTATATGCGAATTCATTCCAAACATTCTCTCTTGACCCTTCCAATGCATCATAGATTTTTCCATTAATTGCATATTTACCTTCCTTATTTTTTGAATATCTTTGAGGCTTTAAGTCCTTCATAATTATTCCGTAATTTTCTATTTCAAATTCTGTTACATCATGAATATTCTCTTGAGGCTTATGATTTTTCAACAACTTTAAATTCTCAACTTTTAATCTTTTATTCTCAGAACGTAATAAAACCAACTCATTTGTATTATTTTCTTCATTTTTTTTTTCCAAATTTACCCTTAGTTGTTTATTTTCATCTAAGATTTTCTTGTAATTTTCTGGGCTATACTCTATACTTGTTATTATTTCTTTTATTTTTTTATCCAATTCCATAAAAGTCAAATTGTCTGCGGATAGAATTTCTACATATTTTTTATTTTTTATTACTAATGTTCGGAGTCTTTCAGTAAAAAAATTATCACATTTTAATGCATTTTCTATTTGCAGTTTATTTTCAACCTTGAATGCATTTACTAAACGAAAATTTAAATATGTGTCTTTATGTTTTTTTACGCGATTTTTAAGATTATTTGAGTTGCCAAATTTAATTAATTTCTCATTTTTATTACTGACATTATCTATAATGCCATAATACACGCATTGAGTATTATTGGCAAATTGTTCAAGCAATGTTTTTTCCCTTATCTTTTCATTATTATTTTCAGAGGTTTTCAGGTCCAATGATGCCTTTTCTAACTGCATTTTTAGTTCATTGCTTTCTTCTTGAATAACTTCTTGTAAGGTTTCTTCCAACTTTATATAATAATCATGAATTTCATCCGCTTTTTTTGTCCCAGCCTTTAAACAAAACTTTTTGAACGTCTCAATATTTAATAAAAATATTTCTCTATTGTGACCACCTTTGATGTGAGGGGATTGCTTTCCCAGCTGGGAAAGCGATTTTGTATAGTCTTTGTTTATAATAAAATTTTTCTCTAATAGAACCGTTGCTTTTATTTTTTGTGCAAATCCTACCCACTTCCACACATTATCCAAATCAATGACAAAATCTTTTTTGGAGTCGTAGTTTAAAAAACTATAGAAACTTGCTACGAATATTTGTTGTTCCATATTATTGAAATTTTCTTTTATTTTTTCTATCATTTTATTCTGATACTGACCAGTTAACCGTGTCACCGGATTATTCTCTATTAAGTCAACTATGTTTAGCGCCTCTTTCATTATATTATTCTATTACTTTTTATCTTTAAATCGTTTATCGCTTTTAACAGTAAAAAGGGAATCCCAGAAATGAGTGACAATCTGAGTTACCAGTGACAAAAATATACTGCTATTTTCCTATGACTTTTTTAATGGTTCAAATAAAAAAAGGGTTATTTAGGTTTACAATTAAAAGGGTTCAAAACTACAAACTAAGCTACTATCTAATTTTTATTTTTTTTATTTTTTTTATTCCTCCACCTTCACCTTCTTGGCCTTCTTGGCCTTCTTGGTCTTCACTTCCTCAACAGCAACAATCTCATTCACCTCTGCCTCTGGCTCATCCTTCACCTCTGCCTCTGGCTCCTTTGGTTCATCAACCTTGACCTCCTCATTGTCGTCCGACTCGGCGCCGGATAGAGAGGACATATCGTCTGCCTCTGATTCGGAACCAGAAGCCTTCTTTGCCTCCTTTGCAGCCGCCTTCTCGGCTGCCTTCTTCTCCTTCATAGCTGCCTTCTCAGCTGCCTTCTCCTCTGCCTTCTTGGCCTTGGCAGCTTCGCGCTCCTGCTTCTTCTGCTCCTTGGCCAGCTCTGCAGCAGCTAGCTTCTCGGCCTTTTTCTGCTCACGTTCTGCAATCTTTGCTGCCTTCTTGGCTTCCTTGCGCTTCTCAGCTGCCAAGGCCTTCTCTTCATCTGTCATCTTGGGACGACCACCCTTCTTCTTGGGAGCATCATCGCCGTCGGAATCGCTCGCCGCCTTCTTGGCCTTGCTCGCGCCCTTCAACTCAAACTCTCTCTCAATAAAATCCAGCATCTCAGCAGCTGCAAACCCATACTTTGCAGCACAGGTCGCTATGGTCTGCTTGCTGACCTCCTTGGCCAGCTCCTTCATGCCGACACTCACACGTTTATTCACAGTAACAATCATGGCGCTCATTGTATTAATACACTTAGTTGGGGATGTTTGGTATCATACATTTTATTCCCCAAAAGTATTTCAATTTTTTTTTCACACCTCAAATTTTTTATCCACCCTAAAAAAAATTTACACACCATACAATTTAATCCATCCAACGGATTCCCATT
>Ga0214923_10001866_pt1 | contig 29127 bp, 28 predicted proteins | sample LL1510_MetaG_FD_177993 | JGI IMG/M metagenome (GOLD analysis project Ga0214923, IMG submission 177993) | Freshwater microbial communities from Lake Lanier, Atlanta, Georgia, United States - LL-1510 | ecosystem: Environmental > Aquatic > Freshwater > Lake | place: USA: Georgia | collected...
CCCCCAAGTATGCGTAAACCTGCAACATTAGATACAGTTGATGCATCACGCACAGTAGACTTGGTGCCACAACAACAAGCAAATCGTGAATTAAACAAACAATTAGAATTGGAACCAAGTATGAGAAAAACTCCCTTTGAAACAACCCAACGTCCAATGACGTTTGAAAGTGATAGTAAAGAGCGTCCTTATGTATGTGTACACGCTAAAAAAGGTAAACATGAATGCAAAGCATCTTCAAGTTATGAGGCAGCTAAAAAAGCAGCAGCACATTGGGGTATGAAAAATACTGCAGGAATTGATGCACATTTAGCTGATGTAAAACACACAGCAGTTAATGAATCAGATGATATGGGACCTGTTACGAAAAAAGAAAAAACTGTAACAGTAACTCATAAAACCTCAGGTAAAGAACTTGTTATAAAAGATACACCTGCAAATAGAGCAAAATATAAAGAAATGGGTTATGACGTTAAAGTTAATGAATCATGGCCGATGGGACCTGTTACGAAAAAAGAAAAAACTGTAACAGTAACTCATAAAACCTCAGGTAAAGAACTTGTTATAAAAGATACACCTGCAAATAGAGCAAAATATAAAGAAATGGGTTATGACGTTAAATCATTAAAAGAAAATCATATCTATAAACCCGTTAAAAAGATGGGAAATGTAGAGATACATCAAGGCTTTATTGATGGTCATCCTGCAGATTATGTGGTCAAAGTAGGTGGTGAAACTGTTGCTCAGGGTATGTATCATTTCCCATCAAATGCTTTTTGGTTTAAAATCCCAGGAGTCAAAGGAGATAAAGCATTTGATGAATTAGATGATGTGGTTAACTTTTTTAACAAGAGTGACCGTCTTGATGAAAAATGGGCAGGTGATGCAAAAATTGAAAAAACAGGTGAATATGCTAACAAAACTATTGATGAGTTAGAAAGCATATTATCAAAGTTAAAGAAATCAGGACCACATAAAGAAGGGTCACCCGAGTATAAAAAACAAAACCAAATTGAGTTTGCAATTCGTTCAAAACATAAAGGTAAAAAATTTGGTAAAGTAGAAGAAAGTTGGCAGTCACAATTAGATTCACTTCTTAATGAAGGATTAACTGTTACAACTTCTACAGGTGGTCCAATGGGTGCAGAAGATAGCGTTAGCGTAAGTGCATCAGGAGAAGATGCTAAATCTATGATGGAATTACTACGTAATGCAGGTATTGGTCACGGTGGCGCAGGTGAAATGCATAGTGATGAGCCTGAAGTAACAGGGCAAGATGAAGTATTAGGTCAATTAGGTGGTCATAAGCATGATGATAGTGGAGACACAGATTTGTCATTCTTGAAAAAAATGATTGGTACACCCGTTGAAGCAGATGGATGTGATGAAGGTCAAACACAAACCGCTAGCCCAGGCGACGCTCACATGAGTCCAATGGCTAATAAAATGGACGAAGCTGACGTAGAAGAAGGTAATTTGTTTACCAAAGGCTTAGAGGATGATGATGTTAAGATTGGGGATAAAATTCCTGGTACTAATGCTATAAAAACAAAAGATATTGATGAATCCGATGATGAAGATAGTCATAAAGAAACAGAAAAATCATCAACGGGTGGTCGTATTGAACGTAAAGATGGTGTAACACGTCATCACGCAGGTAAACATTACGGGGGTTCAGACCAATCAGATGATGAAGATATTAAAGAAGATTCACGCAACAAATCAATCAGCGAAAATCTTAGATTAGTTAAAACATATCTTGGTGCAAAAACTGATAATAATCATGGTAATTTACAAAGAAACGCTAAAGTTTATTTTGATAGTAATTGGAGTGAATATCGTGTAAAGTTTTATACTGATGGTCAATATGAAGGTGAAGAATCTGATTATCATACCGACGATAGAGAAGATGCTAATTCTACTGCCTACGGGTGGACAATAGGAAGGCATAGTCAAATGGAATCATACGATTCACAAGATCCTACCGATGTAGCAGGAATTGATGATGAACATTCCGACGCAATGCGTGATGCAGGTTTGGCAGCATCGTATGTACCCGAAGAAGCATTAGATCAACCTGCAACATTTGAAGGTAAGTCATGCATGCATGAAGATGACATGGAAGAAAGTGCTTTACAAGCATACCTTGGAAAAAAGAAATATGGCGAAGAAGGTATGAAAGCACTTCAACAAGCAGGTCGTGAAGGCGCAAGCGATCAACACATGGATAAGCTTCGTGATAAATTTGACAAGTTAGATGAAGAATCTTATACTTTTGAATCATTATACAAAAAAATAGCAATGCTTGCTGAAGAATCTACTGAAGAAAAAGATCATAAAGCAGAAAAAGCAGGTAAAAAAGTTGCAAAAGATATTGAGTATGATGAAAAGCACGATTATTATTTTGGTAAAGAAAAAAGTTCAAAACAAGTGCGTGATACTGCAACAGGTCATAAAGCAGAGAAAACTGATAAGGGTACAAAGTACACTAAAAAACATGATGAAAAGTTAGATGAATGGGCAAATTCACCACAAAATAAATTAAGCGATGAAGAATTCCAAACAGAAATAGATTATATGTTACAATTATTAAGTGGTGGATTAAATGGACCTAAGGTTGATAATACAACACTTCCAAAAACACAAGTACGTCCTGTGGCAGAAAGTGAAAGTATTGAAAATTGGAGAAGGTTAGCGGGATTGAAGTAAGCAACTTATAAAAGACTGTACCTCACAAATCCCAACAATCGTTGGGATTTTTTTATATATTCTTTTAGATAAATACTATACTAATGGAATTCTATAAAAATGGCTCAACGAAATATTGACTATGGTGCATATCCTGATGATGGCAATGCAAACAGTATACGTGATGCATTCATTGCGACTCAAGATAACTTCACTGAACTTTTTAATCAACCACAAGCAGGTGTATCACAATTAGTTGGTGGTGCAGGCATTACTTTATATAACGCTAGTGGAGTAGCACAAGCACAATTAGCGGGTAATGTAAATGTTAGTGCAAATATTTACAAAATTACATTTCAAGCGGGAGATCCTGCAAATCCTGCAAGTTTAGGAGCACAATTTTTAACATTTAATGGTAATACAACAGCAACGATAGACTCATCGAATCCTGGCACGATACCTGATGTTGTGTTAGACATTAGCCCAGGTTTCTTAGCAAACTTTCAAGTCGCTAATTTATTTGTAAGTAATAAAGCGATTATTGGAAGTAACACAGTTGTTTATTCAAATTTACAACCTGTATTGACAGTTGCAGGTTCAAATACTGCCAATAATATACCAACAGGAAATATTGTAACAGATCATTTAAAAACTACACCATTAGGTAGAGTAGTTGGCAATGTTTCATTACAAGATGCACCATATACAAACGTTGGTGGAATAATTTATAATAATTATAGTACTGTTCCATATTTAGCATCCCAAGGAATTCAAGTACTAAGTTCAAATCCTGATTTTTTTAGATATGATACGGGTAATTTTAATTTATTAGTACCAAATATAAGCACAAATAATATTACTGTTTCAGGAAATATTAATGGTAATTTTACGGGAAATATATCGGGTAATGTTACTGTTGCAGGATTAGATAGAGGGTTAGCTATTAAATCAGGTTCGGGGCTTACAACGGCTCTATCAACAGGAAATTCTGTAAGTACTACTATTGCATCCAATGCATCTTCAGGTGCTACAATCATTAATATAACATCTGTTGCAGGCATTTCTGTAGGACAATCAGTGTCAAGTTCTATAAGTAATTTAATAGCATCAGGAACGTTAGTATCAAATGTTTGGGGTAGTAATAATAATGTTGAATTAGACAGTCCAATTACTAATAATGCAACAATCTCTGATCCAATTACATTTACTACATTAGTTGGATTCTTAAGATATACAACAAGTGGTGTATTTCAAGCTGTAACAACAACTGTTTCTTATATTGGTTCGAATGTAATTATTAGTGCAGGAGCAGGGTTAACACTTAGTAATACTGCTTCAAATTTGTTGATTTTAAATAATGTTTCATCATTTAACACATCAACGGGAGCATTACGGGTAAATGGTGGTGCAGGTATTAGTCAAGCATTAAATGTTGGGGCAAATATTAATGCAAATTCATTGAATATAGGTAATGGTGCACCAACGGGTAATTTAGGAGCTTTCAGAGTTGTTGCAAATGGTGAAGTTGCAACTACAAGTACTGCACCTGTTAATACAGGTAGTGAATTATCTAGTGGGGCATTAAGAGTTGCAGGTGGGGTAAGTGTAGGAAATAATTTATATGTAGGATCATTAACTAATAGTTCAAATAGTATTAGTGGTGCATTAAGAGTAGTTGGTGGAACAGGAATTGGTGATAATTTATTTGTTGGAAATGGTATATCAGGGACTACTTTAAAAATAGGTGGTAATGCATCACAAGGAGGTGTTGCAAATTTTGCTGTTAGTAGTACAGGAGTTTTAACTGTATCTGCAACTAATAGTGGAAATGTTAGTAATGCGAATTATAGTATTGTAACTAGTGGTGGAATATTAGCGAATTCTGATTTAAGAGTCTCGGGTGTAACTAATAGTATTGATACAACAACAGGAGCATTAATTGTTGCAGGAGGAGCAGGAATAAGTGGTAACTTAAATGTAGGTGGAAGATTTGTTTCTTCAGATCAAGTTGCGTTTACATCATTAACAGATAGCTTAGATAGTTCAAATGGTGCAGTAACTGTTTCAGGCGGTGTTGGTATAGCAAAAAAATTAAATGTCGGTACAAGTATTACAACAGATGCAATTTATGTTGGTAATAATAGTGGTAATAGTGGATTTGTAAATGGTATTTTATCAATTCAAAGTAATGGAAATATTTTAACAACAAGTTTAAATACAGTAATTTTTCCAACAAATGCATCTAATTTAGGTATTGGTTTACAAGCTAATACAATGACATTGGGTGCACCTAGTAGTTTATTATTATTAAATAGTTCTACTATAGCAGCAAATGGACAAACTACTCAAAATATATTTGAAACTGATGTTGCAACACTGAATTTTGTTGGAAGTGCAACAAGTGTTTTTATTGGTGCAAATAGCGGTACAGTGACATTGCGTAATCCTACATTAGTTGGTACACAATCCACACAAAACGTTTATAACACTACAGCATCTACAGTAAACGCATTTGGTGCTGCCACATTATTGAATTTAGGACAGAATAGCGGTATAGCAACATTACGTAATCCTACATTAGTTGGTACAGAAACGTCACAAAATGTTTATAATTCAACTGCTACAACTGTTAATGCATTTGGCACTGCCACCTCATTAAATATGGGTTCGTCTAGTGGCACTGCTACATTACGTAATCCTACATTAGTTGGTACAGAAACATCACAAAATGTTTATAATACAACTGCTACAACAGTTAATGCATTTGGTGAAGCCACTGCAATTAACATGGGTAATTTAAATAGTACTTTAACTTTACGTAGTAGTACAGTTGTAGGTGCAGCAGGGCAGATAAATCAAAATTTATTTAATACAGTAGCAACAACAGTTAATGCATTTGGTGCTGCATCGACAGTTAATTTTGCAAGTAATGTTGATCCAACTATTAATATCGGTAATGGTGGTTCAGCAGGCTCAGTAAAAATATACAGTACATTAAATGCATCTAGTAACACATACACAAATGGAGCACTTCAAGTATCAGGTGGAGCAGGATTTGCGAAAGATGTATATATTGGTGGAAATTTATATTTAGTTGGAAGTAACTCTAATGGTACAGTAAGTAATACAAAAATTGAAATACAGAATACATCAGATTCAGCGAATGCTACTGATACTTCAGCAAGTATTAGTACTACAGGTGGTGTTAGTATTGCTAAATCTTTAAATGTTGGCGCAAATATAAGAGCTAATTATTTAGGTGTAGGTGGTAATTCAGGATTTAATGGTAGTGGAGAAACAATATCTTTTTCAGGAAATTCATCAGTAAGTAATATCGACTCTACTGCTGCAACTTTAAATGTTGCTAATTCCACTGTAGGTACTATTAATTTTGGATCTGCTGCATCAAATATTAACATTGGTGTTGATAGTGTTGGTAGTAGATTAACCATTCGAAACGGTAACGTTATTGGTGCTAATTCAACACAATTATTATATGACGGTGTAGCAACAACAATGAATTTTGCACGTGCTGCAACATCTATAACTATGGGTGCAGTAACAGGCACTATGACATTGCAAAATCCCACTGTTGTTGGTACACAAGCAACGCAGAATTTACATAATACTGTTGCCTCTACAATGAACTTTGCAGGACAAGCGTCATCGTTAAATATGGGACTTAACAGTGGTACAGCAACATTACGTAATCCTACATTAGTAGGTACAGAAACAACTCAAAATGTTTATAATAGTACTGCTACTACGGTAAATGCATTTGGTGCAGCTACTTCATTAAACGTTGGTTCAACTAGTGGCACAATGACAATTAATAATCCTACTGTTGTTGGTACACAAACCACACAAAATGTTTATAATAGTACTGCAACTACTGTAAATGCATTTGGTGCAGCTACTTCATTAAATGTTGGTTCAACTAGTGGTACAATGACAATTAATAATCCAACTGTAGTTGGTACACAAGCAACACAAAATTTATTTAATTCTACAGCTACTACAATTAATTTTGGTGGTGCAGCATCAACTATTCTAGTTGGTGCTAGTGGCGGAGTTGCAAATTTTGCAGGTACTATTAATGTAGTTGGCAACGTCAATGGTAATAATATTGCAGGTATTATAAGACCAACAGGTGGTAATGGAACAGCGGGTATCATTTTTCCTGCAGACCCTGGTGGTGGCAGTGGAGATCTTGCAACAATTAAATATTATGCTTACTCAGGTGAAGCAACTGTACTTGAATTAGCCGTTACAAATGATAATGATGACATTATAAAATTAAATGCTTCAGGCGGAACAGAAATTATTGGTACGGCAACAATCGGTAATGTTGCTGCTACTAACGTAAATGTTTCGTCAACATTAACTACTACAAATATTACAACAGGTAGTTCATCAACAGCAGGTAATATAACAGGTAATTGGACATTAACCGCAGGTTCACGATTAGCAGCAACATATGCTGACTTAGCAGAATATTATTCGGCTGATGCTCCTATTGAAAAAGGACGTGTAGTAGAAATTGGTGGTACAGAAGAAATAACAATGTGTAATACATTTATGAGTACACGAGTTGCAGGAGTTGTAACAACTGAACCTGCATATGTTATGAATAGTATGAATAATTATGTTTATCCTGTTTGTGTTGCTTTGGTAGGTCGTATCCCTGTAAAAGTAAGAGGCAAGATTAAAAAAGGTGACATGCTTGTAAGTTCAATAAATGGATGTGCTATTGCAACAAGTAATCCTGTACTTGGCTCAATAATAGGAAAAGCTTTACAAGACTATGATAGTACCGAAGAAGGTACTATTCAAGTAATGATAGGAAGAAATTAATATGCAAGTAACATTACAAATTTTACAAGCAGTATGTGATAAAACCCCTGCAGCAAAATTACAACCGTTTGTTGATCCATTAAATCAAACATTAGAACATTATGAAATCAATACACCACAGCGTATTGCAGGATTTTTGGCACAAACTGGACATGAGATTGGTGGTTATCAATTTCTAAAAGAAAATTTAAATTATAGCGCACAAGGGTTGAATAAAATATTTAAAAAATACTTTCCAACTGAAGCTGCAGCTAAACCTTATGAGAGAAAACCTGAAAAAATTGCAAATAAAGTATATGCTAATCGTATGGGTAATGGTGACGAATCAAGTGGTGATGGTTGGAAATTTTGTGGTAGAGGATTAATTCAATTAACAGGAAAAGTTAATTATACAAGATTTGCAACTTCATTAAGTATTTCAATAGATGAATGTGTTGCTTACATGGAAACTCATGCGGGTGCAGTAGCAAGCGCAGGATGGTTTTGGGATAGCAACAAATTAAACCAATATTGTGATAAAAATGATTTTACGATGCTTACTAAAAGAATTAATGGTGGAACAATTGGTTTAGAAGATCGTAAAAAACATTATGAAGCTGCATTAAAAATATTACAAGGTTAATATGGCACAACCAATATGGAATACTCCTGCAGGAAGTATCGGTCAATTTTTAGAGCGTAGACCAATTATTTTTCAGTTTGAAGCTGCAAGCGCAGATGGTCTATCAAGCGTAATTTATACACTGCAAAGTGGAAAATTACCTGCGGGTTTACCTGAACATCCATTAACTATTAGAAGTGATGGAAGATTAATTGGTATACCCGCAGAAGTCGGAACTGATATTATTTACTCATTTACAATACGTGCAACTGATGCTTTAGGTAATATCAGAGATAGATCATTTACTATGACTGTAACAGGGGCTAGTCCACCGAGGTTTTTAACGTATCCTGGGACGATAATATCAACTGTAGATAGTCGTTATGTTTATTATCAAATTAGATATGAAAATACAGATCCTGATAATAATCCCTTTTTGAAAATTATTAATGGTAGATTGCCCCCTGGGTTGGAGATGACTCCGTTAGGTTTAATCACAGGATACCCACTACCACCTTTAAGTGGTTTAGGACTACCAACATCTAAAGTATATAATTTTACAGTGCAATTGACAACTGACAGTGGTATTATTACCACTAATTATAACATTATTGTTGTCAATTATTATCTTGAAAATCCTATACCGTCAGCAAATGCACGACCACCTGTTATTTTAAATAGTCAACCATTAGTATTAAATCCCCCATTAAGTGATCCATATTATGGATATTATATGCCATATGATGGTGCTATAGGTAGAGTAAGACATAATAATGAATGGGTATATAAAATTATCGGATATGATTATGAAAATACAGGCGTACTAACTTATGATATTACAGGTTTAAATGCGATTAATAATGCCAACCCCCTCTCCCCAGGCACCCTCTCCCTCGATACCTCAACAGGGTGGATAACAGGAAGATTTCCCGATATTGGAAATAAAGTTTTAGATTTTTATTTAACTGCCACAGTCACTAAAACTGCTCCGTCAGGATTTTCTACAGGTAATATTTTAGGTATTTCGAGCATTACAAATGTTAGCCCCGCTATTGTCACAACTTTAACACCACATGGTTTTTATGATGGTCAACAAATTACAATTGCTGAGAATATTCCGTCAACGATCAATAGTACAAATATATTTGTAAATGTGTTAAGTCCAACTACATTTGCTATGTATCAAAATCAAGGATTAACCGTAGCATGGCCTGCAACATCAACTAATGTGACAACTACGGGTATTTGTTGGTCCAACGAATACACTAGAACTAGTCAAGTATATCGTTATACCTTAACATTAGTAGGAAATTTAGACAATGATTTTACTTGGGTTAGTCCTACCTATCTTGGTAATTTAATTAATGGACAAATAAGCACTTTAAGTATAAAAGCCACCACCAATTTAGTAGGAGAAACAGTTAATTATAGAATAGTAAGTTATAGACAAGAAAATTTTAATAGTGTAGTTTATGGTGCAATGGGTGCAATAGTTTCAACTACAGTACCTTATTACACAGCAGTTGGAGATTTAGGATCTATAGCATATAGCACAGATTTCGGAAAATCATGGACATATGTTAATCAATTTTCATTCGACTCATTACAAAGTGTAGCATATGGATATTACCCAACTTCAGGAAATGGATTGTTAGTTGCGGTAGGTTATGATCAGTCTTTGAATCCAAAAATCTATAGATCTACCGATTCTATGAATTGGAGTCCTGCAGCAACTGCAGGAAATTATCAATTATACGATGTTATTTTTGATGATAGAACAGCAGCAGAAAGATGGATAGCAGTTGGTAATAACGCTCTTATTGTAACAGGATCACAAACAGGATTTTTGTGGAATGAAGGAACTATTACGGTTACAGGTTCTACATCAGGAGATATTGGGTATGTATTTAATAAAATTATAAGAAGTGCAGGAACAGTTGCAACTTATCGTTATACAGTGGTAGGTAATAATGATACAGGTAATGCAGCAATATATTGGTCTGAAGATTTATTATTCCCTAATCAAACTCCTGCTACAACTTGGAATGCTGCAACCTTTACGCCTATATCTATTATAGATATATCTCAGCAAGAGCCAGGATTAGTGATTACTGCTGATATACATAATTTATATGATGGGCAAGAAATTGTAATATCAGGTGTACTTGGTATGACACAAGTTAATGGTAATACATACTATGTTAAATCATCAGGATATATTGTTAATACTTTTGCTTTATATGAAGATAGTGATTTAAGTGTTCCATTAGATACAACTGCATTTACTGCTTACATAAGTGGTGGTAGTATTGCTGCTGTTTTACCACCTTTAAATAGTGTTGCAACCGATGGGCTGCAATGGGTTGCAGTGGGTGATGATGGAATCATTTTACAAAGTCAAGATGGAGAAAATTGGTCATTACAAGCAAAAGTTACAGAAGAACGATTAAAATCAGTAATTTACGATGCTGATCTAATGCAGTTTTTTATTGTTGGAAGTGATGGATACACAGCATATAGTGCAGATGGACTAAATCGTTCATGGAGTTATATATCAGGAAAAACAGGTAATGATCTTAATAGTATTGTATATGGATTAACGGTTCCAAAAGTTGGTTATCTAATAACTAATATTACAAATGCTTCTCCTGCTGTAGTAACAACCGATCAGCCACACCAATTAGAAAACGCTACTGAAATATATATTAAAAGTGTCATAGGAATGACAGAAATTAATGAAAAGAAATTTTATGCAAAACCACTAACAGTTACAACTTTTGAGTTATATACTGATGAAAGTTTGACAGTTCCATTTAGCACTGTTTCATATAGTGAATATGAAAGCGGAGGAACTATGCAACAATTACAACGAAATTTTGTTGCAGTAGGTCAGAATGGTACTACTATTTATAGTAGAACAATTGAAGTTTATAATCCTGAAGCTATTACGCAGGAGTATGATGAATTTTATTATGATGAAACATTATATGATCAAAATGCTAATTTTATTATTGAATGGATTAGTCCTACATTAGGTGAATTACCACCTAACTTAACATTTTTACGAACAGGCGAGATAGCAGGACGGTTAGTTTTTGAAGCAACATTTGATCAGGCAGGTGTTTATCCACAATCAATTTCAAATTATTATTTTTATGTACAAGCATATATTGTTGGTCAAGAAGAAATCAATGAAACAAAAGAATTTTATTTTACCACGTATCAAAAATTTAGTGAGCCTTATGAAACAATTTATATGCAATGTTATCCTACGTTACTCGAACGTTATAAATTAAATGAACTATTAAGATCAGATGCCCCAGGCGATCCAAACACAATTATACCAACTGCTGCTGTATACAGAGTTACTGATCCTTATTTTGGACGAGCAAAAAATATAGTATATAATCATGCATATGGTATACCTGCAAGCACTGTACAAGAATATTTAAGTGCGATTAATATCAATCATTATTGGCGTGACATTACTTTGGGTGAATTAAAAACTGCAGTTGCAAGAAATTCAAGTGGTGAAATTATATATGAAGTCGTTTATAGTGAAATTATTGACGATTTAATAAACAATAATGGTGTTTCGGTATCTAAACAAGTTGTATGGAAAAATTTGATTAATCTTAATCTTGGGCCATTTTATGACAGCGCAACAAATATATGGACTAGTTACATTTTTGCAGAAAATCCTGTAACTGTTGAAATTATTGCTACTCCAAGTGCAAATAATTATGAATTAAGCTCAGTACAGGGATTATCTCTAAACATGATTTTAGGTAATACCGTTGCACAACCATATATTACAGCAATTGACGTAGAAACTAATGTTGTAACACTTAATACTCCAATTACAACACCATGGGTTTCAGGAGATTCAGTAACATTCTATAAAGCAACATTTTATACTTCACAATCCCCAGGCTACCTCCGCTCAGTTTATCCAAACAGTCTTCCTAATATGAGAAAACAAGAACAAGATCAATTGGGTTTTTATAATGATGATGCTTTATTACCTGCATGGATGACAAGTCAGCAGCTTAATGGAAGTACATTAGGATTTACACCTGCTTGGGTAATTGCCTACTGCAACCCAGGCTACTCCACCACTGTTAAAAACAATATTAATGATTGGCAAAATAGTTCTTCGGGTATAAAATTTAATAAAATACAATTTACGATTGATCGTTTTGAAGTAGATAAACAATTAACATTTGATTGGAATGGTAAAGAATGGGTAAGTGTTTTACCAAGTTCACAACCTCCTGTAACTAATAATTCTAAAGATATCTATGTATTATTTAAACAAAAAACAATTTTACCCTATACCATTGAAGGATAAATATTTTTATGAGCGCAATTGACACAGGACAAATTGATACTGCCTACCCCGTCCCAGGCATTAATAACAGTTCACAAGGTTTTCGTACCAATTTTACAGCGATTAAAAGTGGATTGGATACTGCATCAACTGAAATTACTGATTTACAAACTAAAGCTGTAGTAAAAAGTGGTTTAACAAATATTCCATTAGATAATGATATGGCTAATACTTTGATCAGTAATGCATTAGTCCAAGGTTTTAGAGCAACAACCTATAATTTAGGTAATAATCTTAGCGGTACTGTAACCGTTGATATTACAAACGGTGATGTTCAGTATGGAACCATAACAGGTAATGTTACCTTAGCATTTTCAAAATGGGCACCTGCGGGAACACAAAGTAATGTACAAACTGTATTTACCGTTGCTAATACACAAGCAGTAATAACTTTACCCAATAATATCACAGATGGTACTATTACTATTGAAAATTATGTTGGCAATGGTGTAGCAGGTGGAAATTTAACAACACCCGCAACGGTCACTAAATTACATCACGAATTTACTACTTTAGATTGTGGTACAAATGTTACAATGCAACCAATCAATAGACCAAGAAAATCAGCACAAGTTGTAACAAGTGTACCCATATCAAATATTGGCGTACAAGGTGATAAAGCAGGAACTATTGCTTCGGATTCAACATATTTTTATGTCTGTACTGCAAACTACGATGGTGCCACTGCGATTTGGAAAAGAGTTACTCTAGCAGCATGGTAATGCAATCACATCCTTTTATTACTGATTTATCAGGCCAAAACTTAGAAGAATTGGGTGAAAAAATTAATACCTTGAACAATCGTTTACAATGGGCATTTCGTATGGGTAAACATGATTTAGTTCGTCAAATGCAAATGGCATTGGAGTCTTATCGTAGTGAATATGCAAAACAGCAAAAAGAAATGTGGGAAAAACGTGGTAGTGCGCCTAAAATAGATATATCTTAATTCATTGCTAATAATAAAAAAATATACTATATTGATTAGATGAAATTCGACTCCTATGGACAAATTATACTAGAAGAAACTGATTTGTGCAATTTTTACTTGCAAAATCCTGAATTAATTATTAAAGAAAGTTTAGTATCAAAAGAAATAAAGTTTCATTCGGATTTAGATATTAATAATCCACCTATTTTAACACAGTGTCAATCATCAAATTTATCATTCATTGAGTTTGATAAACATAACCAAGAACAGTGGTTTATGCCTAAAGAATATTTTGATTTTGATATTGCAGAATGGGTATTATATCAATGTGATAATGAAGCAGAATTACAAAGGTGTGGAGCAGAACTATTAAAATATGCTGAGCTAAATATGCTTACCTTATTACAATATTTAAAATATCTTGTTGATACTATGCGTTTAAATAATATTGTATGGGGTGTTGGTCGGGGAAGTAGTGTAAGCAGTTTTGTGTTGTACAAAATAGGAGTTCACAGAATTAATAGTTTATATTATGAACTAGACTATAATGAATTTTTAAAATAGGAGAAAAAACATGACTTTAAGAAGAACAGCTAATGGAAAGTTAATTGATATTAATGCACTTGCAGCTAAACATGAGCGTACTCGTGCAGTAGGTAATATGAACGTGAACGCTCGTGGAGATATTGTAGATTCACATAATAAGATTATTAATGATTCTTCAAAAAGAGTAAGTTCTATGTATAAAAAAACAATGCAGAATGGTAAAAGTCAATTTAAGCCTAAAACTGCAGTACGCACAGAACAAAAAGAAACAGAACAAAAAGGTACAGAACAAAAAGAAGAGCAAGTACCAAGTAAATTAATGGATGATTTTTCTAAATATGATGAAGATTGGAATCCAAACGATAAAAAATAATCTAAATTACTTTAAAATTTTACTTAAATGGATAATATAAAGATATGAATAAGTTTTTATTTGACGCACATAAAATTAATAAATTAACTCCACTTCATGATTCAGTCATTGTTTCTGATATGAATTTTGAAGAAAGAAAAACCTCTAGTGGTATTTTTCTTGTAAGCGATGATGCCAAAAATAGTGGCATTAGACCAAGATGGGGTAAAGTTTATGCTGTTGGTGCAGAACAAAAACATGTAAAAGTAGGGCAGTTTGTACTAATTGCACATGGTCGTTGGACACGTGGGATAAAAATTGAAGATGAACACGGTATCCATACCATTCGTAAAGTAGATAATAATGATATCCTAATTGTTAGCGATGATCCTGTCATTGATGATACAATGGGTGATAAAACAATTTGAAGGAACCAAAATGGCAAAATCAAAAAATGCAGTAAACAAAATTAGTGATAAACTTTCAACTGTAAATGATAATTTTAATGTCTATATGTACGATAACGGGTTTATGCTTGAAATCGGTGGCAAAGATCACGATGATAATTGGACACAAGCTAAAATTATGTGTTCAGATGTTGAAGTACTCATGAATCTTATCAAAGAAGCAGCTCAACTAGATCGAGATTAATGATGGCTAGATGGCATATTTCAACTGCAGATAAAAAATCTGTCGAAGAACATGAATATTTTGAAAAAGATGGTAATACTATCATTCTTGTAACAGGATATCGTTGGGGTTCATGGATTGTTACGACAACCAATGATGAAAAACCACATTTTATACGTGTACGTAATCCATTAGGTAATGAAGATGAAGATAGTATAGATATGTACAATTGTACAGAAAATAATATTGAAAGTACGGATCTTGAATCACTAGATGATGGATGGTATTTTGATATAATATATCCTGATGATATGCATCAAGATGAACAAGAACTTTTATCCGAATTATGGGAGGAAAATTCTTATGAAGGTTTGGAAAGTGAGGGATGGATTCAAACAGAAACAGAATGTTGGGTGAGTTGCGAACTTAATGTTGAAAGGATAACTAATGATTAAGAAATTTGGTGCGTGGATATATCGTAAATTATCGCAATATCATAATGAACAAAATTTAATCGGTAAAGAAGTAGCTGTGTTATCATCAACCTCTGAAAGTTCTTTTAACCGAAGAAAAAGTATGGTTTTTAATGTGTACTTTGCAAATGGTGGTATAGTTGTAGAAACTCGAAACTATGATAAAAAGCGTGATGAGTGGGATGAAAAGTTATACATTGTTACGGAAGATCAAGACTTGGGTGAATTTTTATCTCGCACTATTACTATAGAATCACTTACAAGATGATATTACAAAACAAGTTGTGGACTGAAAAGTATAGACCAAAATCTATTAAAGATTATGTTTTTGTTGATACTAATCAACAAATTCAAGTTGAATCATGGATTAATGAAGGTATTATACCACACATATTGTTTAGTGGCGACCCAGGCACAGGTAAAACCACCTTAGCTAAAATCCTAATTAACGAATTAGGAATTGATGAACTTGATGTATTAGAGATTAATGCATCTCGTGAAAACAGTGTGGATAATGTTCGCACCAAAATCCATAATTTTGTACAAACTATGCCTTTTGGTAAGTTTAAAATTGTATTATTAGATGAAGCAGATTATTTGTCTAGAGATGCACAAGCTAGTTTACGTAATGAGATGGAAACTTATGCTTCTTCTGTTCGTTTTATCTTAACCTGTAATTATGAATATCGTGTAATTCCTGCTCTACGTGAATCAAGATGTGTAAAAATGTATATAAGTAATCCTGACTATACAGAATTTACTGCACGTGCAGCAACTGTACTTATGGCTGAAAATATTCAGTTTACAATTGAAAATCTTGAAAACTATGTTTCACAAACTTATCCTGATTTGCGTAAATGTTTAAATCAACTGCAAGCAAATAGCACTACAGGTGAATTATTATATACAAATGCAATTAATAATCAAGATGGAGAACTACTTGAAATTACTGAATTATTTAAACATAATAAAATTATTGAAGGTAGACAACAGTTATTACAATTTTTAATTTTTAATCCAACTAGAGTAGAAGCAATATATAAATGGATGTATGAAAATCTAGATTTATGGGGCACCACTCAAACTGAAAGAGATACTGCGATTGTTATAATTAGAAATGGTTTAGCCAATCTCTCTTTAGTTGGTATACCTGAAATTAATTTAGCAGCTACACTTATTGAATTAACATCAAGGGGTAATTAATATGGCAAAACAGAAAAAATTAGAAACAAAAGAATTTGAAAGCATTGCAGTAGGAAAATATTCTATACGAACTATTTATGGTGACGGAAGAGTAGATTTTACTATTGATTGGGATCAACTACGTGATCATATTAATGAAGCACTACAACAACATTATCGAGCTAAGTTAGTGGAGGAAGCACCGTTTCATCCTGGGTATGAGGGGGCAGTAATTAAGCAAGGTGTATCTAAACCTAAAAAAAGTAAAACCAAATCATGAGATATTTGTTAATAACCTATGTTCGTAAGCCACAGGGACAAATTGATGAAATCGTTGGTTTTGCTACAAAAGTTCGAGACAAAGACTATAATAACTGTAACGTGATTGTTGATTATAAAGATAAAAAAGTATTAAAATGTGTTATAGAAGGCAAAAAAGTTGAAACAAATTTCCAATTAATGGATGATTATTACCGCAAAGTTTATCCTGAACTTATTAAAAAAATAAACGACGAAGCTGAAAAATTTACTTGACAAATTTGAAAAACTAGTATATAATACATTTTTATGATGAGATAAAACTTTGGACACAAATAGTTTAATTTTAGTTGATGTTGATGGTGTACTTTGTAATTGGGAGTATGCTTTTGACTGTTGGATGCAAGAACATGGACATAAGAAGCTAGAAGGTTCACAGTTTGAGTACAACATCGGTAAACGTTATGGTATTACCAAAGAAGATGGTAAACGGTTGATAAAGATTTTTAATGAATCAGCAGCTATTGGTTTTTTGCCTCCTCTTCGTGATGCAATTCACTATGTTAAGAAACTTCATGAAGAACATGGGTATGTATTCCATGCTATTACTTCGCTAAGTTTAGACAAAAATGCTCAAAAATTGCGTAAGATGAATCTTACAAAATTGTTTGGTGAAACAGTCTTTGAAGAAATTATTTGTCTTGATACAGGTGCTGATAAAGATGATGTACTTGATAAATATAAAGGTACAGGGTACTATTGGGTTGAAGATAAGTATGCCAATTGTATTGCAGGATTAAACGTTGGGTTGATACCAATTTTAATGGAACATGGACATAATATGGATTTCGACGATCCATCCGTGATTAAAGTAAAAAATTGGAAAGAAATCTACGAAATGATTGTAAAATAAGGCTCAAATGAGCCTTATTTTTTATCCATATAATTTTAAAACATGTTCAATAATTGGATGGCGTTGTACATCAATCACTGTAAATTTACATAATTGTATAGTGTCTATTGGAAAAAATTTCAATCTTTGTTCTAAGTCTGTTAATCCATTATCTGAACGTTTTCTATCAGATTGTTCTATATCTCCTGTTATAACTATTTTTGAATTTTCTCCTATTCTAGTTAAAAGCATTTTAATTTGATTTGGTGTTGCATTTTGCGCCTCATCAAGAATTGCCCATGCATTTTTAAATGTTCTACCACGCATAAATGCTAATGGTGAAATTTCTATAATTTGCTCTTGAATCATGTGCTCAATTTCTTTTACATGATAGAATTCTCTAAACACATCAAGAAGCGGTCTTGTCCAAGGTTCCATTTTTTGATTTAAATCGCCTGGTAAGAATCCGTGTTTTTCATCATCTACTGTAATAGCAGGTCTAGTTAAAATAATACGCTCACATTGTTTAGATCTTAAAGCTTGTATTGCCGCAAGTGTAGCCAAATATGTTTTTCCTGTACCTGCGGGACCTGTTCCTACAACAACATCAATGTCTTGGTCTAATAACGCAAGAATGTAGTTTTCTTGATTTATAGACTTAGGTATTAAATTTATTGATTTTCGTTGTCGTTGGGGATTAAATTCTATAGTATTTTCATCTTTTTGATAGAATCTTTGGGTGTCTGATCGGTGAGGATGTTTCATAAATTTTTCTTGTTCTTTTCGGATAGCCGAATTTTTTCTACGACTCAAAGTTACACTCCTTATAGTAATGAGCACTAGCTCAATAATATTTACTTATTATAAAAAATTCAACTATGCTCTTGTTTTTCATCAATTCATTGCATAAATACAAAACTATCCTTCAAAAAGTTGTTTCCATGATTGTAAATTGATAAAAGATAAATACTAAATCATGGAAAAATATTATGCCTAAGAAAGATACATTCTTAGATTCATTGGAATGGGTTGATATTATCAATAACGTTAAAGGTATCATGACAAGTGATGGTACCATGGCTACTTTATTAGATTTTGAACGAGTTATTGATGAAGCTGATATATATGCGTTTAAAAATTGGAAAATGGGCGAGTTAGTGGATGGTCCTGTAATCGGTAAATATTTAGTATCTTGTACATTTATGTGGCCTAGAACATTAATGCCTGATCCACGTGCGGGTAAAAGATTAGTAAATCTTGGTTGTAAAATAAAATTTAAAGAAACTACAGTAGAAGTACCTGTTGAAATAAAAGAACCGATGGATTATAAGCCTGGGACGCATTATCCAAAAAAAACAAAAAAGAAAATTTGGTTAGTTAATATAACAATACCAAAAACTTTAATGAATGATATACGTGAAGGTAGTGTTGATATCGCAGAACAAACTATTGATTTAGAAGATTTAGATGATGCTTATCAAAAGGATTTTGATACAGAAGAAGTTAAAAATAAAAACAATAAATCTACTGAAATGCCACAACCTGCATTAAATGCACCTCCACCACCTCCACCAATTGGAGGACCATCACTATGAAAAAGATTTTAAATGAAAGTTTAAATTATTTGGATATGGAACATTTAATTTTACCTATAGTAACTATTGACAAATACAAAGCGACCATGGGTAAGGATAGTGATATAATTACATTGGGATTTACAGTTAAAAATGAAAGTGCTGCAGAAGATTTAGTAAATTGGTTTGAACGAGGTTATGATTGGGTACTTGATGCAGAACGCAGCCCAAGCGAAGTCTCCCCTAATAAATATATTGTGTTTGTTGAATTACAACGTAAAAAAATTGCAGCAAAACATATTATTCAATTAATTGAGGATTTAAAAACATTAACAGGTATTCCTATAGAAAATTGGAGTTTAAAAGTTAATGATCAAAAAGGAGATGCTACAGTGGAATTTATTGAAACATATGTACCGTTGCGATCTTCTGAATATAAAGATGAACATGAAGATGAGTTAAATGAATGGCGAAATATTGCAGGGTTAAATGCAGAAATTAAACAACAAAGTAAAGATCAAAATATTTTAGCAATGCAACGTCAAGCAGGAATAATTTAAGGAATTTACAATGCCTATAACAACAATAACATTAGCGCAACGTAGTGATGATGAACGTGGTTTTGCTTTAAATGATGAAGCACATGAACGTTTGGTAAATGATAGAAGTGTTAAAACAGATGGTTGGCATGATCCACATGATCTAAAAGCAGCACAACAATGGGGAGCACCACCTCAAGCTAATCAAGCAGAAATCCTCAAAAACCCAGGCGGCGCAATGCAAAGCGGACCTGCTGAAGTTTTAATTAAAACTGATGATAAGTTTGGAGATTGGATCAACAAACGGTGGAGACCCATGATGAGTGTTATCTATATGATAACATGTTTTGCAGACTTTGTATTATTTCCAATATTATGGAGTGTTTTGCAAGCACTAAGCCATGGTCAAGTCAATAGTCAATGGATGCCAATTACGTTACAAGGTGCAGGGTTGTACCATATTGCAATGGGTGCAGTTTTAGGATTAACTGCTTATGGTAGAAGTCAAGAAAAAATCGCAGGTAAAGCTTAGTATTAAATATCCTAATGGACTATTATCAAACATTGGGTGTAGCTAAAAATGCTACACCTGATGATATTAAAAAAGCTTATCGTAAACTAGCAAGTCAACACCATCCTGATCGTGGTGGTGATACTGCTGTCTTTCAAACTATACAAGTGGCATATGATACACTAATAGACCCTGAAAAACGTGCACAGTATGATAATCCACAACCACAATTTAATATGGGTGGGGGTGGATTTAATTTTAATTTTGGTGGACCACCTGACTTAAATGATTTTTTCTCACACGTATTTCGACAACACAATAGACCACAACAGAAAATTTACACTGTTACAATATTTTTAACTTTAGAACAGGTTGCTATATCTGAGCCACAAACAGTACATATTAACACGCCTATAGGTGCTAAAATACTAAAAATTGATTTGCCTAAAGGCATTGATGATGGTGCAGTTGTAAGATATGATGGTTTGTTGCCTGATGGACCGCTGCAAGTAAATTTTAGATTACACCGTCATCCATTGTTTGAAAGACGAGGATTAGATTTATATTATAACTATGATGTATCAATTTTTGATTTGGTAATTGGCACAAAGATTTTTGTACCTACCATTTTTCAAAAAGAACTTGAAATTAATATAGAACCACGTACCCGTCCTAATTCTACTCTTCGTTTAAATAATCATGGTATAATAGGACATAACGGTCAAGGTGACCAATATGTAGTATTAAAACCAAAAATGCCTAATATTATTAATGAAGAAATCATAAGAGTTTTAGAGAAATACCGTGACTTAAATACAAGATGAAACTCACAAAAAGAACTTTACACTTAATTACAAAACCTGTTGATTTTAAATTTCCACTTAAAAATAAAGATTTAGGTGATAAATTATTTAAATTTATGCATCAAAGTGGTGGGATAGGTTTGGCTGCAAATCAAGTTGGCTTACGTCAAAGAGTCTTCGTAATGTCAGTTGATAATGACAATAGAGTTTTTTTTAATCCAAAAATTATTGAATCAGGTGATAATTTATCACCATATCAAGAAGGTTGTTTGAGTTATCCTAATGAATACGTAGAATTATATAGACCTGATATAATTAGATTAGAATATCAAAATGAAGAAGGTGTTTATTATTATGAACACTTTAGTAATTTACATGCTAGAGTTATTCAGCATGAAATTGATCATTTAAACGGTATAACTATGCACGATAGAAAATTGGAGAATAATAATGCAAGAAAATCCTGAAATTCAAAAAATTGTTGAACAAGCAATTCATATCGCTAAAAGTAAAAAACATGTATATGTAACCTTGGAACATACATTGTTAAGTTTAATTACATTTGAAAAATTTAAAAATCTTTTAGATGATTTTGGTGTAGAAACTGATTTGCTTATTCAAGAAGTAGACTCATATTTAGATGGATTAAAATCTGTAGTTTTAACTACAGATGATGAAGTTATACCTAAAAAAACTAATTCCTTAGAACGAGTTTTTAATCGTGCAGTTACACAAGTTCTTTTTACAGGCAGAAGACAAATTGAATTAATAGATTTATATGCTTCACTAATGCAAGAAACTAATAGTCATGCTCACTATTTTTTACTTAAATTTGGTGTTACAAGAAACGAATTTATTGTTTATTATAACAAAACTCAAAAAAATAATAAAAATGCTAATAAACTTAGTGAAGAACAAGCAAATGAAATTCTTGATGAACATACTACTAATCTTACTGAATTAGCTAAAAAAGGTAAATTAGAACCACTAATAGGTAGAGAAATTGAATTAGAAGATATTGTCAATGTTTTAGCTAAAAAATTTAAGTCAAATGTACTCATGGTCGGTGACCCAGGAGTCGGCAAAACCATAATCGCTGAGGGTTTAGCTCAAAGAATTATTGATGAAGATGTACCACCATTTTTACTTGAACATGAAGTATATTCTCTTGAAATTGGTTCATTATTAGCAGGTTCTAAGTATCGTGGGGATTTTGAAGAGAAAGTAAAACATGTTTTGGAAGCTTTAGCAACTAAACCAAAAACCATTCTTTTTATTGATGAAGCCCACACTATGCGTGGAAGTGGCAATAGTAGTGGCAATAGTATTGATTTTGCTAATATGATTAAACCTGCTATTACAAAAGGTAATCTAAAAATTATTGCAAGTACAACATGGGAAGAATATTACGAATCCTTTGAAAAAGATCGTGCATTAATGCGTAGATTTTATAGAGTTTCAATTGATGAACCTAACCATGAAACTACCATTAATATATTAAACGGTCTAAAAACTAGATTGCAAAAATTTCATGATGTACAAATCTTAAATAGTGCAATTGAATCAGCAGTTAATTATAGTTCACGCTATATTCATGACCGTAAAAATCCTGACAAAAGTATTGATTTACTAGATGCAGCTTGCGCAAAACAACGTGTAGCTGATAACAAAGGAGCACAAATTACCGAGGCTAATATTAAAGAACAAGTTACAAGAATGTGTAAAGTTTCTGAAGACAAACTTAATAGTGATACTTCAGAAAAAATGATCAATCTTGAAGGTAATGTTAAGTCTAGATTATTTGGTCAAGATGAAACTGTTGAACAAATCTTAGAACGTATCTATGTAAGTTATGCGGGTATCTCTAATGATAAAAAACCAATGGCTAGTTTCTTGTTTTTAGGCCCCACAGGTAGTGGAAAAACAGAAACCGCACGTTTACTTAGCGAATACCTTAGTATGCCACTATTACGTTATGATATGAGTGAATATCAAGAAAAACATAGTGTTGCAGCTTTAATTGGGGCACCTCCTGGGTACGTCGGATATGGGGAAGGTAATCTTGGTGGTGGTAAGATTATTAATGATTTGAGCAAAAACCCATATGCAATATTATTATTTGATGAAGTCGAAAAAGCACATCCTGACGTATATAACCTTTTCTTGCAATTATTGGATGAAGGTAGAATTACTAGTACTAATGGTAAGACAGTAGATGCCAAAAATACAATTATCATTATGACAAGTAATTTAGGTGCAAGGGATAGTGAACGCTCTAATATTGGGTTTGGTTCAACACAAAAAACAGGTGAAGATGAAAAAGCATTAAAAGAATTTTTTAAACCCGAACTACGCAATCGTATTGATATGGTTTGTAAGTTTAAGAAACTTGACAACCTAGCAGTAAAGAAGGTTGTTATTAAATTTGTTAATGAGCTAAAATCACAACTATTAACGCAACATGATATTACATTAAATTTAGGTGAAGATGTTATAGAATATCTTGCTAAAGTTGGTTATGATGACAAAATGGGCGCACGACCACTATCACGTAAAATTGATGAAGTTATTCGTGTACCACTAAGCAAAAAAATATTGTTTGAACGTTTAAAAGCATCTACTGTAACAGCAGTAATTAAAGAAGAAAAAATTGATTTTGATGTAGAAAAGAAAAGCGAAAGGAATCAGGTCATTGGTGAAGATGGAATCATTAGAATTTAAAAGATTAACAGTTGTTGAAAATAAGAAAAAATATTGGTTATATTATGACATGTTTCAATATAAAGCTAAATTTGAAGTACCAAATGCTATTTTATATAAGAATACATCAACACGTTATATAAATGAAACATTAGCTAAACAGAAAAAAATTACATCATATACAGAGATTCTTAAAGAAAATTTAAAATTTAAAAATATTGTTGATCAGTTTAAATCTGAAATTAAATTGTTAACTCATCATAATTGTGTAACAGTATATGCTAATAGTCTTAAAATTTTATATACATTTGCTGAAATACTGGAACAAAACACAATAGTAGAAACGGTTACATTATTACAGTCACGACCAAAAGCAGTCATGTATCAAATTAATCCTAAACACAAGTATAGGATTTATATGAAAAACAGAGTGTATACCAATCAAGATATTAACAATATGTTTGAGTTTTTGAAACAATATGAGCATATATTTTTCCCCTCACCTAATTTTAGTTTCTTTTTACATCATTTGTATAAACGAGGACATAATTCAAGATATGGTGATAACTCATTTTTTGTTGATTTTGATGATGAATCCGCATCTACAATCTTTTATATCAACTATCATGAATTTATTGGCAAGGAATATGAGATTAAGAAACCCGAACTAGCAGCATAAATACTAGTTGGGAGATTTTCTATGGCAAAAATTGTTGAAGATATTTTTGTAATAAAATTTAGTAAAATTGTAAAAGATGAAGAAACACACATGAATGTTGTTTCTTCAGATATACAACAAACATTAGAAGATATTGCACAAGAATTAGTTGGAAATAGTATTGTTGTTGAGGTGGAGAAAGCATAATGTCATTAGTTATGACAACAGAAACCATTGCTGCAAATGTAAATTCATCTAATGTTGGTTCTACATGGAAAGGTAGTACAGTAAAAGGTGTAAGCTATTTTTTGTCACCTAAAACTGTTACTACTGTTAACTATTCTAACACAGGTGCAGTAAGTGGCAATGTAGTTATACAAGGCTCACTTGAAATTAATCCATCAGAAGATAAAGATTGGGTTGATGTATTAAGCATTAATTTTTCTAATACTTCACCACAAAGTATTACGGGAAATTGGATATGGATGCGTGGTGCAGCAACTAATTTTACAAGTGGAATTATAAATATTTCTATAACATACTAATATGAAAAAAGAATCTCTTTATAAATTAATTGCAGAAAGCAAACCATTACTTAAACATGCTACTCCACAGCAAAAGTTAAGATTATTGAAATTAATTAGAGAGAATTTAAAAGTCAAAAAACAAATTGTTGAAAATTTTAACAAAGATTATCTAGAAGAAAAATAATTTCATCTAAATAAAACTGTCTAAATATTCTAAACTTTAACTAAGGATATTTATGACAACTGAAACCATGCAACAAACACCTAGTATTCCTGTAGAAGCAGTACAAGAACTTGCTGATAAAGCACCACAAGCTGCTAGTATTGGCGGAACTACTCCTGCCGCCGAAGCCCCAAAAACAAACGCACCACAACAAGGTCAAGTACAAGTAAATGTTGATTTCCTCCGTACAACTAAATGCCATATTGCAATGCCATGTTATGGTGGTATGTTAACCGAATCAACATTTATGAGTTTTATTAAATTTGCCAATACTGCCCGACAACTTGGTATTGATTGGACACTTGAAACTATGGTAAATGAATCGCTGATTAGTAGAGCACGTAATACACTTACTGCAAAATTTATGCATCAGAAAGATTCTACTCACCTTTTCTTTGTTGATGCAGATATTGGTTGGGAACCGTGGCATTTGTTAGTATTATTAAATCGTGATAAAGATGTTATTGGTGGTCTTTATCCAATGAAAACAATGCCTATTAAATGGGTTGTTAATGGGTTTGAAGGTGCGGAGGAAGGTCCTGACGGATTACAGGAAGTGTCTAAAGCAGGTACAGGATTTTTGTTAACAAAACGTCATGTGTTTGAAAAAATGAAAGCACATCCTGCTGTAAAACCATATAAGAATGATATTGGGTTAGATCCTGTTTATGATCAATACCTAGCAACTTATTTTGATACTGCTGTTCGCCAAAATCGTTATTACAGTGAAGATTGGACAATGTGCGAAAATTGGCGTGATCTTGGTGGTAAAATTTGGGTTGATAAACGTGTATTGTTAAGACATAGTGGTAGTTATGTATTCTGTGTCGAAAATCAAGAATACCTGCTTAATAATATTGGTCCGAATTTTGTACAACTAATGGAACAACAAGGTAAGGTACAAGTGTTGGATGTATCTAGTAAAACTGTGCCTTATAAAGCTACTCCTGCAACACCTGCAGCAACACCTGCAGCAACACCTGCAGCAACAGCAGAAAAGAACACTGTTGAAGTACCTAAAATCAAAAAAAAGACAAAAAAAGCAGCTTAATTGTTTAAAACTTATTTAAAAACCGTGTCGGGTAATACCACACGGTTTTTTGCTAAATATAACAATGAACTTAAAAGAATTAGAAGATTTTAAACTTAGTCAAGCAGTTGAGTTTCATGACCAACTAAACCCTGCACTCTTTAGGGATGAACATATGATTCCTAAAGTGCGTCAACGCTTGCTTGAAATTGCAGCAGATTTTATGGACCATCTTGGTGTAAATGATATCGATGTAGAAGATATTACATTAAGTGGTAGCAACGCATCATATACCTATACCTCACATAGCGATATTGACTTACATATTTTAGTCAATATGGATAAACTTAAAAATAACGAAATTTATTCAGAATTGTTTCATACTAAAAAAATACTATGGAATATGCAACATGATATTACGATAGGTGGATATGAAGTAGAATTGTATGTACAAGATACTGCTGATCCTGTAGTAAGTCGTGGAGAATACAGTGTATTAAATGATCGTTGGATAAAGTTTCCAAAAAAACGTATGGCTGATATTAATGAACCTATGAGCAAACGTAAGTTTGAAAAATTAGTACAGGTTGCTGAATTGGCACTACAAACAGATGATTTAGAAAAAATAGAACAATTATTGCAAACTATACGTAAGTATAGACAAGCAGGATTAGAACTAGGCGGAGAATTTTCACCCGAAAATATTGCATTTAAAGCATTTAGAACAAGTGGGTTGTTACATAGATTGCGTGATGAATACAATGTTATTCACAGTAAACGTATGAGTATGGAACAAACAGTAAAGGTATTGGATAAACCAACTTTATCTATTACTGATTTGTCAAAAAAACATCGTGTTAGTCGTGACCATATCATTTCCCAACTTAAGAAAGGTATTAAAACGGAATTAGAACACACAAGTGTACGTAGTGTTGCTAAAGAAATTGCATTAGATCATTTGGGTGAAAATCCAAACTATTATACTAAGTTAGTAAAAGCCAATTTAGAAGAAAAAACGCAAATAAATAATAAAAAAATTAATTTTGAACCTGTAATAAACGATATTTTAGAATTGCTTCCAAGAACTAAAGAAATATGGTTTCATGGCAGTCGGGCTGTAGGTAAATATAAACCTAGTAGTGACATTGATGTTTTGGTGATTGTGCCTGACGGTTTTGTTGGAGAAAAGTATTTAGATTTAGTTTTAAACTTGAAAGATTTATCAAACAAGTATTTTAAATTTGATATTCAAGCATCACACCTAAATTCTAACATACATCGTATTGCTAGTGAAGAAGGTAAACTTCTTTATAAATCAGATAATTTAACTGAGAATTCTTTTGTTAATCTTCCAACAAAATCATTTAAAGAATTGTATCATGTTGGTAGTTTAGATCCATCAAAAAAAAGAATGGGAAGTTACGAAGGGGCGGGTTTAAGCGTAAGCACTCATCCCAATGCATGGAGAAAAATCGCAAGGGGTATGGTGGTTGGTGATACATATGTTGTAACCAAACCAAATAATGTATTTCTAAATGCAAGCAAACTGACTAAAGCATTAAAACGTGAAATTGCAGATTGGGGTATATCACAACAACTAATAAAGCAAACTATAGTATATAGAGTAAGTTATTATGATGATGAATTAGAATCTGAAGTTTATAGCGATTATGCTTCATTAAAGGATGCTAAAGAAGAAGCGGGTGACGAACTTGAAATTAAAAAACTAAGTGGTTATGAACCTACTCAAAAATTAAAAACTTTAGCACACAATAATTATATTACACCTACAGGTATTTTAGATTATGTTTTACCAATATATGCTGAGGCTAATGGGTATGATGGTGTGTGGTGGCAAGATAAGCTAGATGTAAGTAAATATAGTGCACCTAGAGGGGTAATTGTACCATCTAAAGTATCATCTTGGAATTTTGAGAAGTTTGAAGCTGTTAATGAAGGTGCTAGCGGATACATTCCAAGCGAAGCAGAAGCAGATGACCCACGTTTCAAGACAGCATTAACCGTTGATATTAAACCCAATAGTATTCAACAAAATGCTATAAAATTAGGTTTAGGTAAGATAAAACGTAGTGGCATCCCACAAACAGCAAAACCCTCAGGTAAGTTCTAAAATCAATTACTGCGAATAAATACTAGATATTGTGGAAAAACCATCATGTCAGATATTCGTAAAACATTAGATATTATTAGTGAAATGACCGCAGGTTCGGTTGCTACTGTTGCTGCTCCTTTATTTAAAGAGACCATTAAACGTGAAAAACCAACCAAGGTAAAAGAAGGTGAGAAAAAATACATGAATAGTGTCGAACGAACACCTAATGATTGGGGTAATTGGGCAGATAGTAACAAGAAAACTGTAAAAGAAGCATGGGATTCTAATAAGTCAGCAGGTTTACAAAACTTGATGAAAGGATTGGGAGATTCATTTCAACAAGGTGCAATGGAAAAAGCTATTGTTTATTATTTACAAGGTAGACACCAAGAAGGTGCTAATTTTCTAAGAACAGCTTTTAAAAGTGTAGCACCTGAAGTTGCAGATAAAATTAAAGCTCAATTAGAAAAGTTGCCAAAAGTAAATGTTGACCCCAATGCAGACGCTAAGACACAACAGTATATTAAAGATCAAGTGATTCCATGGATTAAAAGTCAGTTAAATGCTGCACCACAATCTTCAACACCTGCAACACAAACAGCGAATTATTCAGTTGGGATAAGTGATGAAGTAGCTGCTAAAAAGATTGCTG